>Ga0102832_1002756_pt1 | contig 10164 bp, 9 predicted proteins | sample EBPBio282013_DNA_FD_88942 | JGI IMG/M metagenome (GOLD analysis project Ga0102832, IMG submission 88942) | Wastewater treatment Type I Accumulibacter community from EBPR Bioreactor in Madison, WI, USA - Reactor 2_5/28/2013_ DNA (Illumina Assembly) | ecosystem: Engineered > Bioreactor > EBPR >... | reverse complement strand
ATAATTGAAAAGATGTTGATAAAATTTTTATTAATAAAAAATCATAAAATTTAATATATTTTTGTTTTACACTTATCTATTTCTTTTATACCTTAAATGCAAGAATAAGCCAACAACCAAATCGTTAAAATCGGTGAAAGCTTTGGTCTCGAAAAGGGTCTCATAACTAACCTTACTAAATCCGAAGCAGTCAGAAACCTATTCCTTCAAGTCGTTGCTGATTCAGGACTTCAAAGCGCAGAAAAGAAAGTCGGTAATATGCTTTACTCAATTGCAACCAAACTTCCAGAAAGTGTTTCCACATTTAGACAAGTCCTTGCCAAGCATGTTGGCACTGGTGATATTTCTAACGCCAGTCAACTTGATTACTCAATTGAATATCTTAAAAATAAACAATTAAAAGGAGGTGTTGATTTGCAAGAATTCGTCAAAGATTGTGGCGTTGGTGTTAAACTTACACAATAAGAAATTAAAAAGGTGATCGAAGAAAATATTGTTGAAGCAAATCAAGAATCTAAGAAAGTTGATTTCCTCATCAAAATTAAAGAAAAACTTCCATTTGTTGAAGGTAAAGCACTTAAAGATTTGTTCGATTAAACTTGGAAAGCTAAAGGACTTCCAGAAAATGTTGCTGTTGATAAAAAGAAAAAACCAACTAAATAAGCCACCAAATAAGAAAAGAAAGGACCTTAAGCTGCTGAATAAGAAGTTTTCCACATCAAAGATATTTCTGAACTTATTGGTCGAGAAATGAAATCAGCCTTAAACACTAAAGAAATTCTTGATGCCAGAAATCAAGAATTCGGTCCAATCATTTTAACAAGATTCCCACCTGAACCAAATGGGTACCTTCATATTGGACATTGTAAAGCTATGAGATTCAATTTCATGCAAGCTAAAACTTCAAACGGAAAATGTTATTTGAGATTTGATGATACCAACCCATTGAAAGAAAATATTGAATACATTGAAAACATTAAAGAAAACATCAGTTTTATGGGTTATTAACCATGGAAAATTACCCACGCAAGTGACAATTTCGATAAACTTTACCAATTTGCAATTCAACTCATTAAACAAGGTGACGCTTTTGTTTGTGGTGAAAATACTGAACTTATGAGAAAAAATAGAAACGAAGGAATTCCATCAGCTTTCAGAGACAGACCAATCGAAGAAAATCTCAAACTTTTCTAAGAAATGAGATTAGGTCTTCACGCTGAAGGTACTCTTTCATTGAGAGCTAAAATTGATTACAAGAACCCAAATACTACTTTGAGAGATCCAGTCATTTACAGAATCAGATTCACTTCTCATCCTCACGTTGGAGATAAATGGTGCATTTATCCTCTCTACGATTACACTCATCCACTTTGTGACAGTTTGGAGGGTATTTCCCATTCATTGTGTTCATTGGAGTTTGAAATCAGAAGAGAACTTTATTACTGGGTTTTGGACAGACTCAATTTGTACAAACCAAACGTTTGGGAATATTCAAGATTGAACATTACTAACAATGTCCTTTCAAAGAGAAAACTTCATGAGTTGATTTTCACCAACAGAGTTAAAAATTGGGATGATCCAAGAGTTCTTACTATCAACGGTATGAGAAGAAGAGGATACCCTGCTGAAGCAATTAACAGTTTCTGTGATGCCATCGGTGTTACAAGAAGAGGTAACGAAAATTATATCAACTTCAACGTCTTAGAAAATGAAGTCAGAAAATATCTCGATATTCATGCTGCTCGTACTATGGCTGTCTTGGAACCAGTTGAAATGATTATCGAAGGTATTGAAGAAGGAGAAATCACTGTTCCATTATTCCCCAAGGATGAAACCAGAGGAAATAGAAAGATCAAACTTTCAAAAAAAATCTATGTCGAAAGAAGTGACATTAAACTTCAAGATGAGAAAGGATTCTACGGTATTGCTCCAAACAAAATTATCGGTCTTAAATACGCCTCAACTTTCTTCATTAAGGAAGTCGTTGTTGAAAACGGATAAATTGTTAGAGTTATTGCTACAGTCGATGAAAAAGTACATTTTTTAATTAATTCAGAAATCTAAAGCCAACTCATATTTGAACTGGATCGCAGCTGACGAATCATTTGATTGCGAGGCAAGACTTTATGGTTTGTTGTTCACAGTTGAAAAGCCAGGAGATATGGACAATTATCTTGATTACTTGAACAAAGACTCAGAGAAAGTCTTGAAAGGTGTTAAAATTCACAAAGGTCTTCTTGATGGACTTACATTAGATACTAGAGTCCAATTCGAAAGAAAAGGTTTCTTCTGTTTGGATAAAGACAGTGACATCGCCAACGGAAAGTTAATTTGGAATGAAACAGTCGGACTTGTCGAAAGAAAAAAATGATACCTAACATATATTTCATTCTATTTTATTTTATTTATTTTGTATAAGAAAAAAATAAACAGAAATTTCAAATCTTTAAAACTTTCCTGTTAAAAGTAACAATTTTATTATCTAAATTTTGGCTTAAATCATAAATCGGACAGTAAAATAAAAATGGTTGTTCAATACCTTACCGAAATAACAAAAATGCTGCCTACAGATATGATAATGTTCCATGTAGACAACTTTCTACCTCCATAGCATTCTTGGTATGAATGGTACTATTTCCTTAACCGCATCTGGTATTATGTCAATGTCGCTCTTATCGTACCTGTAATGTTGGCATGTTTAAATCGATTTCTCCATCCCCAAATGAATGTAAAGTTGTGGACTGATCATTTAGCAAGAGCATTCTTGATTTTTGGAGCTATCTTCTATACCATTGAATGTGTCGTCAAATATCATACATAAGGGACATAATCAATCTGTTTGAAAGCCATGTATATCCATCATTTCGCAGGGATTTTTATTCTTTCTTCACTCTTTTTAAACAGCTACATTCCTTGGTGGACGTGTCCCTTAGGTTTTATGCATGGTATATGTATAGCTTTGCCATAAAATTTAATTGTCAATGTAATTTATGGATTAGCTCTTGTTGTTTTCCAAATCGGAATATATAGAAAACCATATTCAGAAATGAAATATTACAATGTATTAAGATTCTTTGTCAATTACATTTGGGTTTTTGCTGGTTTATTAATCGTAGGCGATTGTTCGAATTACATGTAACTTCATCCTGAAAGAAGACTTTTTTAAACTTTAAGAACCTTCAGTTGATATTTATATTGTTTCAACGTTTTTTATTCTTTTGACTATTTTCGTAAAGTTTCAGTATAAAAAAATCATTGATTTATTAGAATTTTAAAGTAAAACTTATAAGAAAAATCTAGAAATGAGTTAAAAGTTGATAAGATTATTTTGACTTTTAATCAAAATATTAGTTAGCCTTAAATTATTAACTTTTTAAAATCATGAGCAAAGCTGAAGGAGTAGGATCAGTCTGGAATGTCAACTCATGGCATTGGGAATCTAAAAATTACAGTCAACTTGCTAAAGCTATCATTGAAGAAAAGTTCCTCGAGTTAGTCTTTTAACCAAGCAAATAATTAAAAATCAGACATACTAATGTCAAATTCTTAAAAAATGAAGCCGAAATCAACATCAGAAAAGGAAAACAAATCTTGGTTTATGACTTCGATGTTTAATTGACTGTCTATGGTAACACATCTATCTTATTCAGGTTAACACGATACTGAAGATAACAGTGAAGGAAGCTATAAAGTAAGAGAAATCATCAACGATAATCTTGATGATATTATTGTTTAAGACATCAAAGCAACTGAAAAAAATAAAGTTGCTGATGAAATGAAAAAATGGCTTAAAAAAGAACTCAAAAACCATATCATAAAACTTTTCGAGCATTTTGAAGAAGATCTCAAAAAAATCGAAGCTGATCCTCAAAAACTTGAATAAGATAAAAAGAGAAGAGAATAATTACTTAAGGCCACTCAAAAAGCAAGATAAGAAAGAGGCGCATTGAAAGAAAAATTATTGTAAGAGCAAAGACAAAAATAAAAAAAAGCCAAATAATAAGCATACAAAAAGACATTGTAGGAAAAAGCTGCCTTAACTAAATGAAGCATAGTTAAATTTGTATATTTATCTATTTGAATTAATTTCATTTTTTACGAAAAATAGAGGAAAAAATAGAAATCAAATTATTAATTTGTGAAAAATTTCTAAATTGATCAATTGAAATAAAATTTAAGGGTGTTATTTTTTTAGATTTACTCATTTTAAAAGTAAGTAAAATGATTTTTCGAGTACCATTCAGGTACTAACTGACCGTATAAATGTTAATTTTACTTCATTTATTCTTGATTAAAAAATAAACTTACATGGAGTGAAATCGAAGAAATCTGCAATTTAATACTTTTAAAAGAGTTTTTTATAAGTTTATTATTCTCTTAGCTCGTCAAAATATTCGTGAACTAGAGCTTCAGCGGCGTTTAGTCTTTATTTTGGAGAGTAAATCATGATTTGCTAAAGCAGGCTTATTAATAAAGTATCAGTATTTGGAAAAAGCTAAATTATGATGAGAAAATACTTTTGAAAAAGATTTGCTTTTTATGTTGGGAAATTTGTAATCTTTTAAGTCGTATTAAGGATTCATTTATTTGACTTGAGTTTTTGTTGGAGTTCCAAGAACTTTTATTACTTCAATCAAATGATCTATCGAAGAATTTCCAATAAAAAATGGTGTTCCGTAAATCATTTATAAAATTACACATCCTACTGACCAAATGTCAATCATAGTTGTGTACTGAGTGGAGCCGAATATTAATTAAGGGGCTCGATAGCATCTTGAACAAATATAAGGTAAGTTTTTTTATGAAGGATTGAGCATTTTTGCAGAGCCAAAATCACAAATTACGACTTACATGTTGTTAGTAAGAATATTTTGGGGCTTTATGTCGCGATGACAGATCTTTTTTGAATGTAAGTAAAGCAAACCTCTAAAAATTTGGTAAGTATAAATTTTAATTTCCATATTTGAAAGAGACTTTTTTAATTGAATGTCTTTATAAAGGTCTCCTGCGTAGTATTTCATCACAATGTTCAAGTATTATTTTTGACTGCTTTCTTCATAAGTCATATAAGTTCCAAGAACTTTCATGATAAAATTTGAGTTACTAACTTAAGAAATTATTTAAATTTCTCTGTTTTTGTATTTTTTGTCTTGAAAAACTTTTTTTATTGCTACAATTTCATTTGTTTTCTTTACTATTCCTTTGTAAACTTTTCCAAATGTGCCTTATCCAATCAGTTACAAAAATTCAATGTCATCAGTAAATATTTAAGATGGGGTCGATTCGCAACTTATCATCGATTGTTATGTTTTCATTTTCAAGTTATGGTACATTTTTTATTTCGTAGCTTTCCGTTTTTTAGTAAATTACTCCTTATTTGAGTTTCTGTGTTTGTTCATGTCGATTGTTTAATTTTGTAATGTTCTGAATGCTTTGGATTTACTTTAAGTTTGGAGTTTAAAAATTGGTTTTTAAATTTTGGATTTGTTGAGAGGCATTTTTTTCATATTCTTTAGACGATTGGGTGATTTTTACTTTTTGTCTTATTTATTGTTAGGAAAAGGGACAAATGGAGATATTTTATCATCATGAGTAGGTTTATTATTTTTACTGACAGTATTAGTCTTTGTTACTGTAGTTTTCTACATTTTTTACAAAAATATGTACTTTAAGGCCAGACTTTTGAGTAATACTTGTGACTAAATCTTTAGAATTGGCATCTTTTGAAAGGTTATGGACTTGGATATTTTTGCTTTTTGGTGAAAATATACTAAGATATGATTAGATTTTTTTGTTGACACTGGAGGAGAGTTTTAAATTTTTAATATTTTTGTTTGAAGGATTTTTGTTAATTTTAGGCTGTGAGACAGTTTGCATTTGATTATTATTTTTATGTGATTGTTTGTTAGATTTTGTGTCAGATTGCTTTTTTACAACAGTTTCATGAATTTTATTGATATTTGCACTTTGTTAGGTTGTAATACGTCGACAAGATTGTACGGTCTATTTTAGAAATGAAGAATACATTTAATTTATTAGTTTTTTCTAATGAAGAGTCATCTCGTGTATGTTTGATTTTTTGTTTTGGCGATTTGGATGGTTGAGAATCTTAAGCAAGGGAAAAATGATTCATTCAAAATTTAGTTTATAGATGAGAGATAATATAAGTAAGAAATGTTTTTGAAAATAGACCAATTAAATATAATGACTATAGACGAAAATAAACACCATATAATAAAAAATAAACTTCATATAATAAAACATAACTTCATTTAATAAAACATGTGCCTTTAATTTTATTACTAAAAGTTTATAACTAACTAAATCAACGGATATTTATTATAAAACTAACAGAAAGACCTCACTGTTAATAACAAAACAAACTAATTCAAGACATTTTCATAAGCAATCTAATAAAGCACGCTAAATGGGAAAGAAAATCGAAAACTACATTTTATAAACTGCAGTCGGAGCAGGTGAGTTTGGCAAAGTATACAAGGCTTACAATTAAAAGACCAACCAGATTGTTGCTATCAAAGTCATCCAAATATAAAAATTCAGATCAAGCCCTAAACTTTAATAATTCACCATCAACGAAATAAACACTCTTTCTAAAATTTAAGACTCAACCCATATTGTAAGATTCATTGAAATCCTCAAAACTGCAAACAATTACTATTTTGTCTATGAGTTTTGTAACTAAGGTACTTTGGAAGAAAGAATCAAGGCTTAAGGCAGATTTACTGAATAAAAGGCACTCCAATATTTTAATGAGTTGTTAAAAGCCTTTAAAATGCTAGTAAAAAATAATATCATGCATCGAGATATTAAACCCAGCAATATTTTGCTCAATAACGGAGTTATTAAACTTGCTGACTTTGGGTTCTGTAAACCTATGAAAGACTCTAAAGATCTTGCTCAAACTATGCTTGGTTCACCAATTTATATGGCACCTTAAATTCTAAAAGGAGAAATCTACACGATGAAAGCAGATATTTGGTCATTAGGTGTAGTTTTGTACGAAATGCTTTACGGTTTTTGTCCCTTCGAGGAGAGAAGCATCGCCAGACTGATTAATTTAATTGACGAAGGTACAGTCACTTTTCCTTCGACAGTCAAGATTTCTAAAAACACTGAAGATTTGATTAAAAGAATGCTTGTCAAGGATCAGTTCAAAAGAATTTAATGGAGAGAACTTTTTGAATATAATTTAAACCCACCTAAAGAGACAATTTCCAATAACGTTTTGAATTATGAAAATTCTAGACACTCGATTTCTTACATGTAAGATCAAAAGAATCAAAGACTCAACTCAACGACTAAAAAATAAAACCTTAATGGAATCAATAATAATAACTTACCACAACAATCTCCCCAACAATTGATTTCAAATCCCTTTACAAAAAAGCACTTCCAATCAGTCAACCCAAACGTTCAAGTCAATGATTTCGGTAATCATCAAAACAGCACCAATCCATCACTTTAAGAACGCTAAAAGTAAAGAGAAAGAAGATACATGGATCAAGTAAAGCAGGACTATTCAAATCGAAATGCCAGTAACAATAAAAAATATCTCAATCACGGGTCGTCAGTTTATTAAAATACTGACAGAATTACATCTGAAAAAGATAAGTTTATCTTACAGGATCTATAAAGAAAAAGAAGCAATACTGTTCATGATATAAGATAAGCAGCTAATTCAAACGAAAAGTAAAATATTCTTCAATACCAAACCAACTCAAATAATATCATGCAAAATATTGTCATTAATCCTCAACTTACCATGAAAAAAACCAAATCTACACCAAGTATTTCTGATATTGAGAAAAAAATCATCCAAAATATCCTAGAAAAAAGGCAAAAAATACTCAAAGGCATCAAAATGATTGAGAAATTCCTTTCACAGTCTTCATCAAAAACTAACGTTCATGTATGTTGTTTTATTGCCAAGAAGGTCAAACTTTTAGCAATTGAGACTGAGTAAACCATCAAGAAGAGTCTTAAAGAAAGATAATCAAAAAGTAAAGAGAAAGAAAACTTTTTGAATTCATCTTCTAATATAGAAGTTGACAAGGCTATCGGATCGATTCAATAATAAATAAAGCAGATAAAAATTAAGCTTTAACCATTCGAGCAGTAATTTTCTCAAATTCACGAGCCTCAAGATATTATCTTTTTAAGATATGGCGAGGAAGAGAATCTTACCCAAGAAAAAGAAGGATTGAGTCAGCTTTTGATGATTGACGATTTTTTGAATATTTCTGTAGCCTCAAGGTGTATGAACAGTCAAACTCCTCAACCGAACTCACCATTGACAAACATTTCAAATCAATCAAACAATCAAGCAAATAGGACACCTTTGGCTCCAGTCGGTAAATAGACTCCATCTTCATCAGTATTGTACTCATTGTAACAAAATTACCAGATGAGAACAAAGAAAGAGCTTTTGGAGGAGTATGAAAGAAGGGTTTTACGAAACATTTGAGGCTAATATGATTTAGCTTTACAAATTAATATTGTTTTGTATTTTGATGATATTCTTTTTCTATTTAAAACAAAACTTTAATTTTTCTTTCTAATTAATTACGAGAAAATCCTTTTTAATTTTATCTTAGAAAATTTTATCGACAAATTAATATTAAAAGAAAAATGTCAGATTTTTACCTTGTGACTTTTATTTTGATTTTTAAATGAAATATAAGGTCAATAAAATATCAAAATGACAATTTTAATCAATCATTTCTTTCTTATGTCGAAGCATTCTAGAATGTTGGGTTTTATTCTACACTTTCATATGAGGTTTGATTAATATTTCCTGACAAAAGAGGGTTTTTGTCTCCCTTTGATGAAATAATTATTGTATCAGAAATTGAAGATGATCCTTAAGAAAGTAATCTTTATGATTACGATCTGTTAAGTTTTTCTTTAAGCAAAAATACCATCAGTAACCCAATCAAGAAGATGAAGAAGCAGAATCCAAGACCTGCACCTGTTTCTCCTTTTGTATCACCTTGAACTATAATGCTTAAAATTGTGCCTAAATAAATATAAGAATTACCTAATAAGAAGCCACTAAAATTACCCATTGCAAATAAAAATCCAACAGCTGTTCCTTAACCAACTGGGAAGACGAGTTCACATCCGAGCTAAAGCATAATTGGAACCAAAGGAATCAAAAAGAGAGAGTTAAAAGCTGAGACTAAACTTGCAAATACCAACGAATCTGTTTCCAAAAGAGGGTAAAACAAAGCTATAGCAACACTTGAGCCTGCCATACAAATTAAAATCCATTTTTTATATAGTCCACTTTTTCGTTGCATTGGCCCAATGATAGCAACTCCCAGAATACCTGATATAATTGGACTACCGCCAACAAAAGATACAGCAGTTGCCAAATTTTAAGAAAACCAAGGTTTTAACATGAAAGACAAAGTGATTGACATTCCATTGAAAATACCAAAAAAGCATCCAAAGGCTATAAAAAGTTTAATGTAATTCCAGTTAGTCATCATTTTCTTAATAGCGACTAAAAATGGATCTCTTTTTATTTTTTCAGCTTATGAAGGTGGAGTTGGAGGTTTGTTTCTTTGGAAAATTAAATTTAGTCCATAGCAAATATAACCCATTACAGCATGAAGTAACATCAAGTCGAATGTGAGTGTTTTACCTTTTTAATAATTGTTTGTCCCATCCTCATAAATTTATGGTTTATAAGAACCGAATACAGCAGTTGGGATGATGACTCCGATAATTAATGAGACATTTAAAACTAAAGTCAGAATTTGAGTTATTTTCCCTCTTTGAATACTGGTAAACCAGTTTGCTGATATTTTTCCTTGACAGTTCAAAATAAATGGTCTTCCGATTCCTGCTAAAATTTGCCCAACAATGACCCATGCGAAGGATTGGTTAACGAGAAGTCTGAGACTGACTCCTACGATACCGAGAATACAACCGATTGTAATACCAATTCTGGATCCATAAGTATCAATAACATAGGCTGCGGGGAAGGTAAAAATGGGATGCATAAGAACAAACAACAAACCTCCAAGATTAACAACAGTTGAGGATTGATCATAGATCTCTGTAAGATATTTAGCGATTGGGTTGAGCGTAGCCAAAAGAACTGAGGTCATGAGCTGTACAAGACCGAATAATACGGTG
>Ga0102832_1002755_pt1 | contig 10176 bp, 12 predicted proteins | sample EBPBio282013_DNA_FD_88942 | JGI IMG/M metagenome (GOLD analysis project Ga0102832, IMG submission 88942) | Wastewater treatment Type I Accumulibacter community from EBPR Bioreactor in Madison, WI, USA - Reactor 2_5/28/2013_ DNA (Illumina Assembly) | ecosystem: Engineered > Bioreactor > EBPR >... | reverse complement strand
CCATGATGCCGCTATAGGCCGGCGACGGATGCAGGATGGACAGGTAGAGCTTCGAGCTGTCCAGCGAGAAGACCATGTGGAACGGGTTGGGATACTTGCCGCGCCACAGCGGATCCTCGACATGGGCGATCTTGCGCCACTTGGTCGGGTCGGGATCGCTGCAGGAGAAGACCGAGCAGTTGTTTTCCCGCAGGTTGTTCATCATCACGAGGAACCTGCCGTCGGGCGAGAAGCCGATCTCGTGGCCCGGCGAGTGGATCTTGTCGAACACGACCTGCCAGGTGTCCTTGTCGATCTGCTCGACCTTGTACTGATCCTGCGAATCCTTGTTGAACTGCAGGAAGGCGGCCGGCTCGAAGTTCTTTTCGGGATCGAGGATGCAGATGCCGCCGCACAGGCGCACCACCGTCGCAGCCCAGCGGCCCTCGGGATGCCAGACCGTGCCGTCGGCGCCGGTGAGCGTCAGCGGCGCCTCGCCGGGCAGCGAGCCCTCCTCGACGAACAGTTCGCCCATCGGCACCATTTCCCAGTCGATCTTGTTGCCCTTGGTGCCGCGAAGATTGTAGAGGCCGGTTTTTTCGTCGGGATAGATCTTCCTGATGGTGAGCGTGCCGCCCTTGATCCAGGCCTCGCGCAGGTCGGGCACGTTCGGCGTCCAGTCGAACTTCAACGCCGCCTTCACCTTCGAGGTGGTGCGATCGAAGCAGGCGGCGATGTCCTTCTGCCCGTCGGTCACGAAATAGGACTGGGCGTCCTTCGGATTGACGGTGACGTGCACGCCGAGGCCGAGACCGGTCGTCTCCGAGACGTTCTCGATCATCTGCATCTGCGTACCGTCGTAGCGCACGCGGTAGATGTTGGTGCCGCCCGGCACGTTCTCCGCCGTCACGTTGGTCGGGATGCCGTAGATCAGCGAGTTCTGGCCGCCCTGCGTCGAGTTCACGAACTCGAAGCCGTGCATCGGGTCGGAACTCGGGAAGGCGCAGAGATGGTGGCTGATCGGGTTGTAGTCGCCGTAGTTCCAGTACCAGATCGACGCCAGCACGCGGTTCGAGTTGAGATCGATCGCGTAGGTGCCACCACCCAGCTTGGTCGGCAGCAGCGCCACCCAGTTGCCCAGCCCCTGGCCGCGGAAGTCGGCCCGCGTGTCGACGACCTCGCGCACGATGTTGTGGCGCTGCGCCTCGGTGTAGTTGGCGCCGGCATGGCGCACGCCGTGATCCGACACCGAGCCGCCACCGTTGTTCAGCGCGTTGTAGCCCAGCACCGCCGCTTCGGCCGCGACCGCGGTGCCGACCGCGACATTGAACATGGTGCGCCGCGACACGCCCTTTGTCTTGACCGGCGGCGGCGCCTTGCGCGCCTCGGCCGCCTTCTTGTCGGCGAGGTAGCCCTGGAAGTCCTCGTGGTCCTTCTTCTCGACCTCGGTGCGCCGCCGCACGTAGTCGTCGGGCGAAACCCGGGCCGGAACCTTGCCGCCCTCCGGCGCGATCTTCGCGCCGGGCCCGCCGCGCTTGCCATCCCGGGTCGTTGTCCTGTTGCGCTTGGCCATCGCACACTCCCCCTAGAAGCACGCGGAAAGTTTATTCATGGGCCCGCGCCGTGCAATCGGCGCCAAGGCACAACTGCCGCTTTGCGATAAACTTCTCTTGAAGCAAACTGGCCGCGACTGCCGGAGCGCCCCGTGGATTACATGGTCATCATCAGCGCCGTCGTGCTCGGGCTTTCCGTGCTCGCGACGCTGGCCAAGTTCCTCGACTGGTTCGTGCACAGCGACCCGCGCACCATGGTGCGCACCTCGCGCTGGATGCTGTTCCTGCTGCTGCTCGTGCTCGTTTCGCTGGCCGTCTACAGCGTCGCCCAGCAAAACTGGTCGATGGCGATGCTGCTGGGCGCCGGAGCGCTGGTTCTGTCCCTGTTCCTGCGGTGGCGTGCGCTGCTGGCGCCGCTGCGGGCCGTCGTCGCCGCGCTGCGGCCGCGGCCACGGCCGTTCGACATGGAGATCTGGCAGGATCCGCCCGACGATCCGCGCACCGTGCAGCGCGCCGCCGCGATCCTCGAGGCCTATGTCAGCCGCAGCTCGGTGCTGGCGTTGCGCGACGAGCGGCGACGCGGCAATGCCCCGCCGGACGACGATGACGCTGGCGTCATGACACCGGGCGAGGCATTGGAAGTGCTCGGCCTCGAGCCCGGCGCCGAGGACGGCGCGATCCTCGCGGCGCATCGCCGGCTGGTCCACCTGGTCCATCCCGATCGCGGCGGCTCGGCCTGGCTGGTCGAGCGGGTCTACGAGGCGCGCGACGTGTTGCTGGAGCGACGGGTGGAAGAGCGGGACGCAGATCGATGAGCAAGAGCGGAACGGACATCGCCGAGGAACTGCGGGCGGAGTGCCTCGAGAGCACCGCCGGGCAGGCCGAGCGGCGCATCGAGCACGACATCCGCTGGCGGGCGGCGCGCGAGATCGAGCGGCTGCGCGCCTTCGGCAGCGGCTGGCAACCGATCGAGACCGCGCCGAAGGATGCCGTGCCGGTCCTGCTCTTCTGCCCGGGCCTCAAGGGCAACGCGGCGCGCGACGTCGTGGTCGGCGTCTGGCGCTTCGACGCCAACCGGCGCAGCTTCGGCTTCTGGGTGAGCGATGTCGGCGCGCTCGACACCGGCTTCTCCGAGACCGGGCCGTGGATCGAGTACAAGGAACTGCATCCGACGGCGTGGGCGCCGCTGCCGGCGCCGCCCGCTTCCTAGTCCCGGCCTATCCTCGCCGGGCCTCGGCCGCCTGCCACGCCGCGCGGGCGCGCGCCGCCTCCTTCTCGAGCCGGTCGACGCGGCCCGACGCCTTGGTGTCGACGACGTAGAGCACGCCGCCGATGCCGAGGATCAGCGCGCCCCACACGTAGTAGGTCCAGGCATCGACATCGAGGCGCAGCAGCACGACGACAAAAGGGATCGGGAAGAACACGCCGACGAAGCGCAGCCAGGTCGTGCGCTGGTAGGAAAGCGCCGCCGCCTCGGCCCGCGCCTGCAGGGCGTCGGCCTGCCGGCGCAACGCCTCGGGATCGTCTGCCGTGTCCTGGCTCACCGCTGTCCCTGCCCCACTCGACGGATGCCGAACACCCTGCCACCATCGCGCCGTTCGGACAAATTGGGGACATCCACCGTGAGATTGAGCGACAACGACGTCATGGTCGCGGCCACCCTGGCCGCCGCCGTGGGGCAGACCATGACCAGCAAGACCGCCGGCGACCTCGTGAGCGTCTTCGAGGAGATCATCGACGAGTTGACCAAGCGCGGCGGCACCGGCGCCATGTGCGCGGCGTCCTACAAGAAGCACTTCCCCAATGCCGGCGGGGATCACCAGCATTTCCCGGATCGCTGACGCAGGCCGGCACCTCGGCGCCGCCCTGCTCGGCCTCGGCCTCGGCCTCGGGCTCGGGTTGGCGGCGACCGGCGTCACGGCCGCGCAGGCGATGTCGTTCGCGCTGGAGCGCGGCACGCAGGGCCGCATGGTCGTGGTCGGGCGCGGCACCATCGAGAGCGGCGACGCGCGGCGCCTGCGCGAGGCGCTGCAGGGCGCCGAGCGCGACGAGTGGGGCAACCGCCAGCTGGTGCTCGAGAGCCTCGGCGGCAACGTCGGCGAAGCCTTCGCGATGGTCGAGGTGATGGACGCCGAGAAGGTCACGACGCGGGTGCGGGCCGGCAAGAGCTGCGCCTCGGCCTGCGCCGTGATCGTGTTCGCCGCGGGCCTCGACCGGGTGGTCGAGCCGGGCGGGCGGCTGGGCATCCACACCTGCTACGACAAGGCGCGCGGCGGCCGCTCGACCAACTGCAACGAGCTGATCGCCAACGCCGCGCAGAAGTACGGCGTGCCCTTCATCTCGACCTTCACCCTGATGGAACTGACGCCGCCCGGCTCGGTGCGCTGGCTGGATGCCGAGAACGCGGCCTGCTGGCGGCTGTCGCGCGATCCCGCGCCGCCGCCCGGCCGCAAGCCGCCGCCCAACGACCCGTCGGCCTGCCCGCCGCCGCTCGCCGAGCCGGCGCGCGGTCCCGGGATCACGCCGCGATGACACGCCTGGCCCGCGCGCTGCTCGCCGGCCTGCTGGCGCAGGGCGCCGTCGCGGTCGAGGCCGCCGACATGCAACGCGTCGGCGGCTTCTCGATCGATCGCACCGAGGTGACGGTCGCGGAGTTCGCGGCCTTCGTCGCCGCCACCGGCCTGGTGACCCGCGCCGAGCGCGAGGGCGGCGGGTCGGTCTACGAGGCCGGCTGGACGAAGAAGCCCGGCTGGACGTGGCGCGCGCCGTTCGGCGTGCCGGGCGACCCGCGCGAGCCGGCCGTCCATGTCACGTGGGGCGAGGCCGATGCCTACTGCCGCTGGGCCGGCAAGCGCCTGCCGACCGACGCGGAGTGGGTCGAGGCCGCCTACACCGAGCGGCGCGCCGACCCGCCGGCGCCGTTCCGGCCAGTCCTATCCCTACCCGACCGGCGACAGCCCGGCCGGCGCCAACTGCCTGCAGGAGTGCGGCCCCGCGCCGGCGCTCGACCGCTCGGCGCGGCTGACCCGCGGCATCGGCCCGGCCCGCGCCGGCACCACGGCGGCCGGCGTCAACGGCCTGTACGACATGGGCGCCAATGCCTGGGAATGGGTCGACGGCACGCGCGGCGGCGAGCGCATCACGCGCGGCGGCTCGTGGTGGTACGGCGCGGCCCAGATGCGGCGCGAGCCGGTGGCGACCAAGCCGGCCGACACCGCCGTCGTCTACATCGGCTTCCGGTGCGCGCGATGAGCCCGGCGCGCCGGTCGGGCCTCGCCGCGCTCGAGACCCGCGTGCCGCCGCCGCTCGTCGCCGCGCTGGTGGCGCTCGCCATGCTGGCCACGCGCTGGTTCGACACCGCCCTGCCGATCGACCGGTCGTGGCGCATCGGCATCGCCGCCGGGCTGGTCGTCGCCGGCTTCGCCTTCTCGGTGCCCGCGGTGCTTTCCTTCCGCGCCGCGCGCACGACGATCAACCCGCACCGTATCGAGAACGCCGCGCGGCTGGTGACCGGCGGCGTGTTCGGCCTGTCGCGCAACCCGATGTATCTCGGGCTGGCGTTGCAGCTGCTCGGCTGGGCGGCGTTCCTCGCCACGCCGTCTGCCCTCGTCGGCCCGGTCCTGTTCGTCGCCTGGATCACCCGCTTCCAGATCGTCCCGGAGGAGCGCCTGCTGTCGGCCCGCTTCGGCGCAGAGTACGATGCGTGGCGCCGCCGCGTGCGACGCTGGATCTGACCATGCCCGCCAAGCCTTCCGCCAAGTCTCCCGACAAGTCCCCCGCCCGGCCGAAACCCCGGCCCCTCGGCTTCGACGACCTGAAGGCCAGGCAGCGCAAGCTGCGGCCCGGCTTCCCCGAACCGCTGGGCCTGCGCGTCCACCGCGCCATCAGCTGGTTCGGCCGCGCCATGGCCGAGGACGGCGATCCCGACGTCCGCTTCATCCTGCTGTGGATCGGCTTCAACGCCGCCTATGCCGGCCACATCGAGAGCGAGAGTGACAAGGAACGCGACGGCTTTCGCCAGTTCTTCGAGACCCTGCTCAGGCTCGACTCCAGCCACCGCATCTACGACGCGGTGTGGGATCGCTTCTCGCAGGAGGTCCGCACCCTGCTCGCCAACAAGTACGTCTTCCAGCCGTTCTGGCATCACCAGAACGGCGTGCCCGGCTACGGCAACTGGGAAGACCGGCTGGCCGCCAGCCAGCGCGACACCCAGGCGGCGATGGCGCGCTTCGACACCGCCCGCCTGCTGCGCGTGGTGTTCGACCGTCTCTACGTACTGCGCAACCAGCTGGTCCATGGCGGCGCGACCTGGAAGGGCTCGGTCAACCGCGCGCAGGTCCGCGACGGCGCCGCGGTGCTGGCCTGGATGCTGCCGATCTTCATCGACATCATGATGGACAACCCCGGCCACGACTGGGGCCAGCCCTACTACCCCGTGGTCGCCTGATCGACCGGAAGGAGGGCGCCCTGCGCCTGACCCGCCTCACCCGCCGTAGCCTGCTCGCCACCGCGTCCGCCGCCCTGCCGCTGCTGGCCGCTCCTGCCACCGTGCGCGCCGCGCCCTCGCCGTTCGTGTTCGCCGACGGCATCGGCCGGCGCGCCGACGGTCCCGACCTGCACGCCCTGAAGGGTGGCCAGCCCGACTTCCCGCGCGCCGACCGCCGGACGTGGTGGACCCCGGCAGGCAGCGTCGACGGATTCTCGCGGCTCGACGCGATTTTCCCCGCCTCGACCGCGCGCGCCGCCGCCAGCCCGTCGCCGTGGCGCCGCGCCGGTCGCGAGCCGGACATCCGCTACACCAACCCGTCCGGGCTGGGCGGCGGCCGGTTCGACATCGACGGCTACCTCGACCGCAACCCGGTGACCGGGCTGCTGATCGCCCGCGACGACGAGATCCTGGTCGAGCGCTACCAGTTCGCCCGCACGGACGCGATGCGGCTGACCTCCTTCTCGATGGCCAAGACCATCGTGGCACTGCTGGTCGGCCTTGCCGTCGCCGACGGCCGCATCCGCTCGCTCGACGACCCGGCCGAGCGCTACGCCACGACCCTGGCCGGCACCGAGTACGGCCGCACGCCGGTGCGCGACCTGCTCACCATGTCGTCGGGCGTGAAGTTCCGCGAGGAGTACGACGGCAACGACGACGTCACCAAGCTGTCGATCGCCACCTTCGGCCGCGGCAGCGAAGGCGGCGCGGCCGCGCTGCGCGACTTCAACACGCGCGTCGCCCCGCCGGGCACCCGCTGGTACTACGCGTCGTCCGAGACCTACGTGCTGGCGATGATCTGCCGGGCCGCGTTCGGCCGCTCGCTGAGCGCCGTGCTGCAGGAGCGGGTGTGGCAGCCGATGGGAGCGGAGGCCGACGCGAGCTGGCTGACCGACCGGTCGAACCTCGAGATCGGCTACATGGGCTTCAATGCCGTGCTGCGCGACTACGCCCGGCTCGGCCGGCTGCTGGCCGCCGGCGGACGGTCGGGCGACCGCCAGCTGGTGCCGCGCTCGTGGGTCGAGGCCATGAGCACGCCCGCCTTCAGCGCCAGCCAGACCGGCAACGGCAACGGCTACGGGTACCAGACCTGGATCGTGCCGGCGCGCGAGCCGACCTTCGCGCTGTTCGGCGTGCGCGGCCAGTACATCTTCATCGACCCGGTGCGCCGGCTGGTCATGGTCAACACGGCGGTGCGCAGCGATTCGCGCGACCGGCGCAATGCCGAGACCTTCGTGTTGTGGCAGAGCGTGCGCGCCGCTATCGGCGCGCGGCCAGGATGACGCCGAGGCAGGCGATGTCGACCGCGTTGTCGATGTCGAAGCCGCCGACCGGGTAGCCGGTTGCCGCGCCGATGTCGGGCAGCGGCCGCACCCGGACCAGGGTCTCGCCGCAGGACGGGCAGTCGTAGGTGGTGTCGCGATGGACGGTGGTACGGCAGTGCGCCAGCGTCGTGCCGACGCCGCAGCCCGGGCAACCGACCGCGAGGTCGCCGTCGTCGATCCGCATCGGCAGTTCGCCGTTCAGCAGGTCGGCGACGGTGATCGCCCCGGTCGACCGGCCGCCCTCTTCCTCGCCGAACGCGGTGTCGAACTTGCCGCGCAGCACGCTGCGCGCCAGTTCGTCGAGCTTGAGGTCCTCGCGCCGGTTCGCCTCCTCGACCCGCGCCACGAAGCGCAGCGCGTCGGATTCGCGCGCCAGGGCGGGCGCGATCTCGACCGGCTGGAGGTCGAGCGACGACACGCCCAACGCCCGGCAGGCGGCGTCCATGTCGGGCACGATCGGCATCTCGCGGCGGCGGCTGAAGTACTGGTGGGCAGTGATGACGCGCGCGAGGCTGAAGCCCGGCTCGCCGCTGGCGACCAGGTGGGTCGACAGGTCGGGCAGCTTGAGAGCCGAGCCGAACCGGCCGACGATGGTCTCGAGCGGCACGTCGACCGAGGTGATGCCGGTCAGGTCGGCGATGCGATGGGCCGGGCCGGCACGCTCGAAGAAGCGCGTGACCTGGCGGTCGCGCACGACGATGTCGTCGAGGCAGTAGGAGCCGGACAACCGGGTGAGCAGCACGTTGTGCGTCCGGTCGTACAGGAGGTCGAACATCGCGGCGAGACTAGCCCAGCGCGTGCCGCCGCGCACGAGCCGCATTGCAGTACTGGTGAACTTCAAAATTGAATCGACTGCGATTTGTTCTATAAGTTGACCAGCACCTCGGGGTTGTGTGGGGACCCAATGGTCTGGAAGGCGCTCGATCAACTGCACCGCTGGCAGCGGGAGAACCTGCCCGAGTGCGGCTCGCCGCAGGGCAACGACGTGCTGGTCTGGCTGCTGAAGTGCCAGGCCGCGCCGCGGCCGCTCAAGGATCTCTACCGGTCGAGCCGGTTTTCCGAGCCGACCCTTCGCGCCTGCCTGCGCGCCTTCGTCGATCGCGGCCTTGTCGAGATCGAGGTCAACGGCGACGACATGCGCAACCGCTTCGCCCGCGTGACGCCGAAGTTCAGGACGACGATCGCCGCCTATCGCCAGCGCTTCGGCGAGATCGCGGCGATGGTCGGGGCGATCGAGCGGCCCGCGCTTCCGGTCGCGCCGTCACCGGCGGCGCGGCCTTCCGAGCCGCCCGGCCGGCGCACAACTGCCGGTTGATCGGCGTCGCCGGCCGCCGTCGGAATTCAGCACGACGCTGTGTAGATCGAGGCGGGCGATGCGTTGAGAGGCCCCCGCGCCTGTTGCAAGACTCGCCGTAACCCTATCCGGAGAGAGCGATGACCGACGACAGCAAGTGCCCGTTCTCGGGCGGCGGCCAGCCGAAGGCCAACCGCGACTGGTGGCCGAACCAGCTGAACCTCCAGGTCCTGCACCAGCACTCGCCGCGCGCCAACCCGATGGACGCCGGGTTCGACTACGCGACGGCGTTCGCGGCTCTCGACCTGCAGGCGGTGATCAAGGACCTGCACGCCCTGATGACCGACTCGCAGGACTGGTGGCCGGCCGACTTCGGCCACTACGGTCCGTTCTTCATCCGCATGGCGTGGCACAGCGCCGGCACCTACCGGGTCGGCGACGGCCGCGGCGGCGCCGGCTCGGGCCAGCAGCGCTTCGCGCCGCTCAACAGCTGGCCGGACAACGCCAACCTCGACAAGGCGCGCCGGCTGTTGTGGCCGATCAAGCAGAAGTACGGCGCGGCGCTGTCGTGGGCCGACCTGCTGATCCTGACCGGCAACGTCGCGCTCGAATCGATGGGCTTCCGGACGTTCGGCTTCGCCGGCGGCCGCGTCGACGCGTGGGAGCCCGACCAGGACATCTACTGGGGCCCCGAGGGCAAGTGGCTGGCCGACGAGCGCTATAGCGGCGAGCGCACCCTCGAGAACCCGCTGGGCGCCGTGCAGATGGGCCTGATCTACGTCAATCCCGAGGGTCCCAACGGCAAGCCCGACCCGGTCGCCGCGGCGCACGCCCAGTGCGGAAAGCGCGCCGGCCACCCGGCTGATGCGCTCGGCGCTCTGCTGCCAGGTGCGGGGGCGGCCGGCGAAGGAAGTGGCGATGCCGTTGGGACGGGTCTGGACGGCACGGCGAAGTCCCTGGGTGAGTGCAAACATCGGGCGATGCTGGGGCGCGTTCGTTCGCGCGGCAAGGGGCTTCGTGGTAAGGGGTAAGGATGGACACCATCGCCCAGCCGACCGCCTCTGCGAAGGACCTCGAGTTCAATCCGCTCGACCCGGCCTTCATCTCGGACCCTTATCCGTTTTACCGGCGATTGCGCGAAGCCGCGCCGGTGCTGAAGACGCCGCAGGGTTTCTGGCTGATCACGCGCTACGAGGACGTGGCGCTGTCCCTGCGCGACAGGCGCTTCGGCAAGGACTTCGAAGGCAACATGCGCCGCCGCTATGGCACCGACCGCATGAACGAGCCGGCCGTGGCGAGCCTCGCCAAGACGATGCTGGTGCAGGATCCGCCGGACCATACGCGCCTGCGCGGCCTGGTGACGAAGGCCTTCACGGCGCGTCGTGTCGCCGACATGCGGCCGCGCATCAAGCAACTGGTGGACGAGCAGCTCGATCGCGTCGCCGGCAAGGGCGAGATGGACGTGATGCGCGACCTGGCTCATCGCCTGCCGGTCATCGTGATCTGCGACATGCTGGGAATCCCCGAAGAGCATCGCGC
>Ga0102832_1002751_pt1 | contig 10184 bp, 11 predicted proteins | sample EBPBio282013_DNA_FD_88942 | JGI IMG/M metagenome (GOLD analysis project Ga0102832, IMG submission 88942) | Wastewater treatment Type I Accumulibacter community from EBPR Bioreactor in Madison, WI, USA - Reactor 2_5/28/2013_ DNA (Illumina Assembly) | ecosystem: Engineered > Bioreactor > EBPR >... | reverse complement strand
CGTAGATGTCGGGGTAGCCGGGCGGGCTGATGCGGCCGCGCTCCTGGTTGGGCGGCGGGTCGAGCTCGCCGAAGCGCCGGCTGAACGCCAGCAGGTCGTCGTCGGCCAGCGACTGGCCGCGGAACAGCAGCATGCCGTGCTCGATCCACGCCCGCTCGATCGCCGGGAAGGTCGCGTCGTCGAGCTTCGCGAGATCGATGCCCGACACTTCCGCACCCACCGCTGCCGTCACCGGCCGCACCGTCATCGCCATGCCGATCCTCCTGTTGGCGGGATGATCGGCCCGGCCGCGGGATCGATCAAGCGCCGGCTTGCTCAGGCCCCCAGCGTGCGCGTCAGCCAGTCGGTCAGGGCGCCGACGAACAGCGGCGACAGCGCGCCGCCGAAGCCGGGGTCGGTGGCCGACTTCACGGTCTTGAAGTTGTGGCTGTTGCCCGGAACGACCACGACGTCGGCCGGCGCGGTGCGCTGGCGCAGCGCGTCGACCAGCGGCTGGACATCGACCATCGGCACGACCTGCCGGTCGGCGGCGCCCTGCAGCAGCAGGCAGGGCAGCGACGACAGGCGCAGCGCCGCGGCCGGGTCGAACGCCAGCAGGCTCTGCAGGAACGGTCCGGCATAGGGCGGGAACAGCGCGTCGAGCTCGCGCGGCAGGTCGGAAGGCACGCGGCCGGTGGCGGCGATCGCCGCCAGCGCGCGCTCGGCCGGCGCGACGAGGGCCGGCGGCGCGGTGCGCTCGATCTGTGCCCGCAGCACCTCGGACAGCGGTCGGCCCGGCGTGCCCATCAGCACCATCGCGTGCGGCTTGTGGCGCGTGATGGTCGGCGCCGCGGCCAGCACCAGCAGGCCTCCCTCGCTGTGGCCGAGCAGCGCCGTGGCGTAAGGCTTGACCTCGTCGTGGCGGACCAGCTCGGCGTGCGCGGCGGCGACGTCGGCGGTGAAGTTGTCCCACGCGAAGAAGCGCTGCTGCTCGTCGAGCGATCCCGCCGGCATCGGTGTCGAGCCGCCGACGCCGCGCTTGTCGTAGCGCAGCGACGCGATCCCGGCCTCGGCCAGCACCTGCGCGACCTGGCGCAACAGGTCGATGCGCTCGGGCACCAGCGGGTTGTTGCCGTCGCGGTCGGTCGGCCCGCTGCCCGACACCAGCACGACGCCGGGCACGCGCTCCAGCTCGGTCCAGATCGGCAGCAGCAGCGTGCCTTCCAGCGTCGCGCCGGCGGCGCCGGGAAAGCGCACGACGCGACTCTTGGTGCCGCGCGCGTACCAGCGCGGCCGCGCCGGTGCGGCGGTCTGCGCCGCCGCCGGCCATGCCGCGCCGCCGGCCAGCGCGAGCAGGAGGCGCCGCGAAAGCATGCCGCCGGTCAGGCGTGGACGCGGCCGAAGCCCGGCGGGGTCTTGCCGCTCACGATGTGGACGTGGAAGTGGAACACGACCTGGCCGCCGCCGGCGCCGTTGTTGGCGACCAGCCGGTAGCCCTGGTCCTCCAGTCCGAGGTCGCGCGCCACCGTGCCGACGGCGCGCCAGAAGCCGGCGACGACGTCGGCCGGCGCGTGGGCGCTGAAGTCCATGTTGTTGATGTAGGGTCCCTTGGGGATCACCAGCACGTGGACCGGCGCCTGGGGGTTCACGTCGTGGAAGGCGAGGGCGAAGTCGTCCTCGTAGACCTTCTTGCACGGGATCTCGCCGCGCAGGATGCGGGCGAAGATGTTGGTCGGATCGTAAGCGGCCATGCCGCCCGTTTAGCCCGTGCGGCCGCGGCCGTCACTTCTCCTTGCGAGCGGCTTTCTCGGCGATGCCCGACAGGCCCTCGCGGCGGGCCAGCTCGTCCCACACCGCCTTCGGGCGCACGTTGTTGGCCGCCCACAGCGTGAGCAGGTGGTAGAGCATGTCGGCGCTCTCGGCGACCAGCTTGGGGCGATCGCCGCGAATGCCCTCGATCAGCGCCTCGACCGCTTCCTCGCCCAGCTTCTTGGCGATCTGCTGCGGGCCGCGGCTGAACAGGCGGGCGGTGTAGGAGGTGTCGGGGTCGGCGCCCTTGCGGCTGTCGATGACGAGGTACAGGCGGTCGAGCACGTGCTCGTCGACCGTGACAAGGCCGACCTGGCGCTTCTTCTTCAGCGCCCGCTTGCCTTTCTTGTTCTTGGCCATGAAGGGACCTTACTTTCGTCGCCCCGGGGGGACGGGACGATGGCTTGCGTCTCTGGACGGACGCTGAGCGCAGTTTACGTCAAAATCAGGCCAAATGCGAGATTTGCCGCACCGGCACGCCGGCCGCGGCCAGCCGCGCCTTGGCCTGCGCGATGGTGAACTCGCCGAAATGGAAGATCGAGGCGGCCAGCACCGCCGAGGCGCCGCCCTTGGTCACGCCGTCGACCAGGTGGTCGAGCGTGCCGACGCCGCCCGAGGCGACGACCGGCACCGGGACCGCGTCCGACACCGCGCGCGTCAGCTCGAGGTCGAAGCCCGAACGCGTGCCGTCGCGGTCCATCGAGGTCAGCAGGATTTCGCCGGCGCCCGACTCGGCCATGCGGGTCGCCCAGGCGACGGCGTCGAGGCCGGCCGACTTGCGGCCGCCGTGGGTGAAGACCTCCCAGCGGCCGGGCGAGACCTGGCGGGCGTCGATCGCCACCACGATGCACTGGTCGCCGTACTTCTCGGCGGCCTCGCGCACGAACTCGGGCCGCGCCACGGCGGCCGAGTTGATCGACACCTTGTCGGCGCCGGCCAGCAGCAGGCGGCGGATGTCCTCGATGGTGCGCACGCCGCCGCCGACGGTCAGCGGCATGAAGCACTGCTCGGCGGTGCGCGCCACGACGTCGAGGATGGTGTCGCGGTTCTCGTGGCTGGCGGTGATGTCGAGGAAGGTCAGCTCGTCGGCGCCGGCGGCGTCGTAGACGCGCGCCTGCTCGACCGGGTCGCCGGCGTCGCGCAGGTCGACGAACTGCACGCCCTTCACGACGCGGCCGTCCTTGACGTCGAGGCAGGGGATGATGCGGACCTTCAGCATCGCGCTACTCGCCGCGCAGCACGCGGATCGCGTCGGGCACGGTCACGCGGCCGTCGTACAGCGCGCGGCCGACGATCGCGCCGACGATGCCGAACTCTTCCGCCGGGCGCAGCTCGCGCAGGTCGTCGAGCGAGCTGACGCCGCCCGAGGCGATCACCGGCGTGGTCAGGTGCTGGGCGAGGGTGATGGTGGCGTCGATGTTGACGCCGCCCATCGCGCCGTCGCGATCGATGTCGGTGTAGATGATCGCCGCGACGCCGGCGTCCTCGAAGCGCAGCGCGAGGTCGAGCGCGCGCACCGTGCTCTGGCGCGTCCAGCCGTCGACCGCGACCAGGCCGTCGCGCGCGTCGATGCCGACGGCGATGCGGTTCGGCCACTGCTTGCAGGCCGCCTTGACGAGGCCCGGCTCCTTGACCGCGATGGTGCCGAGGATGACGCGCTGCACGCCGGCGTCGATCCACTGGGCGATGCTCTCGATGGTGCGGATGCCGCCACCCAGCTGGGTCGGCACGCCGTCGACCGCCTTCAGGATGCCCTCGACCGCCGCGCGGTTGACCGGGTGGCCCTCGACGGCGCCGTTGAGGTCGACGAGGTGCAGCCACTCGCAGCCGGCGTTGGCGAAGGCCTTGGCCTGGGCCGCCGGGCTGTCGTTGAACACGGTGGCCTTGGCCATGTCGCCGCGCAGCAGGCGCACGCACTGGCCGTCCTTGAGGTCGATGGCGGGAAAAAGAAGCATGGCGGCGGGGGTTTAGCGCGCCGGGGCGGGGGGCGCCACCGGTTCTGTCGACGGCGGTGTCGCGGGACGGCTAGGGTGGCGCGTGACCCGCTTCCTGACCCCCGACCGGCTGGCCGGCCTCGAGGCCGACCTGGCCGCGATCCGGCGCGACATCCACCGCCATCCCGAGACCGCCTTCGAGGAGGTGCGGACGGCGGCCATCGTCGCCGAGCGGCTGCAGGCGTGGGGGCTGGAGGTCCACCGGGGCATCGCGCGGACCGGCGTGGTCGCCACGCTGCGCGGCCGCCGCCCCGGATCGCGGGCAATCGGGCCGCGGTCGATCGGTCTGCGGGCCGACATGGACGCGCTGCACCTGCACGAGAAGAACGACTTCGCCCATGCCTCGGTGCACGACAACCGGATGCATGCCTGCGGCCACGACGGCCATACCGCGATGCTGCTGGGCGCGGCGCGCGCCCTCGCCGCCGATCCCGACTTCGCCGGCACGGTGCACTTCATCTTCCAGCCGGCCGAGGAGGACCTCGGCGGCGCCCGCGCCATGATCGAGGCCGGGCTGTTCGAGCGGTTCCCCTGCGACGCGATCTACGGCCTGCACAACATGCCGGGCTACCGCAGCGGCACCTTCGCGATCCGGCCGGGCGCCATGATGGCCGCCGTCGATACCTGGCAGGTCGTGTTCCACGGCAGCGGCGGCCACGGCGCGATGCCCGACCGCGGCACCGACCCGACCTTCGTCGCCGGCCAGTTCATCGGCGCGCTGCAGGGCATCGTCGGCCGCACCGTGCCGTCCAGCCAGGCCGCGGTGCTGAGCGTCGGCCACCTCGCGGCCGGCAGCGCCGGCTCGCCCAACGTGATCCCGTCGGAGGTGCTGCTGCGCGGCACCGCGCGCAGCTTCTCGGCGGCGACCCGCGACCTGCTGGAGCGCCGGCTGGCCGAGGTCGCGACGGCGCTCGCGACGGCGGGCGGCTGCACCGCCGCCTGTACCTGGAGCCGCGGCGACCCGGCCCTGGTCAATGCCGAGGCGCAGACCGCGATCGCGATCGAGGCGGCGACCCGCACGGTCGGCCGCGCCAACGTGATCGCCGACGCCCAGCCGTTCGGCGGCGCCGAGGACTTCGCGGTGATGCTGGAGTGCAAGCCCGGCGCCTACATCCTGCTCGGCAACGGCGATCCGGACGAGGGTCCCTGCCACGACATCCATTCGCCGCACTACGACTTCAACGACCGCATCCTGACCAGCGGCGCCGCCTACTGGGTCAACCTCGTGCAGGTCGAACTCGGCTGAGCTATCCTGCCCTTCCATTCCAGGGACACCCGATGACCAAGTTCTTCACCCCCGACAAGCTGGCCACCTTCGAGTCCGACCTGACCTCGATCCGGCGCGACATCCACCGCCATCCCGAGACCGCCTTCGAGGAGCAGCGCACCGCGCAAATCGTCGCCGAGAAGCTCGAATCGTGGGGCATCGCGGTGCATCGCGGGCTGGCCACCACCGGCGTGGTCGGCACGCTGAAGGGCAAGCGCAAGGGCCAGAAGACGATCGGCCTGCGCGCCGACATGGACGCGCTGCACCTGCAGGAGAAGAACGAGTTCGAGCACGCCTCGGTGCACGCCAACAAGATGCATGCCTGCGGCCACGACGGTCACACGACGATGCTGCTGGGCGCGGCGCGCCACCTCGCGGCCAACCCCGACTTCGCCGGCACCGTGCACTTCATCTTCCAGCCGGCCGAGGAAGGGCTGGGCGGCGCGCGCGTGATGATCGAGGAAGGCCTGTTCGACAAGTTCGACTGCGACGCCGTCTACGGCATGCACAACATGCCGGGCTACCGCAGCGGCCACTTCGCGATCCGCGCCGGCGCCATGCTGGCCTCGTCGGACAGCTGGCAGATCGTGTTCAAGGGCACCGGCGGCCACGGCGCGATGCCCGACCGCGGCACCGACCCGACCTGGGTCGCGGGACAGTTCATCGTCGCGGTGCAGGGCATCATCGGCCGCAACGTGCCGTCGAGCCAGAACGCGGTGCTGAGCGTCGGCCACATCGCCGCCGGCAGCGCCGGCTCGCCCAACGTCATCCCGTCGGAAGTGCTGGTCAGCGGCACGGCGCGCAGCTTCTCGCCGGCGATCCGCGACCTGCTGGAGCGCCGCCTCGCCGAGGTCGCGACGGCGATCGCGACGTCGGGCGGCTGCACCGCCGAGTGCAAGTACATCCGGCGCTACCCGGCGCTGGTCAACGCCGCGGACCAGACGGCGATCGCCGTCGAGGCGGCGGCGCGCACGGTCGGCCGCGACAACGTCAACGCCAACGCCACGCCGGTGGCGGGCGCCGAGGACTTCGCGTTCATGCTGGAGAAGAAGCCGGGCGCCTACATCATGATCGGCAACGGCGGCCCGGACGAGGGCGGCTGCCACAACGTCCACTCGCCGCTCTACGACTTCAACGACAAGATCCTGACGACCGGCGCGGCCTACTGGGTCAACCTGGTGCAGGTCGAACTGGGCGACGCCGCGTAGGCGTCGCTGCGGCGACTGCGCGAGGTCCTGGCGACTACGCCAGGTAGTCGAACGTCCCGTCGCTGCCGACGAGGTCCCAGCCGGCGGCGTCGTGGGTGACCAGGACCGGGCCGGCGTCGGCGCCGAAATCGAACGAGGTCGCCAGCTCGGGGGCCGGCGCGTCGCAGGCGACGAGGCCGATCCCGTCGGCCAGCGTGGACAGCGCGATCAGCGGGTCGTCGGAGACCAGAAGGGCATCGGCCACCGCGTCGGCGCCGGGCAGCGGCGCGCCGTCGATGTGGACCTCGCCGGGCTCGCCGAACAGGCGGTCGACCGGGGCGCCGTAGGCCGGCGCCTCGTCGTGGCAGGCGTCCATCCAGCGCGAGCGCGGGGCGGCGTAGATCGGCAGTTCGCGGCGGTCGAACTCGACCAGGTCGTTCCCGACCAGGAAGGTGGCATCGAGGACCGGCGTGTCGGAGGGGGCCGAAGGGCGCATGTCACAATGTCTTTCGTACTTAAGTCCTGAAATATAGGTTCAAGTATACTGAACAAATCATTGAGAATAAAGAGAGAACGTGTATCACACGAAAAATGCAGCAATCGCAAGGGCTTGGGTTGGGGGACAGGCTGGCCTAGGGTGCTGCCGCGACACATTTTCAGGTTGGAGACGGTGATGAACGGCGCGGAAAGTCTGGTTAGGACCCTGGTCAAGGGTGGGGTCGAGGTCTGCTTCGCCAATCCCGGCACCTCTGAAATGCACTTCGTGGGGGCGCTCGACCGGGTCGAGGGCATGCGCTGCGTGCTCGGCCTGTTCGAGGGCGTGTGCAGCGGCGCGGCCGACGGCTACTACCGCATGACCGACAAGCCGGCCTCGACCCTGCTGCACCTCGGTCCCGGCCTCGCCAACGCGGCGGCCAACCTGCACAACGCCAAGAAGGCCGGCTCCGGCATCGTCAACATCGTGGGCGAGCACGCGCTCTACCACATCAAGTACGACACGCCGCTGACTGCCGACATCGAGGGCATCGCCCGGCCGTTCTCGCACTGGGTCAAGACCTCGCCGACCGCCAAGACGGTGGCCGGCGACGGCGCCGCCGCGATCCAGGCGGCGCGGGTCGCGCCGGGCCAGATCGCCACGCTGATCCTGCCGGCCGACACCGCCTGGACCGAGGCCGATGGCGTCGCCGACACGCCGGCCACGCCGGCCCCGGCGCTGCCGTCGAGCGACACCGTGGTCGCCGCCGCCCGCGCCCTGAAGGAGAGCGGCGCCATGCTGTTCATCGGCGGCCGCGCGCTGCGCGCCCGCGGGCTCGAGCTGGCGGGCAAGATCGCCGCCAAGACCGGCTGCAAGGTGCAGGCCGCCGGCGGCACCGCGCGCATCGAGCGTGGCGCCGGCCGCGTGCCGGTGCTGCGCCTGCACTTCGTGGTCGAGACGGCGCTCGAGATGCTGAAGGGCACCAAGCAGATGGTGCTGTGCGGCGCGCCGGCGCCGGCCGCCTTCTTCGCCTACCCGGGCAAGCCGTCGGTGCTGGTGCCCGAAGGCTGCACCGTGTCGACGCTGTGCGGCGTCGACGGCGACCCGATCGGCTCGCTGGAGGCGCTCGCCGCCGAGCTCGGCGCGCTGAACGAGAAGCCCAAGGTCGCCGAGGCCAAGCGGCCCGAGCGCCCGACCGGCGCCTTCACGCTCGACGGGCTCGGCCAGGCGCTGGGCGCGGCGCTGCCCGAGGGCGCCATCGTGGTCGACGAGTCGGTGACGACGGGCCGCGGCTTCTTCCCGTTCTCGGCCGGCGCGCCGCCGCACGACTGGCTGAACAACATGGGCGGCTCGATCGGCTTCGCCGGCCCGGTGTCGGTCGGCGCCGCGGTCGCCTGCCCCGACCGCAAGGTCATCGCCATGATCGGCGACGGCAGCGCGATGTACACGATCCAGTCGCTGTGGACGATGGCGCGCGAGAACCTCGACGTCTGCGTGATGATCTTCTCCAACCGCAACTACAAGATCCTGTACAGCCAGCTGGCCGATGTCGGCGCCGCCAACCCCGGCCCGCGCGCCATCGACATGCTGACCATCGACCGGCCGACGCTCGACTTCGTCCAGCTCGCCAAGGGCATGGGCGTGGCCGGCGCCAAGGCGCACGACCTCGACGAGCTGAACAAGCAGCTGACCTACGCGATGGCGCACAAGGGCCCGTACCTGATCGACGTCGTGATGTAGGCGGCGCAGCGCGACAGACATGGAAGAAGAAGCCCGCCGACGCACCCTCTACGGCCGTCGACGGGGCAAGAAGCTGCGGTCGGGCCAGCAGTCGCTGCTCGACACGCTGCTGCCTCGCCTCGCCATCGACCTGCCGCGTCCCCCGGACGGCGTCGCGCCGGAACCGCTCGACCTCGCGCGCCTGTTCGGCGGCGCGCTGCCCAAGGGCGGCGTCTGGCTGGAAGTCGGGTTCGGCGCCGGCGAGCACCTGGTGTGGCAGGCGAAGACCCATCCCGAGGTCGGGCTGATCGGTTGCGAGCCCTACCTCAACGGCGTCGCCAAGTGCCTCGCCCACGTCGAGCGCGAGGGCGTCGACAACGTGCGGCTGATGACCGACGACGCGCGGCTGCTGATGGCGGCGCTGCCGGCCGGGTCGCTCGGCCGCGTGTTCGTGCTGTTCCCCGACCCGTGGCCCAAGACCCGCCACCACAAGCGCCGCTTCGTGCAGCGCGAGACGCTCGACCGGCTGGCCGAGCTGATGGTGCCGGGGGCCGAGCTCAGGCTGGCGACCGACGATCCCAGCTACCTGCCGTGGATGGTCGAGCACGCCTGCACCCATCCCGCCTTCGAGTGGCTGGCCGAGCGGCCGGCCGACTGGCGGGGCCGGCCCGACGACTGGCCGGCCACGCGCTACGAGAAGAAGCGCATCGCCGGCATCCCGACCTTCCTGCGGCTGCGCCGCCGCTAGGCGGCGGCCCCACTACATATAGAGGTCGGGATCGCGCGGGACACAGCGATGCGCCGGATTTGCTTGCCAGTCCGCACGCTTGCGCCTATATCCGCGCCATCCTCATTGGGTTCGCGGGACGAACCAAACAAAAAGAGTGGGCCGAACGCCCGCTCTTTTCATTTGGGCAAATCCCGGCGGGCCGAACCACGACCGACGGAACCGCCTTTTGACCGACCTGCTGCGCCGTATCGAAGACATCGTGTCCCCGACCGTGGTCGGCATGGGCTACGAGGTGGTTCGCGTCGCCATGAGCAAGGGCGGCACGCTGCAGATCATGATCGAGCCGACCGACGGCCGCCCGATGGACGTCGAGGATTGCGCCAACATCTCGCGCGCCCTGTCGGCGGTGCTCGACGTCGAGGACCCGATCCCGAGCGCCTACACGCTGGAGATCAGCTCGCCCGGCATCGACCGGCCGCTGACCCGGGACAAGGACTACACGCGCTGGGCCGGCCACCTCGCCCGCGTCGAGACCACCGAGCCGGTCGCCGGCCGGCGGCGCTTCAAGGGCACGCTGCTCGGCCTCGCCGACGGCCTGGTGCGGCTCAGGCTCGAGGACGGCACGGAGGCGGCGGTGCCGCTCACCGCCATCTCGCGCGCCAAGCTCGAGATGACCGACGCGCTGCTCGAGGAACACCGCCAGGCCCAGGAGCTCGCCCGCCAGGGCGCGGCCCAGGCCCACTGATCACGTTGACGACGAACTCCAGGATTTTCGGAAAGAGGGACTGACAATGGCAAACGCCGATATCCCGCGCCTCGAGATGCTTCAGGTGGCCGACATGGTCGCCCGCGAGAAGGGCATCGAGCGCGAGGAAGTGCTCGAGGCGATGGAACAGGCCATCCAGAAGGCCGGCCGCGCCAAGTACGGTCTCGAGCACGACATCCGGGCCGAGATCGACCGCAAGACCGGCGAGATCAAGCTGCTGCGCTACATGCAGGTCGCCGACCCGATCGAGAACGACAA
>Ga0102832_1002750_pt1 | contig 10187 bp, 7 predicted proteins | sample EBPBio282013_DNA_FD_88942 | JGI IMG/M metagenome (GOLD analysis project Ga0102832, IMG submission 88942) | Wastewater treatment Type I Accumulibacter community from EBPR Bioreactor in Madison, WI, USA - Reactor 2_5/28/2013_ DNA (Illumina Assembly) | ecosystem: Engineered > Bioreactor > EBPR >... | reverse complement strand
GGCGGGCCCCATGACCGGGTATCGTCGCCGTCGCCGCTGCGTTCAACCTTGATGACGTCCGCGCCCATGTCCGCGAGGATCTGGCTCGACCAAGGGCCGGCCAGAACGCGTGACAAGTCCACAACGCGGATGTCGTGCAGTGGCTTCATGAACACTCCACCGGACGCCTACGCCTTCCCGCGTCCGTACAAATTTAGAGCATCAGTTAGAAGCAATTGAGATCATTATCACAAACCATTTTATTGATTGAAACTATGAGCAGAGGTAATTACTACCAGCGTCCGGACTTCGGACATTCAACCCCTTGATTTGTCATAACAATCTTGGCTGACCAACCGGCAAAATTGAATCTCAATCGTCGGTTCGTGCCGTCGCTTCCCGCATTGATGGCGTTTGAAGCCTCGGCGCGGTTGAGCAGCTTCACCCGCGCCGCCGAGGAACTAAATCTGACCCAAGGCGCCATTAGCCGTCAGATAAAAGTCCTTGAAGATCAACTAGGTGTCACACTTTTTGAGCGCATCCGGCAGCGCCTGGTCCTGACCGAAGCCGGTACCTTTTACGCCAATGAGATCCGCCAAACCCTGGACCGTTTTGCCTCGGCCACGGTCCAAGCCATGTCGTTCCGCGCCCGCGGCGGGGTTCTCCGCCTTGGCATGCTGCCGACCTTCGGGACACGGTGGCTGATCCCGCGCCTGCCCGACTTCTTTGCGGCGCATCGTAGCGTCACGATCAACTTCTCGAGCCACATCAGGCAAGTCGACTTCCAGCGCGACGTCCTCGATGCGGCCATTCACTTCGGCGAGCCCCACTGGCCAGGCGTCTTCCTGCATAAGCTGACCGGCGAAGAACTTTTCGCCGTCGCTTCGCCCAAGCTGATCAAGCGCGAGAAAATCAAGAAGCCGGCGGACCTGGCCAATACGACACTTCTTGTTCAGGCGACACGCCCCGAAGCATGGAAGACGTTCTTCGATACCGTCGGCATGTCGGAGGTCGAACCGCGTCAGGTGCTCGAGTTCGAAGTCTTCGGCATGGTGCTGCGCGCCGCGGTCGCAGAACTCGGCGTCGCGCTTGTTCCGAAAGTGCTCGTTCAGCAGGAGCTCGACGCTGGCGAACTGGTCACCCTGTTCGACAAGTCGATCATGAACACCAAGGCGTACTTCCTCGCCTATCCGCGCGAGCGCGCGAATTATCCGCCGCTCGTTGCGTTCCGCGACTGGCTGCTCTCGCAGGTGCGCGCTTAAAATTTAAGCCTTGATCGTGCGTCCGGGCGCGATGTCGGCAACGCTCGTCTTGATGTGAATGAGCGCGGGTTTTCCCGCTTTGCCGGCGTCTTCAAGCGCCGCGGGGAACGCCTCGGTGCGGTCGATCGTGATCGCCCAGGCGCCAAACGAACGTGCAAAAGCCGCGAAATCGGGATTCTTGAGATTCGTCGCGGACACGCGCTGCGGATAGTCGCGCTCCTGGTGCATACGAATGGTGCCGTATGACCCGTTGTCGACGACGATGATGATGAGGTTCGCGTCGTACTGAACCGCCGTCGCGAGTTCGTTCGAGGTCATCATGAAACAGCCGTCGCCGGCGACCGCAACAACCGGGCGCGCGGGATACATGATCTTCGCGGCAATGGCCGCCGGGAAACCGAAGCCCATCGCACCGCTGGTCGGCGCAAGCTGCGTGCCGAATTTACGATGACGATAGAAACGATGCAGCCAGGCCGCGTAGTTGCCCGCGCCATTGCCCACGATGGCGTCGGGCAGGGCCTTTTCGAGGTGCTTGAAGACTTCCGACAGATTGACCGAACCCGTCACCGCCACCGGCGCGAGGAAGGCGTCGAGATCGGCACGGCCTTCGGTTGCCCAAGGGGTATTCGCCCACGAACGGCGAATGGACAGCTTCGAAAGCGAAAGCGCGGCATTGGCGGTTTCACACGCGGCCGCGAGCGACGCCGGCCACACACGGTTGAGTTCTTCCGGATCAGGATGGATATGCACGAGCTTCGCCGCGCTTTCCTCCGGCGTCAGCAGCGTATAGGCCTGCGACGGGTTTTCACCGAGGCGCGCGCCGATCGTGACCACGAGGTCGGCGGATTTCACGCGCTGAATTAGCTTCGGGTTCGGCCCAAGACCAAGATCGCCGATGTAGCAAGGATGCGTATTGTCGATAAGGTCCTTGCGACGGAACGAGAGCGCGACCGGCACGCCAAGTTTTTCAATCCAGCTCGACAGCGCAGCGAGTGATTCAGCCGACCAGCCGGTGCCGCCAAGGATAAGCACCGGCTGGTCGGCGGCTTCCAGACGCGCTGCGAGCGCATCAAGGAACCCGGGCTCCAATCCGCTATGCGCAACAGTTACGGGCGCAGGTTTACGCGGACCGGCCGGTTCGGCGAGCATGTCTTCCGGCAATGCAATGACGACCGCGCCTTTGCGGCCCTGTTGGGCCACGGCAAAAGCGCGTGTGCATACCTCCACCATGCGCGTCGGGTCTTCGACTTCCAGCGCGAGCTTGCATAGGGGACCGAAGGCCTGGCCGTAATCGACTTCCTGGAACGCCTCGCGGCCTTTATCCGAAAGCGCGACCTGACCGATGAAGTAGATCAACGGCACGGAGTCCTGCTGCGCCGTGTGAATACCGATACTGCCGTGCGTGGCGCCGGGCCCGCGCGTGACCATGCAGATACCGGGCTTCCCCGTCAGCTTGCCGTAGGCGACGGCCATGTTCGCCGCGCCCGCTTCATGGCGGCAGGTGACGACCTTGATCTTGTCGCGCACGCCATAGAGCGCATCGAGCACCGAGAGATAACTTTCGCCCGGCACACAGAAAACATGCGTGATGCCGTTGACGACGAGGGTTTCGACGAGGCGTTGGGCGGCCGTTGGATTTGAAGCGGGCATCTCTTGAGTCATAGGTCTAAGCAGTCACGTAAGAGGTTTTGATACGGGTGAAGAATTCGCGAGCCCCGCCTTGTTCGCGCGGGCCAAAACTCGAAGCCTTGGAGCCGCCGAACGGCGCCTGCAATTCGACGCCCGCGGTGGGCAAGTTGACCATTACCATCCCGGATTTCAGCTCGGCCTGAAAGAGACGTGCGTATTTCAGCGATGTGGTGCAAACGCCGGCGGACAGGCCAAACGGCGTATCGTTCGCGATCGCAAGGGCGTCTTCCGGCGAGCTTGCCGGGATCACGGCCGCGACCGGGCCAAAAATTTCTTCCTGCGAGATGCGCATCTTGTTGTCGGCGTCGGCGAACAGCGCCGGACGCATGTAGTAGCCGTCCGTCAGCCCTTTCAGACGCTCGCCGCCCTTGACCAGGCGTGCGCCTTCGCCGCGCCCGATCTCGACATAGGAAAGGTTCTGTTTGAGTTGGTCTTCGCTCACGACCGGACCGATATGCGTCTTCGGATCGAGCGCGTCGCCGACCGTCAGGGTATCGATCCGCGCCCCGAGCTTTTCGACGAACGCCTTGTAGATGCCCTTGGTCACGATCAGGCGGCTCGACGCGGTGCAGCGCTGCCCGGTTGAGAAAAACGCGCCTTGCGCGGCGATCTCGACAGCGGCGTCGACATCGGCGTCATCCAACACGACCAGCGGGTTCTTACCGCCCATCTCGAGCTGGAAAGGCCGGAAGCGGCCCGCACATAAGCCCGCCACGCGCGCGCCAATGGTCTGCGATCCCGTGAATGAAATGCCGTCGATGCCGTCGCTGTTCAGCATGGCTTCGCCGACCACGGAGCCGCGGCCCATGACGAGATTGAACACGCCCGCGGGGCAACCGGCTTCGGCGATGATCTCCGCGAGCGCCCAGGCGCTGCCCGGGGCGATATCGGCCGGCTTCATGATGACCGTATTCCCATATGCCAGCGCGGGCGCGGTTTTCCACGCGGGAATCGCGATCGGGAAATTCCATGGCGTGATCAAACCGACGACGCCTAGCGGTTCACGCCGGGTCTCGACCGTCACGTTGGGACGGACCGACGGAATGACATCGCCGTTCGCGCGCAGCGCTTCAGCGGCGAAATATTTGAAAATGCGCCCCGCGCGTTGCACTTCGCCTTTGGCCTCGACGAGGGTCTTTCCCTCTTCGCGCGCGAGAAGCGTCCCAAGTTCAGTCTCGCGGGCCAGCAGCCGCTCGCCGATCTTGTCGAGGAGATCGCCGCGCGTTTGCGCGGTGGCGCGCCGCCAACCGGGTTGCGCTTCGCGCGCCGCCGCCACGGCTTGCGCGACCTGATCGGCGCCGCCTTGCGCGAAATTGCCGACGACATCCTTGAGGTTCGAGGGATTGATGTTCGGCGCATCGCGGTCGGCTTTGACCCACGCGCCGCCAATCAGGTTTTGATGCTGATGTCCCATTCGCCCCTCCCTCGCGCCGGATACAAATCGACGTATCCGCCAATCGCCCGGACAATGGCGGAAAGTAACCGCGCCAGATAGCGAAAGATTTCAATCGGTTCATGAATTTTACGAACTCCGCCACCTATGACGCGTCCCGGTAGCGGGCTGATGGATCACCGATCATCACAGGTCCATTAGTTTATATCGTTTTAGCCCCGCGCACTCCCACGTACACTATCGGCTCTGGACCTTAGAACGTTGGGAGAGGGGACCATGAGTGTTGCGGAAGAGGCTGCGGCTGTGGGGGGCACAGCAGCGGCCCAGCAAAGTACGGGCGGACGGCTTAAGGCCGTGATCGGCGGTTCGGTCGGCAATCTGATCGAATGGTACGACTGGTATGTCTACTCGTCCTTCTCGCTGTATTTCGCCAGCGTGTTCTTTCCCGCCGGGGATCAGACCACCGAATTCCTGTACGCCGCCGTCGTCTTCTCGGTCGGCTTCATCGTGCGTCCGCTTGGTAGTTGGCTGATGGGCGTGTACGCCGACCGTCACGGCCGCCGCCCCGCGCTCGTGCTGGCGATGGCCGTCATGGGCGGCTCGTCGCTCGTGATCGCCTTCACGCCGAGCTACGCCAGCATCGGCATCGCCGCGCCGCTTCTGTTGATGGTGGCGCGTATCGCGCAGGGCCTCAGCGTCGGCGGCGAATATGCCGCGGTTGCGACCTATCTCAGCGAAATCGCGGGCAAGCAACGTCGTGGCTTTTATGGCAGCTTTCAGTACGTGACTTTGATTGCAGGCCAGTTGCTCGCCCTGCTCGTCCTTGTCGGCCTTCAGCATAATCTTACGCCTGAAGAACTGTCCGACTGGGGCTGGCGCGTTCCGTTCGCGATCGGCGCCGTGGGTGCGCTTGTCGCTTTCTGGATCCAGAGCTCGCTGGAGGAGACAGAATCCTTCAAGAACATGAAGAAAAAGCGCGAGAGCGCCGCCGACACATGGCGTCTGATGCGCAGCCATCCGAAAGAACTGATGTTCGTGCTCGGTATGACCATGGGCGGCGCCTTGGGCTTCTACGTGTTCAGCAACTACATGCAGAAGTTCCTGGTGAACACCTCCGGCTTCACCAAGGACGATGCCAGCTTGATCATGGCGATGGCCATGATCGTGTTCATGGTGGCGCAGCCCGTCATGGGTTGGCTCTCGGACAAGATTGGCCGCAAACCGATGTTCGTGTTCTACGGCATCGGCGCGACGCTCATGACCTTTCCGGTCATGAACTATTTGCAGACCGCCGACAGCGCGATGGGCGCGTTTCTGGTCATTTCGGGCGCCCTTCTCGTTCAGAGCACCTACACGTCGATCAGCGGTCAGTATAAGGCCGAGCTGTTCCCAACCGAGATCCGCGCCCTCGGCGTCGGCCTTCCGTATGCGTTGGGCGTCGCTTTCATCGGCGGCACGGCGGAAGCCGTCGCGTTGAAACTGAAGCAGATGGGTTATGAAACGTCGTTCTACTGGTACGTGACGTTCTTCATGGTGATCGTGCTGATCACCGCCGCGCTGATGCCGGACACGAAACAGCACAGCCGGATCAAAGAGGACTAAGTCGCCTCCGTTAAAGGAAGAAAGGCCCTCCCGATGGAGGGCCTTTTTTTTATGGGCCGGTGTATGCTGATCCCGCACCAACAGGGGGAGGACATCATGGGTGAAATTACGCGCCGTAGCGCACTGACGTCGGGAAGCCTCGCACTCGTTGCCGCTGCTGCCGGCGCCGAAAAGGCCGTCGCGCAGCAATCGCCGGCGGCGCCGTCGGACCTTCAGCAAGTCTACAAAGCGATCCCCCAGATGGGGCGGCTGCGCGAGGAGGTCTTGTTCGGCGACGTCTGGAAACAACCCGAGCTGAATACGCGCGATCGCAGTCTTGTCACCTGCGCGGTGCTTGCCGCGCTCGGGCGCGATGATGAGCTGGCGCTCAACCTCACCCGCGCTGCTGCGAACGGTGTAACGCCCGATGAAATCCGCGGCCTTGCGGTACAGGTCGCGTTCTACGCGGGTTGGCCCGCGGGCCTTGCCGTGGGCAAGGCCGCGCTGCCGATCCTTCAGAAAGACGCTAAGCCGGTGAAGTAGCTTCTACTGGCGCGAGGACTGCGTGGCCGGCTTTTCGGCTTGGCCACCGTCCGCCGTCTGCTTCGGCGGGTGCTCGATATAGACCTGCGTGAAGGTCACTCTGAGCGCGCCGGAAATCGCGGTCATCTGCCCCTTCTCGTCCGGATAGCCATCGGCGAGACGGTGAAGCGCACGATAGAGCGACGGCGCGGACAACTGGCCGTAGCTTTGATGATGCGTCGACCACGACGTGTTCAAGTGATGATAGAAAGCGGCCACGTCGACGTATCCAGCCATGATGCCTTCGGCGCGCTGCGGCGTCAGGCTGAGCTGGAAGTGCAGGTCCTTGAACTTATGCACCCCGCTGGTGTCGAAGGTGGCGGATGACGGCAGCGTCAAATCCGCACCCTCCGTCACAAGCACGCCGTTGACGATCTTGCCTTTGAAGGTCTGCTGGAACTGCTTACCCCAACGCGCGTCTTCACGCTGCGTACCGCCCGGAACATAGGAGCCGCCGGTGGCGTCGGCCAAAAGGTCATCGAGGCCGCGATAGGTCGTCACCGTAACATCATCGTCGTTCGACAAGCTGTCGACGCCGGAGATTTCGAACATGAAGCGGTTGTTGTTGTACTGGCCGAGATACTTGTTCTCGAAGAAGTAGATCAGGTTCGACGGCGCGCGATACTGCGACACGCAACCGATGGCACGGAACAACTGATTGTCCACCCCCTTGACACCGTCTGGATCGGTAAAGTCTTCGGGTCCGATCTTGCCGTCGAGGTTCATGCCGTAGGACACGGGGCCGCCAGCTTCCTTGAAGGTGAACGGCTCCTCGGACATATCCGGGAACCATTGGCGGCCCTCGCGCATCAACTGCGTTTCGAGCAACGTGCGCTTCTTACCGTCCTCGGGGAAAAGCTGTTTGAACTGCTCGCGCGGCCCGTCGTTGAAGCCGTTCGGGCACTCCACTTTGCCGTTGGGAGATTCACGCACAGCCCAGTAGCGGCTGGTGAGCACATAGCCGATCTTGCCGTCTCTCACGACGGGAGGGACGTCGTTGTTCGCCGCCTTAACCTCAGGCGCACTGGCGGCCAACACGGTTCCGGCCGCAGCCATGATCGCGCAGGCGGCAACAGTAAATTTGAGCATCGTTCATTCTCCCGATCCCAAAACGGGGGCTATCCCGCTGGGCTCGCTAATATAAACCGGGTCCGGCCAGGAGTCCTGCCTTCCGTGGTTCATGGCCCCGCATAGTTTATGCAAATACGGCCGCTAGGCGGGCGTCGCCCGGCGCAAGGCGAAAAGCCGCATGGTTCCGAACTGCTTCGGAAGCTCGGTCTGCCCGACGTAATCGGTGCTGAACCGCCCTGGCGCCTCCAGGGCCAGAAGGGCGGCGAACGGCTCGCTGACATACACCGTGCCGGGAACGGCCACCGGCTCGATCCGGGCCGCGATGGTGATATGCGTGCCGTAAAAGCTGCGCGCATTGAGAAATGGATCATCGAGTTCGGTGACTGGGCCAAAGTGCCCCCCGAGGCGCAAAGCCAGATGCGGCGGCAATCCTGCCGCGCCGAGATCGATCCGGGCAAAAGCGTGCTGGAGCGCAAGCGCCGCTTCGGCCGCCGTGGCGACCGATGGATAGACCGCGTGGATCCCGTCGCCCCATGTCGCGACGAGATCCGGCGGCACATCAAGGTCGCGCAGCGCTTCAGCGAGCGGCGCCATGATGCGCGCAACGAACGCCGATATGTCGGCCTCACGCAACCGCGAAAAACCGCGCACGTCTCCAAACAGCATCGCCTTCAACCGCCGGCCGGTAGCGGATTCATCGTCGGCGCGCTGAGTTCCGTTGGACGACGTGCGTGGCGGGAACGCAACGACGGCTTGCGGCCGGCCGGCGGAAGACCATCGCCGCACGTCGGCGGCGGTGCCGGCCGCGCCTTCACCCGCCTTGCCGTCCCACACGGCAAGTTGCCACGCACGCGTGCGTAGAACCTCGGCATGACGGATGGCAAGCCCCATCGCGTACTCGGAACAGAATGCGAAGGCCGCGTCATCACCGGCGGTCGTATCCTGGCTCGCAAGGCGGAATGTCGCGGCGCGCGCCTTGCAGGCTTCGTATCGGCCGATCCAGGCCGCGCCAAACGGCGCAACAGACAATGTAAGGAACGCGTCTTCTTGCATCGGCAGCACCACATGCAGTTCCGCGCCCCGCGCCAGCGCGGCTTCCGCCACTATAATGTCCGCACCAGCCGCCAGAGCGCCAAAAACCGCGCACGGCCGTAGGTGATCGAGCACGGCGCTGATATCGGCCATGAGCTTATCTCTCGCCGCAGAGGCAAGCGTCGCTTCATCGAACATGTGGCCGCAATAGGTCAACGCCGGCGGCGGGCTGTGCCGCTCTAACCAACCGCTGTCCAGTTTCAATGTCGCGCAGATCGCATCCAGCTGGCGCAAGGTGCTGGCATGCGCCGCGTAGTTGGCGGGATCGCAGGCGAGCGCGTTGGCGAGCGCCTGTTCGGCCTCGTCGATGCGGCCAAGAATAAAAAAAGCCTCGGCGCGCGACGCCGCGCGATAGTACGCGTCCTCCGCGCCTTCTCCGGATCCCGCAGCGAGACTATCCAGCACCTCTGTTGCAACGGCCCGGGCGCGCGCCGCATCTCCGGCGATGAGCAACATCGCTGCCGTGTTGATGCCGGGATAATAATCGTGATGAAGCGCATAGGCGGCCGCGTACATGTCGGCGGATTCCTGCGCGAGCCGCTTGCGCTCCTCACCGGCTCTCGCAAGGGCCAGGTCCTTGTGGAGCCGGGCACCCAGCGCGATCACGTCGACATGGTCACGCACATGACGCAATCCCAGCCGTTCGTACTCGCTATAAGCGCGGCTGGTGGCGCCGCCGCGCGCAAGCAGCAGGACAGCGCGATGGCGTAAACCCACGTTGTCAGGAAAAGCGGAAAGGCCCTGCGCCACCACGTCGTAGGCGGCCAGAACGTCGCCACCGAGTTCCAGGCGAATGGTCTCGGAGAGTATCTGCTCTGCCGTCACGGTATTTGCGCCGCCCCTCTTCCGCACCTTGCGGATTCCCATGAAAACATGGAGTATCTCGAAGGGGAGTACAAACAAGAATTCTCCCCAAAATTGTTCATCGCCGGGGAAGGCGCACGTAGACCGGAAAACGGCGCGGCGCCGGGGGACGAGCAGATGGTACCGAAGGACGCTGGTCCCGCGAATGGACCGGCTGGCCAACCGCCAGCCGTGAGCGCTTCGGGATTCCGCGCTTTCATCAGCTACAGCCACCGCGACACGAAGGTCGCCGAGTGGCTTCACCGCGCCATCGAGACCTACCGCGTTCCGAAGCCATTGATTGGCCGCATCACCGGAACAGGTCTGATCGGACAGCGGCCGGGAAAAGTCTTCCGCGATCGGGACGAACTGGAAGTCGCGGCCGATCTCAGTGGCAAGATCAACGACGCGCTGGAGCAATCGCAGTTTCTCGTCGTCCTGTGCTCAACAGCGTCGGCGCGCTCGAAGTGGGTAAACCAGGAAGTCATCAACTTCAAACGCCTCAAAGGTGCAGAGCACATTATCGCCGTCATCGTGGACGGAGAGCCTGGTGATGAATCGCAGGAGTGTTTCGTTCCGGCGCTGCGGTTCAAAGTCTCTCCAAGCGGCCAGCTTACCGACGAACCCGCAGAGCCCATTGCCGCCGACTTACGGGACGGCAAAGACACTAAGGCCCGCGTGAGATTGAAAGTGGT
>Ga0102832_1002749_pt1 | contig 10189 bp, 14 predicted proteins | sample EBPBio282013_DNA_FD_88942 | JGI IMG/M metagenome (GOLD analysis project Ga0102832, IMG submission 88942) | Wastewater treatment Type I Accumulibacter community from EBPR Bioreactor in Madison, WI, USA - Reactor 2_5/28/2013_ DNA (Illumina Assembly) | ecosystem: Engineered > Bioreactor > EBPR >... | reverse complement strand
CATGAGGTCGAAGCCCACCCGCGGCGCGTAGACCAGGCGCAGCGAGTGGTGGTCGACCTCGTCCCAGCACTTGAGGTAGACGGACTCGGCGTCGCGCTCGACGACGAGCATCCCCATGACCTCGGTGTAGTACGCCGTGGCGAGGTCGAGGTCGGTGACGGTGAGCTGCCCGGGGTCGGCCGTCATGGATCGGACGCTACGCCGAACGCGTCCCGCATGGGGGGACATCGGACCGATGTCCCCCCATGCGGGACGCGTTCGGCGTAGCGTCCGATCCATGACGGCCGACCCCGGGCAGCTCCGCGATGCGATGGCCGCCTTCGTCGCCCACCTCCACCGCGCGTACCTCGACCAGGCCCGGCTGCTGCCGGTCGGCGAGCAGGCAGCGCTGCCGCTCGTGCGCGCCGGCGAGGTGACCGTGCTCGCCGTCGGCGTGCGCCACCTGCACGTGCTGGCGACCCCTGACCGCCTTCCCGTGCCGCAGGGCCCGGAGGTGGAGATCGCCGGCGAGATGCCGGGCCTGCGCTGGACCGTGCGCTTCTTCGACCCCGTCGTCGTGCCCTCGCTCGGTCTGCTCGACGAGTCCGAGGGGCCGGCCTCGGCCGAGGTGCGGCGCGTGCTCGGGGTGGGCGAGGTGGTGTACCACCTCTCGGTCTCCCCCGGCGGCGGGCTCTCGGCCCACCACGCGCAGCACGCCGGCACCGCCCTGGCCAACCAGCACGCCGCGTCGCACCGAGACCACGAGACCATCCGGTCGCTCGCAGGCTCGAAGGCCGCGCTCGCCGACGAGCTCGCCCTGGCCGAGCGGCTCGGGATGCACCGGGCGATGCGGCTGCTGGCGCAGGAGATCGCGCCGCGCGACGAGCGCGTCGCCGAGGTGTGCGCCGACGCCGGCGCCGACGACACCGCCGTCCGCCAGGCGCTGCTGGCGGCCGTGCGCAACCCCGCAGGGAGCCCGCGATGACCCAGCCCCGGGAGCTGCGCCCCGTCGGCGACACCCAGGTGCTCGCCAGCGTGTCCAACGCCGCCCGCCTGCTCAAGGAGTTCGGGAAAGGCGACCGGGAGATCGGCGTCAGCGAGCTCTCGCGCCGGCTCGGGATCGGCAAGAGCACCACCCACCGGCTGCTGCACACGCTCACCGTCGAGCGGCTGCTCGAGCAGGACGCCGAGACCGGCATGTACCGCCTCTCGCTCACCATGCACGAGCTCGGCGCGAGCGTGCAGTCCGCCCACGACCTGCACAGCGCTGCGAGCCCAGTCATCGACCAGCTGCGGAACATGACCAAGGAGACCGTGCAGGTCGCCGTGCTCGACGGCCGCCACGTCGTCTACGTCGAGCGGCGCGAGAGCCCGCAGACCATCCGCCTGTTCGGCCGCGTGGGCCACCGCAACGACGCGCACTCCACCTCGACCGGCAAGGTTCTGCTCGCCTACCTGCCCCCCGCCGAGCTCGACGAGATCCTGCTCGGGTGGCGGCTGCCCCGGAAGACGCCCTACACGATCGGCGACCACGAGTCGCTGCGCCGCCAGCTGGCGCAGGTGCGGGTGCAGGGGTGGGCGGAGAACGTCAACGAGTCCGAGATCGGCGTCGCCTCGGTGGCCGCACCCGTGCGCGATGCACGCGGCCAGGTCGTCGCCGCGCTCTCGGTCGCCGGCCCGGTGCAGCGCCTCGACGGCGCCAACCTGCGCCGCTTCACCCGGCACGCGGTCGAGGCCGCGGCCGCCATCAGCCGCCGGCTCGGCTGGCAGGAGCCGGCCGCCGGACGAGCAGGCGGGGCCGCCCGCCAGGGAGGGAACCGATGACGATCAGCCCGGAGCGCGCCGACGAGCTCGCCGCCGCGCTCTACCAGGCCCGCCTCACCCGCGAGCCGATCCCGCCCCTCACCGACGCCGACCCCTCGCTGACGATGGAGGACGGCTACCTGGTGCAGCAGGGCATCGTGCGCCGCTACCTCGACGACGGAGACTCGATCGTCGGCTACAAGCTCGGCCTCACCAGCAAGCCGATGCAGGAGATGCTCGGCGTCGGGTCGCCGGACTTCGCACCGGTGATGGCCAGCCACGTGAACATCGACGGCGCCGCCGTTGCCGCGACCGACTACATCTCCCCCAAGCTCGAGGCCGAGATCGCGCTGGTGCTCGGCGAGGACCTCTCCGGGCCGCGCTGCACCCCGCTCGACGTCCTGCGGGCCACCGAGGGCGTGGTCGCGGCGCAGGAGCTCGTCGACTCGCGCGTGGCCGACTGGAAGATCAAGCTCCCCGACACCGTCGCGGACATGGCCAGCTCCGGGGCGATCGTGCTCTCGGGCCGCGCCGTCCCGGTGACCGACGTCGACCTGCGCCTCATCGGCATGGTCTTCACCCGCGACGGCGACGTCGTGGCCACCGGGGCCGGGGCAGCCGCGCTCGGCGACCCCGCCGCCGCCGTCGCCTGGCTCGTCCGCACGCTCCACGGCCTCGGCGACTCGCTCAAGGCCGGCTCCGTCGTCATGACCGGCGCCCTCCACGCCGCCGTGCCCGTGCAGGCGGGCGAGACCTACCGCGCCGAGTTCGACCGGCTCGGCCCCGTGACAGTCCGGATCGTCTGAACACCACCAGAGAAGAGGCGGATCCCGTGGGACTCCCCGTCGCCATCATCGGGTCGGGCAACATCGGCACCGACCTGATGTACAAGCTTGAGCGCTCCGACGTGCTCGACCTCGTGGCGCTCATCGGCATCGACCCTGCGAGCGACGGCCTGCGCCGCGCCCGCGACCGCGGCTACGAGGCGCCGCACAACGGCATCGACTGGGTCGCTGAGAACCCCGACGCCGTGAAGATCGTCTTCGACGCCACGAGCGCCTATGTGCACCGCAAGCACAACGAGGTGCTGCAGGGCCTCGGCATCACCGCCGTCGACCTCACGCCCGCGGCCATCGGCCCGAAGGTGATCCCGCCGGTGAACCTCGGCGCCCACCTCGATGCCCCCAACGTCAACATGGTGACGTGCGGCGGCCAGGCGACCACGCCGATGGTCGCTGCGGTCAGCCGGGTGACCCGGGTCCCCTACGCCGAGATGGTGTCGTCGGTGTCGTCGAAGTCCGCGGGCCCCGGCACGCGCCAGAACATCGACGAGTTCACCCGCACGACCTCGCGCGCGCTCGAGGAGATCGGCGGCGCCGAGATCGGCAAGGCGATCATCGTGCTCAACCCCGCCGAGCCGCCGATCCTCATGCGCAACACCGTGTTCTGCGGTCTGCCGGAGGGCACCGATCACCAGGCCGTCATCGACTCCGTCGAGGAGATGGTGGCGAGCGTCGCGGCTTACGTGCCCGGCTACCGGCTCAAGAGCGTGCCCCTCATCGAGGAGGGCCCCTTCCACACCCCGGGCGGCGTCGTGCCGCACCGCGTGGTGGTCCTCCTCGAGGTGGAGGGCGCCGGCGACTACCTGCCGACCTACGCCGGCAACCTCGACATCATGACCGCCGCCGCGCTGCGCGTCGGCGAGGCCATCGCGCACCACCGCGCCGCCAGCACCCAGGAGGTGATGGCATGACCGCCGTCGTCGAGCAGCCCGCATCCGGCACCGAGGTGAAGCGGGATTTCCGGCTCATCGACTCCACGCTGCGCGACGGTTCGCACGCGATCTCCCACCAGTACGACGTCGACCAGGTGGTCTCGATCGTCAAGGGGCTCGACGCCGCCGGCGTCCAGGTGATCGAGGTGTCGCACGGCGACGGCCTCGGCGGATCGTCGTTCAACTACGGCTTCAGCAAGGTCGACGAGATGCAGCTCGTCGCCGCTGCCGTCGAGGCGACGACGAACGCCCAGATCGCCGTCCTGCTGGTGCCCGGCATCGGCACGGTGGACGAGCTGAAGAAGGTGCGCGACCTCGGCGTCGGCGTGGCCCGTATCGCGGTGCACTGCACCGAGGCCGACATCACCGAGCAGCACATCAAGATGGCCAAGGACCTCGGCATGGAGGCCGTCGGCTTCCTCATGATGGCCCACATGAACTCCCCCGAGGGGCTCGCCGAGCAGGCGAAGCTGCTCGAGTCCTACGGCGCCGACACGGTCTACTTCGCCGACTCCGCAGGAGCCCTCACCACCAACGCCGTACGGGCCCGCGTGGCCGAGGTGGTGAGCCGCATCGAGGTGCCGCTCGGCGTGCACGCCCACCAGAACCTCTCCCTCGCGGTCGCGAACTCAATCGCGGCCTACGAGGAAGGTGCACGCAACCTCGACGGCACCAGCGCGGGCCTCGGTGCCGGCGCGGGCAACTGCCCCACCGAGATCCTCGCCGCGGTGTGCGAGCGCGAGGGCATCGCCAGCGGCGTCGACCCGCTCGCGCTCATGGACGTGGCCGAGGACATCACCCGGCCGCTCATGCCGCGCCAGCAGATCATCGACCGGGCCGGCCTGCTGCTCGGCTACTCCGGCGTCTACAGCTCGTTCCTGCTGCACGCCAAGAAGGCCGCCGAGCGGTACGGGGTGCCGGAGGCCGACATCCTCATCGAGCTCGGCCGGCGCAAGATGGTCGGCGGCCAGGAGGACATGATCATCGACGTCGCGGTCGACCTCGCCCGCCGTCACGCCGAGCGCGAGGCCGCCCCGTGACCGGCCCCGGCCCGTTCGCCGAGAAGCTGCTCGCGGCCGTCCGCGACCGCACCGGCATCGCGCCGCTCAGCGACGAGCAGGAGCTCGACGAGCCCACGGCGCTCGAGGTGCAGGACGCCGTCGTCCAGGCCCGCATCGACGGCGGCGCCCGGCTGGTGGGGGCCAAGCTCGGCCTCACCAGCCGCGCCAAGCAGGTGCAGATGAAGGTCGACCGGCCGCTCTACGGGTGGCTCACCGACGACATGCAGATCGACACCGGCCAGACCGTCGTGTGCGGCGACTACATCCAGCCGCGGGTCGAGCCCGAGATCGCCTTCCTGCTCGGCCGCGACCTCGAAGGGCCGCACATCACGGCGTCGCACGTGCTCGCCGCCACCGAGGCGTGCTTCGGCGCGCTCGACGTCCTCGACTCCCGCTACGCCGGGTACCGCTTCACGTTCAACGACGTCGTGGCCGACAACGCGTCGTCGGCGGGCTTCATCCTCGGCGGCACGGCCATCGACCCCTACGGCATCGACCTGCGCCTCACCGGCTGCGTGCTGGAGAAGAACGGCGAGCTCGCCCACACCGCGGCGGGCGCGTCCGTCATGGGCCACCCGGCCGCGGCCGTCGCCTGGCTGGTGCGCACGCTGGCCGCCCGCGGCAAGGGGCTGGAGGCCGGGCACGTCGTCATGGCCGGCGGCATGACGGAGGCTGTCGCCGTCGCTCCGGGCGACACGGTCGTCGCCCGGTTCGACCGGCTCGGCAGCCTCGAGGTGGCGTTCCGGTGAGGCGAACGACTGCAGGCCCCGCGCGGGCCCAGGACTAGGAAGGGACCATGCCGCTCATCGAGGTCACGATGGTGCAGGGACGCACCGTCGAGCAGAAGCACGCGCTCATCAGCAAGCTCACCGAGGCCGCCTTCGAGGCGACCGGCACCCCGCGCGACCGCATCCGCGTGGTCATCCGAGAGGTGGGCCCGGACGACTGGGGCGTCGGCGGCCAGCCGTACTCCCTCGTCCGCGGCACCGACCCCAACGCGACCAACGGACCGTCCTCCCCCGCCGAGGGCACGTAGCGGATGGCCCAGGTCGTCCGCGTCCGGCTCGAGGAGCTGGAGCAGCGGGGCAGGATGCGCGTCGAGACGCCGTCCTGCCCCGTCCTCGTCGCGCTCGTCGAGGGCCGCCCGTACGCCGTCGAGGACGCCTGCCGCCACCGGCAGGCGTCGCTGCTCACCGGCGTCGTGCGCGACGGCGTCGTCACCTGCCCCTCGCACTTCTGGCAGTACGACCTGCGCACCGGGTCGCGCGTCGACACCCTCGGCGAGCCGCTGCCGGCCTACCCCGTGACCGTCGTCGGCGACGAGATCGAGATCGAGGTGCCCGATCCCGCGCCGGTGCTGACGATGCGCGAGATCCTGCTTGCCCATGCCCGCGAGGGCCGACCTACCGGGACGGAGACGGCGTGACCGACATCGATGTGGTGCTGTGGGACATCGGCCAGGTGCTCTACGAGAGCCCGTTCGAGCGCTTCGACGAGCTCGAGGACGCGACCGGCATGCCGCGCGGCACCCTGCCGCGCGGCCCGTTCGTGCCCGAGGGCGACGCCGAGTACGACAAGGTCGACTCAGGCGAGCGCGACGAGCCCGAGTACTGGCGCGACATCGAGGACCTCGCCCGCAAGACCGTGCCGGGCCTGCACCTCTACGACGCGCTACGCGAGCTCGGCTGGGAGGGCCGCGGCCGGCCGGTCGTCGTCGCGCTCCTCGGCGACATCCCGAAGCGCTACCGCCAGGCCGTCCTGACCAACGACGCCACCAAGTTCCTCGGCGTCGGTTGGAAAGACACCTGGGAGTACAAGCAGTACTTCGAGCGCATCGTCGACTCCCTCGACATCGGCGTGCGCAAGCCCGACCCGGCGTCGTACACCGCTGCCGTGGTCGCCCTCGGCGCCGACCCCGCGCGCACGCTGTTCATCGACGACCTCACCGCCAACGTCGAGGGCGCCCGCTCGGCCGGCCTGCAGGCCTTCCGGTTCGACACCACCGACCCCGCCGCCTCCGTCGCCGAGCTGCGGAACACCCTCGGCGTCTGACGCCTCTCCCCCGCCTCGAGTTACACCCGGGACTGCACAAGAACGGGGCCGCTTCTGTGCAGTCGCGGGTGTAACACGCGTCCCCGTCGCCGCGAATCCGAGGACGTCGGGCGCTGGCCCGTGGCACGGTCTCGCCATGGCGCTGCAACCGGGCCGCTGGACGGCCGAGCTCGACGGCGACTTCGTCGTCTTCCTCATCGGTGCCGCCGTGCACGACCCCTCGGCGCACCCGGATGCCGTCCGGCTGCTGCAGGCCATGCGGGAGATGCTCGTCGAGCTCGCGTCCGATCCGTCGCACGGGCTGCTCAGCTTCCAGGTCTACGGCGACGTCGGCGGCGTGATCGTGCAGTACTGGCGGTCGTTCGATGCCCTCGAGGCCTACGCGCGCAACCCGTCCGCGAAGCACGCACCGGTGTGGCGCGAGTGGAACCGCCTCGCCGAGGGCGACCGCGCTGGCGCCGGCATCTGGCACGAGACCTTCAAGGTGTCGGCGGGCGACTACGAGTCGGTCTACCAGAACATGCCGGTCATGGGTCTGCAGCGAGCAGGCCGCCCGCTCACCGTCACCGAGGCCCGCGACTCCGCCCGCACCCGCCTCGGCAGCTGAGGGATCGGCTCGGATTCAGCGCCTCTTCGGCCCAGGGACGATGACCGTGCCGCAGGTCGCGCATCGGAGCGCCGGCGCGGAATGGTTGAAGAAGCCGTCGGTCAGCAGCGTGCCGCCGATGTCGCCGGCGATGCTGCGCTCGGGCTTGAACTTCACACCCGGCGAGCGACCCACGGTCACGCCGGCCGCCATCTCCGTCTCGCAGTACGGGCACGTCATGCCGCCACTATGCCGAGCCGCACGACCCCTGTCAGCCGCGCCACCGACCAAGCACTATCGGTTCCCCTCTGTGTCAAGAGGCGGCTTCCGCGAGGGATCTGGTCGGCGTAGCCTCGGTGGTGAACCCGGGTTGTGGCTTGTCCGAAGTGTTGGCCTTGGGGATTGGGTCAACCGCGCTGGCTGTGAGTGTCGCCCCCATCTGCCCTCCCGGGTTCGCCCTTGCCCGGTCCTCGACCAGGGCGCGGAACACGACGTCGGACAGGCGTCTTTTGAGGCAGCGCAGCGAGCCCTTCTTGCCCTTGCCGGCGGCGAGCTTGCGTTCGTAGTAGGCCTTGCCGCGGGGGTCGTAGCGCTTGTTGGACAGGGCGACGATGTGCAGGGCGTTGTTCAGCCTGCGGTTGCCCGCTCGGGACAGGCGGTGGCGCACGACGTCGCCGCTGGACACTTCCAGCGGCGCGGTGCCGGTGTAGGAGGCGAACCGGTCGCTGGTGGTGAACCGGGCGACGTCGCCGACCTCGCCGATGATCGCGGCAGCGGTGACCGGTCCGACGCCGACGATGTCGGTCAGGGTCGTGTCGGACGCTGTGACGGCTTCGGCGATGCGCTTGTCGACCGCGGCCAGCTTGCGGTCGAGGTAGGCGACGTCGTCGACGAGTTCGGCGGCGAGCCGGCGGCGGGCCCTGCCCGCGGCGTCGCGGGGGCGCACGGTCGCGAGCAGGGCCTTCGCCTTGTCCGCGGTCAGCTTCTTGCGCGCCCCAGCAGGAATCAGCTGCATGAGGACCTGGTGGAGCCGGTTCACGGCCTGGGTGCGGGAGCGGACCAGATCGCGGCGCCGGTCGGACAGCAGACGCATCACCACGACCTCGTCATCGACGCTGACCTCGCGCAGGCCGGCAGTGCGCAGCCCGACCACAGCGACTGCGTGGGCGTCGGTCGGGTCGTTCTTGCGGCCGTGCCCGGTATCGATCGCCCGGACCCGGGTCGACAGCTTCGAGGGCACGTCCACGACCCGCTCGCCGTCAGCCACCAGCCGCTGGGCCAGGCTCAGACCGACGCCTGTAGCGCCCTCGACCGCCCACGTCCTGCTCGGCCACCGCTTCACCAGCGCGAGCATCCGCCGGTAGTCCTCGCGGGAGTTCTCGAACCGTGCCGTCAACAGCACGTATTCCTCCGCGTCGATCACCTCGATCGTGTTCGACCGCTTCGCCGGATCGACACCGATCACCACAGCAGCCATGCGCGTTCCTCCTGTCGCTGGATGGGACGACGGGAGGGCATGCCTACCTCGGGCGATGCAGACCCCTCTCGAGCCACTTCCCGTCAGCGGCGACCGGCGGAACGCACTCCGATAAAGAGCCACACGAGAACGTGGGCAGGCACTTAAAGAGCGATCCGCCGGCCGCCTGACTCACAGCCTGGCCGGGCCACGAGCTGTTCGGAAGTGAACAGGTAGGCACCTAGGCTCTTCAGCTCACTACTCGCGGACTGTCGCAAGGGGCGCCTCGCTGTCCTTGCGGCCGATCAGAACGATCGTTCCGACGTTCCCGACCAGGATCACCGCCGCACATAGGAAGGCCCACGGCCACGTCATGCTCGTGATTCCGGCCACGAACATGAAGATGCCCAATTCTAGGGCGATTGCCGAAGTTCGAAGGGAAGGCGTTCTCATGCCGAGATACACGTTGCCGTCCCCCTAATCGGTTGGTATGCGCGGGCGATACTGCCGGGCCGCACGCGGAGAAGCGAGCGCGAACGGCACTTTGGCGCGCCTACTCGACATCAGGCTCCCAGCGGAGGTACACCCACCAATCGAGCCCTTGCATGTCGAGCGGCTCGGGTGCCCGGGTCGCGATCGCCCGGAAGCGAACGACTACCTCCGGCAGAAAGTCTGCGATGAAGTAGGTCTCTGCGAGGGAGACGAGTTCCCGCTGGTCATCGGTCACTTCGCCGTCGTACAGAAAGTCGGCCGCGACTGCGCCTTCCCGCTCACCGATGACGACTCCGCGCAACTCCGGAGTCGGGATTCCCCACAGAGCTCTAAGCATCGAAAGCAAAGCTTCTTGGCGGGGAACGCCGCCCCACTCGCTGGCCACCACGCGCGTCAGAATGCCGGTTCGCCCAATCAGATGCGAGCGCGAACGGCACTTAGGTGGCAAGCTTGGCGAACGTTCCTCTGGGACCTGGACTCTGATCAGCCATTTCACGTCGCAGCGTGGGGATCGCGTGTTCGTCAAGCGCGTTGAGCACCTCGCTGACGATCGCCGCGTGATTGCTTCCATCGCCCATCAAAGACCACCAGCGGTCCCGTCCATGAGTCAGAAACCCGATTCGCTGCTGGTAGCGGTGCGCGGCCACGCTGTTCGGACTCGGGCGGGCTGGAAGCCATCGCTGCCTCTCACGGGCGGCGTCCCAGGCTGCCTTCCCGACGACCATCAGGTTGATCGTGAAGATCGCCTGGTCGCCAGTGCTGCCGGTCGAAGTCTGAAAGCCGAGCATTGCCCAGTCGGTCTGATCTAGCAGTGTGAAGATCCGTCCCGACCCTTGAAAGCCATGCTCGCGCAGGAAGGGAGCCCAGTCGTCGCGAAGAGTTGACGCGAGAAGGTCCTGCGCAGCGCCCACGCGCACAGAATGCCGGGCATCGCGCAGGCGAGCGTGCTGGTTGCGCCGGTGTGGTGACGTGCCTGTGGCCCGAGC
>Ga0102832_1002748_pt1 | contig 10191 bp, 6 predicted proteins | sample EBPBio282013_DNA_FD_88942 | JGI IMG/M metagenome (GOLD analysis project Ga0102832, IMG submission 88942) | Wastewater treatment Type I Accumulibacter community from EBPR Bioreactor in Madison, WI, USA - Reactor 2_5/28/2013_ DNA (Illumina Assembly) | ecosystem: Engineered > Bioreactor > EBPR >... | reverse complement strand
AGCCGAAAACTGTCGCCGCGCCGAACGGTCCAACCATCTCGTTGTTGCCCATGTAAACGATCCAGACATCGCCCGCGCCGCGCTTGGCGCATTGCTGAGCGATGGGCCGGATGACATGGGAGTTGATCGCGGTGATCCCCAGATTGATGACTTCAAACTTTTCGTGGGGAAACCGTTCGCGCAACAAAATCTCCATGCACCGGGCGGGACCGTACGACGGTTGCGGATCGCCCATGGCGGCGGATTCGCCAAAAATAAAAATCCGGCGCACCTCTTTCGGTTTGGGGTTTGCCATCTTGAAGGTTTCCGGCCAGCGCGCGAGTTGGGGCGGGAAAAATCTCAGGCTGAACGTGGGGTTCTCAATCAAGTAATTCTGCCCGCCAATGTTGGCGTCCAAAAAAAATGCCGGTGCGTATCCATAACCCACCAGTCGCAGACAGATTTCCACCAACCCCAACGCCAACACCGGCAGACTCAGCGCCCCGAGCCGAAACGCCCACAATCGGCCCTTGGATAAGGGCTGCCTCGCTACGGCGCGCGCTTCCGGCGGAACAGGAGGGGGATTTTTGCCGCGCTTTTTCACAGGAGGAAGAGGATCGCTCAGCCACGGAGATATTTCACGACCGCCTCGGTGCGCGAATGCACGTGCAGTTTTTCATAAACCGTCCGCACATAACTGCGCACGGTATCAATGCTGATCTTCATGCGATCGGCGATTTCCTTGTACGCGTAACCATTGGCCAGTTGATCCAGAAACTCCCGTTCGCCCGGCGTCAACCGCGCCACGGCGGAATCTTCCTTGGCCGGCGCGTTGAAAAACTGCACCACGCGCCGCGCCAGTTGCGGGGTCATCGGCGAGCCGCCGGTGTTCACCTCGTGAATCGCTTCCAACAATTTCGCCGAGGCCGTCCGTTTGAGCAGATAACCGCTCGCGCCCGCCTTGAACGATTTGAACAACGAATCGCTGTCTTCATAGACCGTCAGCATCAATACCTGCAACTTGGGCAACGTCGCCTTCAACTGGCGCACGCACTCCACGCCATTGATCCCGGGCAGGTTGATGTCCATCAACACCACGTCCGGAACTTTGGTGGGAATCTCTTTCAGCGCAGTTTCCGCGTCGGCGTATTCGCCCAGCAACTTCAACGTCGGCGCCCGGCGGATGAGCGTGGCGAGACTCGAACGAATCCCTTCGTTGTCGTCCACGATGGAAATTTTGATCGGCATTGGTTTGTCCAGACTCACGGTGATTGAATCGCAGACTCGCGGGCGATTCTCAACCGCACAATGATGCGTTTCATCCGGCGGGTTCCGATGATTTTTGATTTCCGGGCGGCGTCATCGGCACGACCAAGCGCACGGTCGTTCCGGTCTTGGTGCTCTGCACCGTCAATTGTCCCCCCATCGTCAGCGCCCGCCGATGCATATTCGACAGACCATTGCGCTGACTCTCATGCGAACTTTTGGCGGCATCAAAGCCCTGCCCGTCATCTTGCACCACAAATTCCAGCCGTTGCTCACCCGCCTTGGCCTGGACGTGAACTTCCTGGGCTTGCGCATGTTTGATGACATTAGTCAACGCTTCCTTCACCACGAGAAAGATGTTGTGCCGCAACTCCGGCGGCAAGGACAGTTGCGGCAGATCATGCGGCAAGTCCAGCCGGCAACGCGTGCCGTTGCCCTCAAACAATTCATTCGAGAAATGCGCGATGTATTCCACCAGACTCTGCAATGAGTCGCTGCCCGGGCGCACCGCCCAAACGATTTCCTCCAACGCCCGCACCGTTTCATCGGCGGCTTGCGCGATCTTGTTCAAATGCGTCAACATCTGCTGCGGATCGCCGCGATCTTCCCGCGCCAAGCCGCTTAACAACGAGATGCGAGCCAGTGACGAACCAAGGTCGTCATGTAAATCCTGCGCAATGCGTCCGCGTTCGCGTTCCAGCGCCCGTTCCTGTTCCGCCAGCCGCAACCGATGTTGATATTTTCGTTTTTCGACGATGCGCACGGTGGCGATCACCACCGCCAAAATGCTTGCTCCCACCAGCGCCGCAAACCACCACGTCTGCCAAAACGGTACCAGGATAAAATCGCTGAACGACGTGGCCACTGCCATGTCGCTGAAAATCCAGCCATTGCCGCCCGCATCTTCCTTGTCCGGTGGCGGTTTGTAGGGCGCATGGCGCAACCGCAGTTGGTTGAACGCGCCGTTCGCCTTGAATTTGGTGGTCAGATTTTCCGGCTGATTCTCATCCGTGGCGCCCCGGGTCAGGCGTGGATTCAACCACACGGTGATCAGATCATCGCCGCCGGGAACATATTGCACCTTGAAGACGATGACGCGTTGTTGATTGTGCCGGGGCAGTTCGTAGGGCTTGAAAACTCCCAAACCTTCCGCCTCGGGTTTCGCGGATTTCAAATCAAACTCACCCGTCGTCCCCAGCAAAGTGCTGGTTTCGGAAGCGTTGAAGGCGGAATACCCCCAGGCTTCCGGCGCATTGCCGACGGCCAGATGCCCTTCATCTCCTTCAAACAATTGAAACGCCGCGTAGTAAGGCTCGGAAGCCACGTCGGACAACGGGTCCACGCGAAACTTGAAATAAAGCGCGTCATTTGCCGTGTCATCGCGCCGCACCGCCCCACCCAACAAATCGGCACCGACCGGAGTCTTATGAATCACCCGCGTATCCGGATCACTCCACAGAACCGCGGCAGGTGACGAGAATTCACCCACCACCAAAAACAACATCAACGCTGCCCCGAAATAAGCGGTGCGGCGAAACGGGTCAGAGGGCATGGCAAAATTATTGTCATGAACGCGCCCAACGCAAGCGCGTGGTTTTCAACTCATCAGCTTGCGTTGACTTCCTTCGCATCCACTTTAACACGCAGCGTCACCAAGGCCGCGATCAACATACACACGCCGCCCACGACCACCGCCGTCAGCCGGTTGAATTGCGGGAAGGAATCCATGACGCGACTCAGGATCAGCGCCACGAGGATTTGCGGGATGACGATGAAGAAATTGAAGATGCCCATGTAAACCCCCATGCGATCGGCGGGCAACGCACCGGACAGCATCGCATACGGCATCGAGAGAATGGAGGCCCACGCAATCCCAACGCCGACAAATGCGACCAGAAGCAGATTCGGATCGCGCACTACGCCCACCGAGACAAGCCCCAACCCGCCCAGCAGCAATGAGACAAAGTGGATATGTTTTGCCGGCGCGCGGCGGCCCAGCCACAGGAAAATCATGGCGGCAAAAAATGCGACGAGGTTGTAGGTGGCGAAACAGGAATTGGCCAGATTGATCCCCTGCTTGTAGAGATCGGAGTTGGTGTCGGTGGCGCCGAGAATGTTGCGGGCCACGGCGGGCGCGAAGAAAATCCACATGCAGAACAGCGCCGACCAGGTGAAAAATTGCACCACGGCCAGTTGCTTCATGCGCGCGGGCATCTGACGGAAGGCGGTCCAGATTTCGCCCCAGCCCTCGGCTTTCTTGCGGCGCAACGCCTCCAAGTCCTCCGGCGGATGTTCTTTGGTGGTGAAAATGGTCCACAGCACCGCGAGGAAGAACACGATGGCGCCGACCGTGAACGCCACCGTGACTGTCTGGGGAATCGGTTGATCTGCGCTGGTCGCGGTGCTCACCTTGCCGTAGGTGTGCAACCATTCCGGTAATTTAGACGCGATGACCGCTCCTGCGCCGATGAACACTGATTGCATCGCGAAGCCGACAGTGCGTTGCTGCTCAGGCAACAGGTCGGCCACGAAGGCGCGGAACGGCTCCATGCTCACGTTCACTGCTGCATCGAGAATCCAGAGTAACCCTGCCGCCATCCACAGCACCGGACTATGCGGCATCGCCAGCAACGCGAGGCTCGCAAAAATCGCCCCGACCAGAAAATACGGTCGCCGCCGGCCCAACGGCCCCCACGTGCGATCGCTCATGTGCCCGATGATGGGTTGCACGATCAGGCCGGTCAGCGGCGCGGCCAGCCAGAGCAACGGCAGTTCGCTTTCGTTGGCGCCGAGGTATTCGTAGATGGCGCTCATGTTGCCCATCTGGAGTCCCCAGCCGAACTGGATGCCGAAGAAGCCGAAGCTCATGTTCCAGATTTGCCAGAAGGACAGACGCGGTTTGCTCATGTGATTGCGGGATGCTCGACCTGATGGTGAGCCGAATCTGGGAACTGAAGCAACCCTCGCCTTACCGCATGTTTGTGCGCCCGCAGTTTGCCTGACCAGATGCAGGCGCAGGCCGGAGAATGTTTGCGCCGCCGGAAACATCTCACTAATTTCTCCGCCCATGGATTCCACCGGTGCTGCTGATTCGACCGCCTCCCTGCTCTATGCGTTGCAACGCTGGGTAGGTTATGGCGTGGGCGGAATCATCCTGCTGTTCACCCTGTGGATGGTCATTGACGCCATCCGCAAGGGCGAATGGCCGTGGGTGGTTTACATGCTCCTCATGCCCGGGCTCGCAGCGGTGTGGTACTTCTTCTACATGTTTCGCGGCCCGACTTCACGCGGGTTTGAGTTGCCCGGCTCATTCGACCGCAAACGCGTCCGCGACCTTCAGGCGCAAATCCACAACCTCGACCACGCGCATCACCACTCGCAACTGGGCGACATCTATTTTCAACAAGGTAAATACGACAAGGCGGAAGCCAGCTATCGCGCGGCCATGCAACGCGACGGGAACGACCCCGATACCCGCGCGCATTTCGGCCAATGCCTGTTGCGCTTGAAACGTCCGGCCGAAGCGCGTCCGTTGCTCGAAGGCGTGTTGCGCGAAAATCCGAAGCACGATTTCAATTACACCGCCATGGCTTACGCCGAAATGCTCGCGGCCCTGGGTGAAACCGACAACGCCATCAAAAGCTGGGAATACGTCGTCGCGAACAATTCCTATCCGCGCGCCAAAGTGCAACTCGCGGAACTTTATCTCGCCAAAAACCAGCCTGACCTCGCCCGCCCGCTGTTGCAGGACGTCATCGCCGATGACACTCATGCGCCTGCCTACCAACGCCGCCGGGATCGCGTGTGGGTTTCCCGCGCGAAAAGTTTGCGAAGCAAGCTGCCACAGTAAGCTGGTGTTTCAGCGACTGGTCCCGGTCCGCGTCCGCTCGTTTTGGACCTGCTGCAACACCCGGCCCACCAGATAATCCGTGAACATGTCCGGGAACGCCTCTCCGCTTTTCCATTCTTTGTAGCGCGGATCGGAAGGTTCGGGCGCCGGCACGCCGGCCACGGTGCGAAAGCTGACGGCCAGCCGATCTTCGACATTTCGGAGGCGCTTCTGATGATTGCGCCAGACCACGAACGCGATGCTCAACACAAAGATCAAGAACACGTACTCGCTCACCGACCCGGTGGGATAACGACGAAACCCCGGGCCCGTCGTAGCCCGGACCAATTGCCCGCCCATAAAAAACAGGTAAACCCAGGTCCAGACCTGATTGCTGAAACCCGTCTGGCGCAACACCACAAACGCCGGCCGCCCGCAGACCAGCGCGTCCCAGAAAAACATCAGCGTGTTGCGCTGCCCGCCATACGCCAAGGAAGTTGTCCAATAGATCACCACTGCCCAGACCAGCAGATAGAGCACGAGACTGTTCAGTTCCCACCGTCGCGCCAGCAACCCGACGATCACCATGATTCCATTGGTCACCAGCAACACCCGCACGAGCGGCAAGAATTGCTGGCGCAAGGCCTCCATTTGACCGCGCACGCAATCTAAATGTGACAGCGGCGTGGTCAGCAACAATTCCAGCGCGCCCGTGCGCCGGCTGTCTCCGATGGTTTTGGCCGCTGCAAATTTCACGATCCAGCCGAGCGCGACGTTCAAGACCATCGCCACCACCAACATCCCGGCCGGGCGCAACCAGACCTCCCACCACACCACACTGGCCAGCAGCCAAGCGCATAAGCCCGCAACCACAACACTCCAAGCCAGCACGACCGGCCAGCGGTCCCGCATGGCAAGCCAGAGGAATGGATTTACTTCCAGCCATCTCGCGGCCAAACGCCGCCGCCAGCCAGAACTCCCCCGCACCGTCGGCGCCAGCCGTGCCCACCAGTTGCCAGAAGACAATTTGTCGGGGTGATCCTGCCAGACCCGCGATAACACCACGGCCGCAGCCGCCAGCAACCCCAACGTCCAACCAAACGAAACCAACGCCGCCACAGAAAAATCCTCCAGCGTTCCAGGACTCAAATGTTTTGCCGCGAGATACGGCGCGTAACCGGGGCTCACCAGCAGCAACTTGGGGACGTTTCCGCCCAGCAGCCAATTCAGCGCGGGCGGCGCACCGGCGAGGCCTGCGCCAACCAGCACCGCGACAAACATGGCCGTACTTTCCTCCCGGCACAGCACCGAGGCGAACACACAAACCGCAAAAACGTACGCCAGCAGCAACGGCAGACTGCAGGTGGTGGCCACAAACATTTGCCAGGACAAACCGCCACCGAGGAAGGCAAGCGCGAGAAAGGGATACAACAGCAGCAGCCGGCTGAAAGAAACCAGCGCCGCGCCCAGGGTTTTGCTCACGAACAGTTGCAGCGGCCCGATGCCACAGAGAAACAGCAGCCCGAGGGTTTGATTCCGCCGTTCCTCCGCGAAGATTCCCACCGTGTATTTGGGGACTTGCGAGATCAACAGCAAACCGCCCAAAAAGAGGAATGAATTGAAGGACCGCCCCCAACCTTGCCCGCGTGAATCCGATCCGGTCAACAGGAACAGGCAAGCCAATGCCGCACACCCGACCGTGCCCCACAGGCGCACCTGGCGCAGGTCCTGAATGCGCAAGGCCCGGCGCAATTCTCGTTCGATCAATGGCCAATTCATTCGCGGTGGTGTCCCGCGCAGAGCTTGCCCATGCAGTTGTGGCCCGCAATGGAATTCTACCGGAATACTCATGAGCTTTTGCCTTTCTCCGCTTGCCGGATTCGCGCATCCTGTGCGCATGTCAGGTTTAATCGCCATCGTCGGTCGCCCCAATGTCGGCAAGTCCGCGCTGTTCAATCGCATCGTCGGCAAACGCATCGCCATCGTACACGACATGCCGGGCGTCACGCGCGACCGCGTCAGCGCCGAGGCCGAATGGCACGGTCGGCCTTACACGCTCGTGGACACCGGCGGCATCGGACTCTTGCGCAAGGAGAAGTCCAACGATGTCATCATCAAAGCCGCGGTCGAACAGGTGGACCTCGCCATCGAAGCAGCGAACGTCATCATTCTCGTCGTCAACGTGCAAGAGGGCATCGTGCCGTTGGACCGCGAGGTCGCGACACGCTTGCGCAAGTCGGGCAAGCCCGTTCTGGTGGCCGTGAACAAGGTGGACACCTCGCGTGTCGAGCCGCAGACGGTGGAATTTGCCCAGCTTGGCTTTGAGAAAATTTTTCCCGTCACCGCGATCCACGGCGAAGGCATTGATAACTTGATGACGGAGGCGGTTGGTTTTCTTCCCGCGTTCACGCCGGAATCTGCCGAAACCGAAACTGAACTGGAAGAAGCTGGCGAAAACGCGGAAGCTGAAACCGCCCCGGTCCGCAAACCGCGCGGCCCATTGAAGCTCGCCATCGTCGGTCGCCCGAACGTCGGCAAATCGTCCATCATCAATGCGCTCACCAAATCCGAACGCGTCATCGTCAGCCCCATCGCCGGCACGACGCGCGATGCGGTGGATGTGCCGTTCGAGGTGGAAACCGATGGCGTGAAACAGAAATACATTTTGATTGATACTGCCGGGATGCGGAAATCGCGCCGCGTGGATGATTCCGTCGAGTTCTTCAGTGTGCAACGCAGCGAACAATCCATCGAACGTTGCGACATCTGCGTGCTGGTGCTGGATGCGCAGGAAGGAATTCTGGAACAGGACAAAAAGATCGCCGATCACATCGTCCAGAACCGCAAGGCGTGCATTGTCGTGGTCAACAAATGGGATCTCTACGACGAGCAAGTCCGCAAAGCGCGCGAGGAGGAAATCGTCCGCCGGAAAGATAAAAAGCGTTATGAAGGCAATGAAGGTCCGCTGACGATGCTCGGTGAATTCGGCAACTGGGTGCAGGAGAAATTATTTTTCCTCGATTACGCGCCCGTGATTTTCACGTCGGCCAAATCGGGATTTCATCTGGATCGCTTGCTCGAAGCGGTGCGTTACGTGGCCGCGCAACTGCAACAGAAGATTCCGACCTCGTTGCTCAACCGCACCATCAACGATGCGGTGGAACGGCGTCAGCCGGTGAGTTCGGTCGGGCATCGGTTGAAATTCTTTTACGCCACGCAAGTCCGGCAAGCACCGCCGACGTTCCTGTTGTTCGTCAATCGCGACGAGTTGTTTTCCGATCCGTACAAAAAATATCTCGCCAACGAAATCCGCAAAGCGTTCGGTTACGAGGGTTGTCCGATTGTCCTCGCGCCAAAAGCGCGCCCGAAGACCATTGAACCGAAGCGGAAATTCATCAAAGACGCTCCGTTCAAAGGCGGCGTCCGCCCGAAACGCAGCGGCAAGAGCTTCAGTTTCCAGGGCCGCAGCCACCCGCAACGGAAACGCCCCGAGTAATCGTTTCCCATTCGCGAGGTTTTCTCGGAACCTAGCCGACCGCACCGCCGGGTTGGTTGCTGCCAGCACTTGCTTCGTCGGGTGACTAACGGATGCCTGCTGCCCGGCAAAACCAAACCGGATGATGGACAGTATTTCGCCGGTGTGTTATCAGGTTCAGCATAATTTCCACAGCGTCGTAAGGCTCACCTTGTGGGGTCATTGGCTCCGGAAGAATCCCGGTTGATCCAGGTCGCGCGGAGAAAAATTGTGATGAAACGAATCTGCGCGGGGATAATTCTTTGTTTACTGGCATGGTTCAGCAGCGCCAGAAGCCAGGCGGGCCTGGTTTATGTAGATGCCATTGATGGGGTGCATCATCCGCTGGGTGCGAATCCAAACACTTTTAATGCCGCCACCGACAGCGCTGTGGATTGGGTTACAATTACGAGCAATGGCGACGTCGGTTTTCCCGCTTGGGGGTTTCGCACCACCGGTCCCGGCGCCGTGAGCTTTGGGGCGTCTTCCTATCAGGGAAAATTCTCGCAATTCGACCAAACCCTATACACCAAGGTCACGGGCTTGATTCCGGGAAACAGCTACAGCGGCTTGCGGTTATACTTTTGCGTCAGTGCCGCCAACAACAATTGGAAGATCCAATACAGTCTGGATGGCGCAACTTGGTCTTCCTCCATCAGTCGCGATACCGCTGGCGTCGTTCGTTTGGTGGCCAGCACCACAGATGCATTGGGCACTCCGACGGCCACCTCTTCGGGTGACACGCGTTGTTATGTCCCGATTCCCGGCGCACTTGTTGCCGATGGCAGCGGGGCGATCAAACTGTTTGTCCGCAGTCCGTCTGATACCACTGATCGCACCGTCTATGACGGTTTTGTATATGACACCGGCACTGTGCCACCGCCGGCCCAAGCCTCCGCGCCGCAACCACCCAACAGCGGAAAGGTTTTCGACACCAACTCCATCACCACGCTGTCGTGGTCCAATCCCCCGCCTGTCGGCAGCATCACCTGCAATATCTATTTCGGCAGTCAGGCGGTTTACAATCCGTCCAATGCAAATCACTTCGGACTGCCGTTGATTCAATCGGGTGTCGTCGGGCAATCCATTCCGAAGCCCGCCCTGACCGTCGGCACCAAATACTATTGGATGGTGGATTGTGTGGACTCCGTGGCGGGATTGCGGGCGGGCGCACTCTGGAGTTTTGACGTGGTTTCGCCCTCGGCCGCCACGGGCGTGATCATCTCGGAATTCATGGCCGCCAACAACCGCACCTTGACCAACAGCCTGGGCGAAACCGCTGATTGGATTGAACTCTACAACAACAGCGCTTCCATCGTGAATCTCGCTGGCTGGCATCTGACCGATGCCACGAACAATCTGACCAAGTGGACCTTTCCGTCCGTCAACATGCCGCCGGATTCCTACCTGCTTGTCTGGGCGGACGACATCGGCACGATGACGAATGGTGAGATTCACACCTCCTTCCGGCTTTCTGCCGGTGGCGAATATCTTGGCTTGGTTCGTCCCGATGGCGTGACCATTGAACACGAGTATCGGCCCGTTTTCCCGCCCCAAGACGACAACATCTCGTACGGCGTGGACCTGTTGTTCAACGGCGCCG
>Ga0102832_1001346_pt2 | contig 10198 bp, 10 predicted proteins | sample EBPBio282013_DNA_FD_88942 | JGI IMG/M metagenome (GOLD analysis project Ga0102832, IMG submission 88942) | Wastewater treatment Type I Accumulibacter community from EBPR Bioreactor in Madison, WI, USA - Reactor 2_5/28/2013_ DNA (Illumina Assembly) | ecosystem: Engineered > Bioreactor > EBPR >... | reverse complement strand
GCGGCGATGTCGGCGATCGGCTGGCAGATGCCCTACGCCTTCCCCTGGGACGGCCTGCTGGTCACCGTCGTCGTCGGCCTGGTCTTCGGGCTACTCGCCGCGCTCGGCCCCTCCCGCCAGGCCGCCCGGCTGAACGTGATCGAGGCCCTGCGCCAGGAGTAGCCGCAAAGTCGGGGCGGCCCGTGCAGCAAGTAACCCTGGCGCGCCATTGATTGGCCAGTTCACCCGCGGCCGCCGAACTCAACGAGCGCGCAACGGCTGGGGAGGGACTGCGGGGGGTGGGTGCTTGTTATCATGACGCGGTGTCGGTCTCAAGCCTGTCGGCGAGCGCACAGGGCTATCTGAAGGCGGTCTGGAGCCTGCAGGAGTGGTCTGACGTGCCGGTCACGGCGTCCGCGCTGGCGGCGAAGGTGGGTGTGAAGCTGCCGACGGTGTCGGACGCGGTGCGCAGGCTTGCCGAGCAGGGACTGTTAGAGCACACCCCTTATGGGGCGGTGACGTTGACCGAGCAGGGCCGCACCCATGCGCTGGCCATGGTGCGTCGGCATCGGTTGATCGAGGCCTTCTTGGTCAGCGCTCTGGGCTATCGCTGGGACGAGGTGCATGACGAAGCGGACATCCTGGAGCACGCGGTGTCCGATCTCATGGTGGACCGGATCGATCAGTTTCTTGGCTTCCCAGAGCGGGATCCTCACGGTGATCCGATCCCCGGTGCCGACGGACGAGTGGTGGAGATCCCGGAGGCGATCCTGCTTTCTCAGGTGCCGCCCGGGACGGTTGTGCGGGTGGAACGGATCTCTGATGCCGTGCCAGAGTTGCTGCTGTTCTTCGCCGATCACGGCATCGGGCTTGGGATCTTGTTGACGGTGCGGCCGGGAGCACCGTTCTCGGAGTCACTGGCTGTGCTGGTCGACGGGACAGCGGAACCGCTTGCCCTGGGCGGCCCGGCGACCGACGCGGTCTGGGTGACCCCGCTTGGCCCTGCCCCTGGTTCACCTTGACCGACCAGCGTGGCGGGACAGTGTCAGCGGATCAACGTCGTCCGGCTTGGCGAGGTGCTCAGCTCACTGGTAGCGGTTGCCGTCTGGCTGCCCGCCGACGGTGCCGGCGGTCGAGCCGCGTGCCGAGCAGCGTGAGCGTGAAGCAGAGCCCGCAGAAGACGGCCATTCCGGCACTGGTCGCTGCGTCCAGCGCATAGGCCAGCCAAAAGCCAGCCAGGGCACCTCCGGCGGCGATCCCGACGGTGAGGGCCAGCATGACCAGAAGCCGGCTGGCCAGCAGATGGGCGGTGGCCGCCGGCACCACTACCAGCGCCACGACCAGGATCGCACCGGCGGCATGGAAGGCTGCGGTCACGGTCAGGGACACCAGGAACATGAAGACGGTATCCAATCGCCGGACGCCGATCCCGAGCGACCTGGCGAACAGCGGGTCAAAGCTGGTAACCGTCAGCCGGGGATAGCAGGCGGCGATGAAAGTCAGGTTCAGCAGCAGCACGCCGAGCATCACGTAGAGGTAGGACGGCCCGATCGAGATCCCGGCGAGAGTGGCCTGGTCGAAGGCGGCCAGGTTGAGGTCGCCGACCAGCACCGCGTGGGTGTCGAGGTGGACGTTGGCGAAATTCAGGGTGACCAGGATCACCCCCACGCTGAACAAGGCGGGAAAGACCAGACCCTGGGGGGCGTCCCCGGTCACCAGCCCGCTGCGGCCGAGGTACTCGCTGCCCAGCACGACGACGAGCCCGGCGAGGGCGGCACCCAGGATCAACAGCGGCGAATCCAAGTCATGGGTGAAGAAGTAGCCGACCACGATTCCCGGCAGGACGGCGTGGCTGATCGCGTCCACCAGCATGGAGCCGCGTCGCAGCACGACGAAGACGCCGGGCAGAGCGCAGGCGACCGCGGTGACCACCGCGAGCAGCACGGTGCCGACCAGGAAGCTCATGCCGCTCCCGTCAATGATCCGAGTTCGTGTCGTAGCGCGGTCCGGGCACGGGCCCGGGCGAAGGCCCGGGCGAGAATGCCCCGCCTGGGCGCGCACAAGAGCGAGACCAGCAGGATCGCGAACAGAGTGAGCACGATCAACGGCCCGGTCGGCACCTTGCCCAGGGCGATCGACAGATAGGCGCCCACGCCGCTCCCGACGGCCCCGAACGCTGCCGCCACCGCTACCGTCCCGGGGAGGCTGCGGGTCCACTGCCTGGCGGCCGCCGGCGGGGTGACGACGAAGGCCACCATCAGCACCAGCCCGACCGCCTTCACCCCACTGACGGTGGCGATCGCGATGATGGTGAACATCAAGGTGTCGACCGCGCGGCCACTGAACCCCACCACCTGGGAGTGATCGGGGTCGAAGGTGCGCAGCGCGAACTCCTTCCAGAACGCGACCATGATCGCCAGCGCAACCCCGCCCACCACCAGGCTCGTGACTAGGTCGGCGACGGTGATCACCGAGGCATTGCCGAAGAGGTAGTCCTGAATGCCTCCCTTGCCGGGGAAAACGCCGTTGGCGATCACCCGCATCAGCAGCATGCCGACGCCGAAGAAGATCGTCAGCGTGATCGCCATCGCGGTGTCGATTCGGATCTTCGAACCGTGGGCGATGCCGTTGGCCGACCAGACGGCGGCGGTGCCGGCCAGCACAGCGCCCAGGATCAGTGCGGGCATGGCGCGTCCATCAGCCCCGATCGCGACCGCTACCAGGAAGGCCAGGAGTGTTCCCGGCAGCGCGGCGTGGGAGATCACGTCACTGATCAGCGACTGCTTGCGCAGGTAGGCGAAGCTGCCCAATGCGCCGGCCACCAGGCCGATCACCGCGGTACCGAAGAAGACCATCCGGTAGGTGTGGTCGCCGAAGAACTCGATCGGGCTCATCGCAGGAACCCGGAGTCGTCCGCGTCAGGCACCTCGTAGGCCTCCCGGATGTTCGCTCGGGTGAACGCCTCCGCCACCGACCCGGCGGCGATCACCCGCCGGTTCAGCAGGGTGACATGGTCGCAGTAGTCGGCCACGGTCGCCAGATCATGGTGCACGATCACCACCGTCCGGCCCTGTTCGCGCAGCCGATGAAGCACGCCGAGGATCGCCTGCTGGCTACGAGCGTCGATGCCCTGGAAGGGTTCGTCCATGAAGTACAGCTCGGGAGCCTGGGCGAGCGCGCGGGCGAGGAAGACCCGCTGTCGCTGGCCGCCGGAGAGTTCCCCGATCTGCTGTCCAGCCAACTCGGGGATACCGGTCTGTTCCAGCGCCACCAGGGCACGGTCGCGTTCGGGACGCCCGGGGCGTCGCAGCCAGCCCAACCCGCTGTAGGTGCCCATCGTCACGACGTCCAGCACCCGGGCGGGAAAGTCCCAGTCCACCGTGGTGGACTGCGGCATGTAGCCCACCTTCTGACGTACCGCCGCCAGCGGCTGGCCGAAGAACTCCGCGCCGCCGTTGAGTGGCCGCAGCAGTCCGAGCATGGCCTTGATCAGCGTCGACTTGCCGGCCCCGTTGGGCCCGACGATCCCCATCACGACACCGGTTGGGACGACGAGGTCCACCCCACGCAACACCGGGTCCACGCCATAGGCGAAGCTCAGATCGCGGGTACGGCAGGCAACGGGGCACACTGGGTGAACCGACGAGGGCGCGGCCCTCGGGCGATCGTCTGTTGCGGTCACGGCGTCCCCAGCGCTTCGGCCACCGCCCGGGCATTGTGGGCGAAGACGCCCAGATAGGTGTCGACGCCCGGTTCGGCACCGAGCGAGTCGGCGTAGAGCTCCTGACCGGAGACCTGCACGTCCCAACTGAGGGCACGCACGGCCTCCTTCAGGCTCGTGATCGCCTGCGGGTTGGCCTGGTTGTCCTGGAAGATCACCGGAACCTGCCGCTCGGCGATCAGCGCCGCCAACTGGCTCAGTTCCTGCGGACTGAGGGCGGCCTCCGTCGAGACGAAGTCGGTGGCGTGCACCTCAAGGCCGTAGGTCGCGCCGAAGTAGTTGAAGGCATCGTGACCGGTGATCAGGATACGGGATCCCTCTGGAATCGTCGCCAGCAGGCGCCTGGCCTCGGCGTCGGCTTCCTCGATCTTCAGCACGTAGGCGGCGGCATTCTCCCGATAGCCAGCGGCGTTCTCTGGATCGGCGTCGGCGAGCTTCGCGGCTACCCGTTCGACCACCATGGACCAGGCCGCAGGGCTGTTCCAGACATGCGGATCGTGCAGCGGGTTGCCCTGGTCGTCGGTCTCCGGCCAGTCCAGCAGCAGGTCGGCCGGAAGTTGGTCTCCCACCGCGAGTTGCCGCTCGCCCAGCGAGGTCAGTTGATCGATCATCTGCGCCTCCAGGTGCAGCCCGTTCCACAGCACCACATCGGCCGACTGGATCGCCTCGATGTCCTTGGTGGACGGCTGGTACGTATGCGGATCACCGCCCGGCCCCACCATGGTGGTGACCTGGGCATCGGGAGCGATGTTGGCGACCGCGTCCGCCAGGTAGCCGGTCGTGGCGTAGACCGTCAATGGCCTCTCCGCTGGACTCCCGGGATCGGCGGCCGCGGCGCAACCGACGAACAAGCAAGTGCCCACAGCAAGGGGGACCAGAACCCGAACAGGGGACCAATGAATCATCAAGCACCTCATCCACTCAACCAGGCCGGACTGTTGATAGTTAGGCTAGCCTAATTTTCATTATTAGCCATATCGAATATCTACCGGCGCTTCGCGACGACGGCGGCAGCTGACGCCCAGGCAGACGTAGAATCAGGGCGCCTGTGCGATCGCTCAGCTCAGGGTGCAGTAGTGCCCTGCGGTCGGTAGCGTCGCCTCGACCTGGCGAATGTTATTGACTAACATTTGTGGGGTGACTGAACTGGCAAGCCCTCGTGCGCTGCGTAGCCGTGCTCGGATTCTTGCTGCCGCGCTGGATCTGTTCGAGGAGCGGGGTTACCGGTCGACGACGGTGGCGCAGATCGCTGCTGCTGCCGGGGTGACGTCGATGACCTTCTTCCGGCATTTCCCGACGAAGGACTCGGTCCTCGTCACCGACCCTTACGATCCGTTGATCGCGGAGGCGATTGCCGCCCAGCCGCTCGACCTGCCCGCGCTGGAGAGGGTCCGCCGGGGTCTTCTTGCCGCGCTGGACGGGATCACCCCGGTGGAGGACGCGACCGCTCGGCGGCGGGTGGCGGTGGTCGCCGGTCTTCCTGAGTTGCGGGGCGCGTTGATGGCGTCCACGCAGGCCACCCAGGATGCGATCGTGGATCGGCTGGTCGGCCAGGGTGTTGATCGTCTCGATGCGGCCGTGGTGACCGCTGCCTGTCTGGGTGCGATTTCGGCCGCGCTGCTGGTCTGGCCCAGGCTGGGCGATGACGTCACGCTGGGGTCGCAGGTCCGTTACGCCCTGGGGCTGTTGGTGGCCGGTGAGGCGCGATGACGGCGCTGGAGCTTCACGGGGTCCGGCATGCGTTCGGTCGCCTGCGTGCGCTGGATGGCTTCGACCTTCGTGTCGCTGGCGGTGAGGTGGTGGCGCTGGTGGGCCTCAACGGTGCCGGCAAGACCACTGCGTTGCGGGTGCTGGCCGGCAGGCTGCGGCCCGATGCGGGTGTTGCGCGCGTTCTGGGTCACGATCCAGCGACCCTGCCGGCCGAGGCCGCCCAGAGCTTTGGGCAGTTGGTGGGCGCTCCACTGGTGTACCGCGAACTGACCGTGCGGGAGAACCTCGTGGCCGCCGCCCGGCTGCACGGACTGAGTCGTGCGCAAGCCATCGAGTCCGCGACGACTGCGGTGGAGCGGTTTGAGTTGGGGCGCTGGGCGGGCCGGGCGGCCGGCGGGCTGTCGTCCGGCAACAGCCAGCGGCTCGGTCTGGCCTGCGCGAGCCTGCATCGACCAACTGCGCTGATCCTCGATGAACCGACCAGCGCGCTGGACCCGGCAGGCGTCGTGATCGTGCGCGAGCTCGTCCGCTCTCTCGCCGACGACGGCGCGGGCGTGCTGGTCTCCAGCCACCACCTCGATGAGGTATCCCGGATCGCCGACCGCATCCTGGTGGCACACGCCGGCCGGATCGTCGGCCCCCTTGCCCCAGGAAGCGCGGAACTCGAGCAACAGTTCTTCGCCATGGTGCTGGCCGCCGACTCCTCCCCACGGGAGTCCGCATGAACTTGTCAGGCGCCGACACAAAGTTCAGGGGCGGATTCGGCGCGGCGTGGGGTTGGGAGCTGCTGAAACTGCGACGTTCGCTGGTTGCCCGGCTGATCACGCCCCTGCTGATCGGGTTGGTGCCACTGGCTTCGATCGGGGCTGTCGCCCTGGCACGGTCACCGGAACTACCAGGGACGGCAGCGGTGAAGTTCGCACCGTACGCCACCGGTGATCTCGCCGCCACCCACCTGCTGGTGGCCGGCCAACTGCTCTCCGTCGGGGTGCTGCTCGCCGGCGGATTCGCAGTGGCGTGGAGTTATGGACGCGAGTTCAGCGAGGGCACCGCCGGCGCCGTGACCGGGCTCGCTGCGCCCCGATGGACGATCGGGGTGGCGAAAGCCCTGATCATCGCGGTCTGGCTGACCGCCAGTGCGATCATCTCGCTCGCCCTCACACTGCTGCTATCGGCAGCCGTAGGTGGCCAACCAGGTGAGGAAGCCTGGCAGAACACCGTAACCGCGACGCTGGCCGCGCTGCTTGTCGTGGCCCTGGTGATGCCCTTCGCCTGCGTCGCCACGCTCACCCGCAGCCCGCTCGGCACCATCGGCGTGCTGATCGCGGTCGTGATGCTGACGCAGATCCTCGTCGTGCTCGGAGCCGGCAACTGGTTCCCCTACGCCGTGCCCTCCCTGCTCGCCGGCATGGGCGGACCCGACGCCGCCGACGCGCTCCAACCCTGGGCGCTGGCGACCACCGCCGCCCTGGCCCCCGTCGCCATCCTCACGGTGGCCCGGCAGTGGCGAACGCTCAACGATATCTAGACCGGCGCGGTCCTCACGACCGGCAGGCGTTCTCGATGCGGGTGATCGCGGCGGCGACGCCATCCTCGTCGCCGAGCGCCTCCCGGAACGCCGTCACAGCGGGCTGCCGGTCGATGGCGTCCTCGATCCCGTCGGCGAGGCTCTGTCCGGTGATCCGGTCCAGCGGCTCCGGCGCGATCCCGAGTCTGTGCAGACGCCTGGCCCAGAACAGCTGATCCTCGAAGGACGGGTTGGTGACCTGAGGCGCTCCGGCGGTCAACGCTGCCGCGATCGTGCTGATGCTGCCGTGGTGCACGACCGCGGCGACGTGCGGCATGACCGCCGGGAACGGCAGCTGATCGACCAGATACAGATCTTCCGCGACCAGGCCCGGCTCCAGTCCAGATCCCCGCGCGACCAACAAACCCCGGCGTCCGGCCAGGCCAAGGCCCGCGGCGATCGATCGCGCAAGCCGCTTCAACCCGGCGCCGTAGAGGTCGTCCAGGATCACCAGCACGGGCGGTGCGCCGCCGGTCAGAAACTCCCGCGCGTGCTGGGGCAACACCGCCGAGTCAGATGCGGGCAGGGTCCAGAAGCCCAGCGGATGGGCAGACGCCGGCCAATCCGCCGGCGCTGGCAGGAGATGGCGGCTCCACGCGCTCAGCACACCGTGCTCGGCAGCGAGCCGGGCAAAGCCAACCGGTTGCGGAGACAAGCCGAGGCGCTCGACACGCCACCGGGCGATGATCGAGCGCCACGGCCGCTGGATCGCGCCAGCCGTCTTCCAGGACCACCGATACAGGACACGCGGCGTCCACGATGGAGCCGTCGGCGCCGCGAACTCCGCGGTTGCCGGGGCGGCTGGAGTCAACTGGGCCGGCAACAGGGGAACACCCAGCTTCTCCGCGATCGCCGGCGCACCCAAAGCCCGTGGGCCGGCCACCACCACGTCCGGGTCAAGCCCGAGCAGCGGTCGAAGACTCTCCAACCACCGCCACAGACTGGATTCGGTCAGGTACGGGGTCCGTGGCGCTCCGACACCCGCGGCATCCAGTTGCTCCTGCAGAGTCAAGAGGGAATCGTCCAGTCCCGCGAACGGCACACCGCCAGCGCTGGCGAGCACCGAGAACCGCCCCGGTGCCGCAACCACGGCCCCATGACCAGCCGCTTGCAGACCCCCGGCCAGCGCCAGGAACGGCTCCACTTTCCCCCGACCGCCGACAGCGATCAGCAACGCCTTCATGACGCCCCGATACGGCTGATCTGCACGCGTACAGACGCGGGGCGCACCACGGGAGTGGGTGAAGCAAGCACGGGCACCTCCAGTGTCATGCGTGGATGCCCGCCTGCTGCGAGGCGCCCACTGCCGACCAGGCTTCCCGGCTCACCAGGCGCGAGTGTACCCCTGGACGCGGCGGCGGTTACAGGTCACCCCATTCCGGAACAAGGGCTACACTCGACTGCTGGTGAGCCGGGAAGCCTGGTCGGCGCAGCGCCCATCCACACGGTGGGTGCTTCCGATGACCCTGGAGGCCCCGTGGACACCTCGTCGATACTGACGCGGCTGAGCCGTTTCGTCACCCGTGAGAGCACCGGCGGGATCCTGCTGCTGGCGGCTGCCGCGATCGCGCTCATTCTGGCGAACTCGCCGCTGCAGGGGTTCTACGCCGAACTGTCGGCACTTCGGGTGGGCCCGGCAGCGCTCCATCTGGATCTGCCGTTGTCGGTATGGGCGGCGGACGGTTTGCTGGCGGTGTTCTTCTTCGTGGTCGGCGTCGAACTCAAACACGAACTCTTCGCCGGCAGCCTGCGACAACCGAAAGAAGCCGCGGTTCCGGTCTTCGCCGCCGTCGGTGGCATGGTCGTACCGGCTGCATTGTTCGTGGTGATGTTGTTCGGGCTGGGCGATCCGGGCGCGCTGCACGGCTGGGCCATCCCCACCGCCACCGACATCGCCTTCGCGCTCGCGGTGCTGGCGATCTTCGGACGCGGGCTGCCCCGCGCGCTGCGGACCTTCCTGCTCACCCTGGCAGTGGTGGACGACCTGCTGGCGATCATCGTGATCGCCGCCTTCTACACCGCCTCGATCCACCCGCTGTCGCTGTTCGCGTCCCTCGCCGCGATCGCGGCCTTCGGCCTGCTGGTACGACTGCGCAAGCTCAGGTGGTGGCTGCTGATCCCGATCGGGATGGTGGCCTGGGGTTTCATGCATGCCTCCGGCGTCCATGCCACGATCGCGGGAGTGGCCCTGGGGTTCACCGTCCCCGCCTTCGCCGTCCACGACGAAACCCACCCACGCACCCACCAGCTCGATGACGCGGTGCGGCCCTTCTCTGCCGGCTTCGCACTGCCGGTGTTCGCCTTCTTCGCCGCCGGCGTCACCTTCACCGGAGGATCGGAGTCGGTCTTCACCCAGCCCGTGTTCCTCGCCACCATGGTGGCGCTCGTCGCCGGGAAGCTGCTCGGCGTGCTCGGGACGACCGCGCTGGTGACCGGGCTCACACCGTTCCGGCTGCCGGATTCGATCGGGCTGCGTGACCTGCTGCCGATCGGGTTCCTGTGCGGTATCGGGTTCACGGTCTCGCTGCTGATCAGCGAACTGTCGTTCGAGGACGGCACCCACTTCCGCGCTGCGAAAGTCGGCATCCTCGCGGGGAGCCTGCTCGCAGCGATCCTCGGCGCCGTCCTGCTGCGCTGGGACGCCCGTATCGCCCGCACCGCGGACATGAACGCCGACGGCGTCCCCGACCAGAACGCAGCGGTGATCGGGAGCGACGATGACGACCACTGAGACCAACCCGGCCTGCCTGGACGCCACCGACGCACTGCGCTGGCTGCGTTCCCGAGTCCGGTTACGCCCCGGCCGAACTCTGGTCGGCATCGACGGCCCCGAAGGGAGCGGAAAGGACGGCTTCGCCGAGGAACTCGCCTCCCTCCTGGCCGACGGCGGCCAGCAGACCCTCATCATCTCCCTCCAGGACTACGGGCTGGACGGGAACCTCGGCGACTGCAACGCGGCCGAGGTGCGCACCTTCATCGAGGACGTGATCGAGCCCCTGCGCAACGAAGGCTCCGGCCGCTACCGCACCCCCGAAACCGACGACCACGGCCACCCCCGATGGAAATGCGCCGACGAACAGGCCGTCATCCTCGTCGAAGGCCTGGGCCTCCACCAGGCCCCTTGCTGTACTGAGGCCCACAAGCTATGCGACCTCAGCACAGGAAGGGGCTTGGTGGAGGCCCAGGCCTTCGACGAGGATGACGGCCTGGGCCTCCACCAG
>Ga0102832_1002746_pt1 | contig 10202 bp, 8 predicted proteins | sample EBPBio282013_DNA_FD_88942 | JGI IMG/M metagenome (GOLD analysis project Ga0102832, IMG submission 88942) | Wastewater treatment Type I Accumulibacter community from EBPR Bioreactor in Madison, WI, USA - Reactor 2_5/28/2013_ DNA (Illumina Assembly) | ecosystem: Engineered > Bioreactor > EBPR >... | reverse complement strand
TAAATATTTCATTTTCAACCAAATACCACTCCACATGAAAACCTTTGCAAAATTTCTGCTCCTGCTTGCGCCACTGCTCCTGAGTGGCTGTTTTGACATCCTGGAAGAACTCTGGCTCAACAAAGATCAGTCGGGGCGCTACGAACTCACCGTCACGATGGGCTCCGGCCCGATGGCCAATATGATCCAGGCGGCTCAGAAAAAATCCAACGATTCGCTGATGGCGTTGGGGCTACCACCCCGCCCGACAGATACCACCATTTACCTGCGCAACCTGCCCGATTCCATCCAGAAAATGCTGCCATACCAGGATGTCGTACAAACGCTGGAGATTTACATGAAAATGGAGAAAGGTATCAAATTTCGTTTTCAGTATCCTTTCAGCCACCTCGATAGCCTGCATCATTTCTGGCAGACACTGACGGCAATTGAGGAAATACAAAAGGATTCGGTTATCAAAAAAAGCAAGGTGCTCGACTTTCCTGCTATCGGAAACATTCAACAAATGCTGGGCGGTACGCCGGTAATGCAATGGAAAGGAAAAACCTTCCAACGCACCATAGAAAGCGAAGAAAACGACGGCGCAGAACTGATGGGTGAAATGTTTGAGGATTCCGATAACCCTATGGTGAAAATGATGATGCGCAACCGAACCTATGAATTGAAGTTTCACCTGCCCAAAAAAGTAAAACGTGTTTCTACGGATGGCTATGCAAAAGATGGCAACGACGTGCACGCCAAGTTCCCGCTGACGGAAGTCATGAAAGACCACGGCAAACTGGTCGCCGCGCTGGTCGACGCGAACACCGCGAGCAGCGAAGGCACCAAGAACTATCTGACCAAGAGCAACGCCAAGTTCAAGGACAAGCTCGCCGCCGGCGCCGACCAGTACAGCGGCGTCGAAGTGCGCGAATTCGCCATGACCAAGCCGGCGCTCGGCGAGCCGGCCAGCGCCGACCTCGTGCTGACTTTCCGCAATGTGCACAATTTCATGATGTGGAAGAGTGACAAGGAGCTGTTCGGTGCCGCGTTCGACGTGCTCAAGCCCGGCGGCGTGCTCGGCGTGGTCGAGCACCGCGCGAAAGCCGACGTGCCGGCGGACGACAAGTCCGGCTACGTCGGCCAGGCGCAGGTGATCGCGCTGGCCGAGGCCGCGGGCTTCCGGCTCGACGGCGAAAGCGAGGTTAACGCCAACCCGAAGGACCGCAAGGACCACCCCAACGGCGTGTGGACGCTGCCGCCGAGCAACAACCACGATCCGGAGGATGCGCAGAAGTACCGCGAGATCGGCGAGAGCGATCGCATGACGCTGCGCTTCGTGAAGCCCGCCCGCGACTGAGTTCCAGGCGCGACAGGAACACCTCCGCGCAGGCGGGCCAGGAACGCCCGCATCTCCCCATCCCCGCGGCTTTCAACCGCAATGCTGGTCAAGCGGGGATGGGGATTGAATGTCCGGGTTCGCACCGAACCTCCTGGCCCGGTTCTGGCGAGCGCACGGCGGCGGTTCGCCGTCGATCGCGGGAGGTTCTCGAACAATCGATCCCCCGTGCGCTCCAGGACCCTCCGCGCCCCCATGCTGATCGCCTTCAACAAGCCCTACGGCGTGCTCTGCCAGTTCACCGACCGCAGCGTGCCGCCGCGGCCGACGCTGGCGGCGTTCGGCTTGCCGGCGGGCGTGTATCCGGCCGGGCGGCTCGACCACGATAGCGAAGGCCTGCTGCTGCTCACCGACGACGGCGCGCTGGCCCACCGCATCACCGACCCGCGCCACAAGCTGGCCAAGACCTACTGGGTGCAGGTGGAAGGCACGCTGACGGCGGCGCAGCTCGACGCGCTGCGCCATGGCGTCGAACTCAATGACGGCCTGACCCTGCCCGCCGTCGCCGACGCCATCGCGCCGCCGTCGCTGTGGCCGCGCGATCCGCCGGTGCGCTTCCGCAAGACGGTGCCCGACGCCTGGCTGGCGCTGTCGATCCGCGAGGGCCGCAATCGCCAGGTGCGGCGCATGACCGCGGCGGCGGGCCTGCCGACGCTGCGCCTGGTGCGGGTGGCGATCGGCGCGCACGCGCTCGGCGACCTGCCGCCGGGCCACTGGCGCGAGGTCGCACCGTCGCCCTGAACGCGCCGGCTGAACGATTCAGGCAATTCCTGTGCCGCGGTGGCCGGTCTGGTAACGTCCGTGCGAGGAAACGGGGTGGGCAGGCACGCGCACCCGGTTTCGGGGAATCCTGGACGGAATGACGATCGCCAAGAACATCGCCGGGCGGGTCCTGGTCGTGGACGACCAGCCGTCGAACCTGCGCGTGATCAGCGCGTTGCTGGAGCGCCACGGCTACGCGGTGACCACCGCCGAGCACGGCGCCGACGCACTGGCCGCACTGGAAGGGCAGCTGCCCGACCTGTTGCTGCTGGACATGCTGATGCCCGGCATGGACGGCTTCGACCTGCTGCGCGAGATCCGCGCGCGCGCGGCGTGGTCCTCGCTGCCGGTGGTGTTCCTCACCGTCGCCCAGGACCGCGAACTGCTGCTGCGCGCGTTCGATGCCGGCGCGGTGGACTACGTCACCAAGCCGTTCATGCCCGAGGAACTGCTGGCGCGGGTACAGGCGCACATCGGCCTGAAGCTGACCCGCGACCGCCTCGAACGCGTCGCGCGCGAACGCGCGGAACTGGTCAACCTGGTCGCGCACGACCTCAAGAACCCGCTGACCAGCATCTTCTTCGCCAGCGACCTGCTGATCGAGGGCGCCACCCGGCCCGATCGCGTGCCGCGCTACCTGCAGATGGTGCGCGAGAGCGCCGAGGATGCGCTCGGCTACATCCGCCGCTACCTGGAAACGCAGGCCGAGCAGGCAGGTGCCCGCACCGATGCCGACGCGGAACCGGCGCGCGCCTGCCTGCGCGACCTGATGCGCTGGCTCGAGCAGCGCTACGCGCTGCAGCTGGAGGATCGCGGCGCGGCGTTGCGGCTGGCGATGCTCGATGACGACACGCCGCCGGTCGCCGCCGACCCGCTGGTGCTGCGCCAGGTGTGCGAGAACCTGATCAGCAACGCGATCAAGTACGCGCCGGGCAGCGACATCGAACTGTCGGTGCATGCCGGCGCGCCGGGCTACCGGCAACTGTGGGTGGAGGATCGCGGCCCGGGCATCCCGGCGTCGCGGCAATCGGCGCTGTTCACGCCCTACTTCCGCATCGGCAGCGGCGATCGCGCGGTCGACGAACTCTCGACCGGCCTGGGCCTGTCGCTGGCGCGGCAGATCATCGCCGCCACCGGCGGCGAGCTGCGCTACGAGGATCGCGAAGGCGGCGGCGCGCGGTTCGTGCTCGAACTGCGCGAAACCACCGGCTGACGCCCGCGCGCCGACACCCGGCGCGACCGGTGGGCTTGCCTATTCGTCCGCTTTCGGCGCCGCGCGGCGACGGGTGCCGGCACCGGCCGCGGCCGACTTGCGCGCCTCGATCCGGCGCGACTTGCCCTCGATCACCTGCCCGCCCGCGGCGAGCTGCTTCTGGCGATGTCGGTGCACCGCATACCAGGCCACGCCGGCGCCGATCACCGCCGCCACCGCAACCGCCGGATTGCGGCGGATGAAACCACCCACCGCCTTGCTGCCGGTCCTGGCCACGCCGAGCGCGGCGCCGGTCTGCAGCCACTTGCCGGCGGAGTCCGGCAGCGCGCCGCGGAGGTTGTCACCGACCTGGCCGACCAGGTCCATGACCTTGCCGCTGTAGGAATCGAACTTGCCCACGGAACTACTCCTCGGTTTGGATTTTCTGCTCAAGAACCGTTGTATCCAGTGTCCTGCCCGAAGTGTCGTGACGCCGTGAGGGCCGTTGCGGCTGCGAGCCGATCTGGAAGATCATACGGCGGCCACGGGAGCCGCGATGATCCATGTCCTGAACAACGTGCTGTCGGCCGCGGAACTGCAGGCGATCAATGCCCTGCTGCCGCAGATCTCGTTCGCCGACGGCCGCCGCACCAACCCCGGATCGACGGTCAAGCACAACCTGCAGGCGCCCCAGGAGGATCCGGCCAACGCCCGGGTCGCGCAGATCGCGCGCGACGCCCTGTTCCGCCATCCGGAGCTGCGGGTATTCGCGATGCCGCGCAACGCGGCACGGACCACGACGGTCCGCTACGAGCCGGGCATGACCTATGGCTGGCACGTCGACGAGGCCCTGTTTCCGTCGACACCGCCGATGCGCAGCGACCTGTCCTGCACGATCTTCCTGAACCCGCGCGGTGCGTATGACGGCGGCGAACTGGTCATCCAGCTGGGCGAACAGGAAATCGCGTTCAAGCTCGACCCGGGGCAGGCCATCCTGTATCCCTCGAACACCATCCACCAGGTCGCGCCCGTCACGCGCGGCGTGCGCATCGCGGCCATCACCTGGCTGCAAAGCTGGGTCGCCGACTCCGGCCAGCGCGAACTGCTGGTGCAGCTGGAGGAAGCCAGCACGCGCGCCGGCACCGCCGATCCGCGCCTGACCGTGTTGCTGGCCTCGCTGCGGACGAACCTGTTCCGGATGTGGGCCGATACCTGAGGCCGCGCCTTCAGTCGGCATATTGCGGAGATACCCCGCGCACCCAGGCCACGCCCCGCGCGATCTCGCCGGCGAACCGCACCTGCGCCAATTGCTGGTCATGGACGCGGTCGGCAATGCCATAGGGATGGTCCGCGGCCTTGGCGTAGCGATGCCACCAGGGCGATGCCATGGCCTCGTCGAGAGGCCCGGGATCCAGCTGCAGGTGTGCCGCCACCGACGACAACACTGCGCGCGGTTGCGCCAGCAGGGCCTCGAAGTCGACGCGCAGCACGCGCTCGCTGCCCGCGGCAAGCGCATCGAAGCGCATGCGTTCGGCAAGCCAGGCCATGGCGCAGGCCTCGCCCGCCGAGCGTGGCGACGGCATGCCTGTTGCGCCCTGCAGTGCAGCCTGCAGGAACGCCGCGCGCTCGCCGGTAGATGCAACCACGTCTTCGACCGATCCTGGCGATTTCAGCAGCGTCGCGAGGTAGCCGCGCAGCGGCATCGAGAGCAGGATCACGCGATCGGCGGGGCGCGTCGCCAGCAATCCATCGACCAGGCCGTTGCAGCTGCTGGTGGCCTTGACCAGCATCGCCCGCGCATCGTCCAGCGGCCGCGCCCACAGCCGGGGCAGTGCATCGAGCACGACGCGCGTATCCGCAGGCGACAACGTGCGCTGGAAGGCCGCCGTCGCCAGCGCGCGCAGCGGCAGCGGTTCGCGCAGCACCTGCTGGCCGGGCCACGCCTGCAGCAGGCGCGACAGCAGGGTCGAACCGCAGTGGCCGACATGGAAGATCCAGCCGATCGCCGGCGACGGCAAGCGCAGCCCCTCCTCGACCACCGCCTGCAGCGGCGCCCACACCCCGTGCGGCGATCGTGGCATCGCGCGCTCGTCGAGGAACGCTGCGTCGGCACGCTGTCGCGCCGTGAGCCTGAGCAGCAGCACACGCCGTTGCGCTAGGTCGAGCTGGAACGGCAGGAACTCGGCGTCCTGCAGCGGAGATCCGGTCATCAGCGGGATCGGCTCGTGGAATCGAGCCGCGGTCGGGAATCGGCGGGCGCCGCATCGTAGCGCTTCATCGGTGGCCCGGGGAGTCTTGCGCACGGCAGGCGTTCGTCACCGTTGCCGGGCGACGGAACGCGATGGCATGCGTCTTCCCTCACGTACCGCGCGGCTTCGCGCGATGGGTCGCAGTGGCGGCCCAGGGGTCCTCGGGCCAGGGATGCTTCGGGTAGCGTCCCTTCATTTCCTTTTTCACCTCGGGATAGGTGCGCTCCCAGAAGCCGCGCAGGTCCTGCGTGACCTGCAGCGGGCGACCGGCCGGCGAGAGCAGGTGCAGGGTGAGCGGCACGCGGCCGTCGGCGATGCGCGGGGTTTCGGCCAGGCCGAACAGTTCCTGCAGCTTGACCGCGAACACTGGCGGTTCCGGCGTACCGTCGTGCGCGAGCGCGTAGTCGATGCGCCGCTCCATGCCCGAAGGCACGACGATGCGCACCGGTGCCCACTGTTCGACGCGCGTGCGCAGCGACCAGTCGAGCCGCGAGCGCAGGGCGTCGCCGAAGGCCTCCTGCGACAGCGCGTCCAGTCGCGCGGCTCCCTCGAACAGCGGTCGCAGCCAGTCGTCGCGGGTCGCCAGCAGCGCGTCGTCGGACAGGTCGGGCAGGCCGAGTTCCGGCATCCATGCGCGCAGCGACTGCACGCGCGCGCGCCACTGGCGCAGGCCCTCGCCCCACGGCAACGCGTCGAGGCCGAGGTCGGCGACGGCATCGGTCAGCGCCTGCGCGGCGAGCACCGGATCGACGCGACCGGCCGGACGCGCATCGAGCACGATGCCGTCGAAGCGACGCACGCGCTCGGCCACCAGCGCGCGCCGCGCGGCATCCCAGCGCACCTCGTCGCGCTCGACGAAATGCGTCGGGAAGTCCTCGCGCAGGCGCACCTCGTCGACCGCCGCGCCGCGCAGCACCAGCGAATCCTTTGCCTCGAACCGCAATTCGCTGGCGACGATCCAGGGCTCGCCGCGCAGGCGACTGTCGTCGCCGATGCGCGCCATGCGCCCGTTCGCGAGCTGGTAGCGCAGCGGATCGCGCGGGTGGACATGGCCGATGCGGTCGGGAAAGGCGTGCGCCAGCAGATCGCCCGGCGCATGCGCGGGCATCGCGGCCGAAGGCGGGGCCTTGGCGCCGATGCGCCGGCGCCATTGCTTCGTCGCGGCGTCGATCGCCGCCAGTGCGCCGCGATGCGCATGGCCGGCATCGCGTCCGCTGCGGAAGGCCGTCAATGCCAACCAGCGTTCGCGCCAGCCGTCGCTGCGCTCGCGCAGCGGATCGCGCGCCTCGACCAGCGCGGCAAGATCGCTTGCCAGGGCGCGTTCGTCGTCGTCGCGCGCCGCCAGCAGCATCGCCGCCAGGCGCGGATGGGTGCCCAGCGCCAGCATGCGCCGGCCGGTCGCGGTGATCGTGCCGCGGTCGTCGAGTGCGTCCAGCCGCTGCAGCAGGTCGCGCGCGGCCGCCATCGCGCCGGCGGGCGGCGGATCGACGAAGCGCAGGTCGGCGTTGCCCCATGCGGCCAGTTCCAGCGCCAGCGACGCCAGTTCGACCTGCGCGATCTCCGGCCGGCGCTGTGGCGCCAGCCGCTGCGATGGCGGCCACAGCCGGTAGGCGACGCCCTCGGCGACGCGACCGGCGCGACCCGCGCGCTGGTCGGCCGAGGCCTGCGACACCGCGACCGCGTCGAGCCGCGAGAAGCCGCTGTTCGGGTCGTAGCGCGGCTCGCGCGCGAGGCCGCTGTCGACGACGACGCGCACGCCGGGCAGGGTGACGCTGGATTCGGCGACGTTGGTGGCCAGCACCACGCGGCGGCGGCCGTCGCTCGCAGGCTGCAGCATGCGCGCCTGCTGGTCGACGGGCAGGTCGCCGTGCAGTTCCAGCACGTCGGCGTCGGGCGCGATCGCGGCCAGCGCCAGCGCGACGCGCGCGATCTCGCGGCGTCCCGGCAGGAACACCAGCACATCGCCCGGATGCCGCGCCAGCGCCTGCTCGACCGCGCGCCGGGCCTGCGATTCCAGTGACTCGTCCCTGCGCGCCGCGACATGCTCGATGGCCACCGGGAAGCCGCGGCCGTCGCTCGACAGCCGCGGCGCGTCGAGGAACGCCGCCAGCCGCTCGCCGTCGAGCGTCGCCGACATCACCACCAGGCGCAGGTCCTCGCGCAGCGAAGACTGCACGTCGAGCGCGAGCGCCAGGCCAAGGTCGCCGGCGAGGTGGCGTTCGTGGAACTCGTCGAACAGCAGCGCGCCGACACCGTCCGGCCCGCTCCCGCCCAGTTCGGGATCGTCCTGCAGCATCCGGGTCAGGATGCCCTCGGTGACGACCTCGATCCGCGTGCGCGCCGACACCTTCTGCTCGAAGCGGATGCGGTAGCCGACCGTGCCGCCGACGTCCTCGCCCAGCTGCCTGGCCATGAACATCGCCGCGCTGCGGGCAGCGACGCGACGCGGCTCCAGCATCACGATCCTGCGGCCGGCCAGCCACGGCACATCGAGCAGCGCCAGCGGCACCTGGGTGGTCTTGCCGGCGCCGGGCGGCGCCTCCAGCACCAGCCGCGGATGCTTGGCGAGCGACGCCTGGACCTGCGGCAGCAGCGGGGTGATGGGCAACGGCATGCCGCCATTGTAGGAGGCGCCGACTCGAGACCCTGACTCGAGCCCTCCCCTTCAAGGGGAGGGTTGGGTGGGGATGGTGTTCACAGCGTTCCCGAGGCACGAGCGCGAACACCATCCCCCTCCAACCTCCCCCTTGAAGGGGGCGGCTGAAGCTGGCTTGCAGGGAAGGGCCTTCGGCAGACCGGCTAAAATGCATCGATGCCCCTGATCGACATCGGCGCCAACCTCACCCACGACAGCTTCGACCGCGACCGCGACGCGGTGCTGCAGCGTGCGCGCGATGCCGGCGTGTCACGCATGATCGTCACAGGCGCCAGCCGCGAGCATTCGCCGCAGGCGCTGGCGCTCGCGCAGGCGCACCCGGGCGTGCTGTTCGCCACCGCCGGCGTGCATCCGCACCACGCGGTGGAGTACACGGAAGAGTGCGACTCGGAAATGCGCGCGCTGCACGCCCACGCGGAAGTCGTCGCCGTCGGCGAAACCGGGCTCGACTACTTCCGCGACTTCTCGCCGCGCCCGGCCCAGCGCCGGGCATTCGAGCGCCAGCTGCAGATCGGCGCCGACACCGGCAAACCGCTGTTCCTGCACCAGCGCGACGCGCACGCCGACTTCATGGCGATCATGAAGCAGTTCGACGGCCGGCTGGGGCCTGCGGTGGTGCACTGCTTCACCGGCACCCGCGCCGAACTGTTCGACTACCTTGACCGGGACTGGCACGTCGGCATCACCGGCTGGCTGTGCGACGAACGCCGCGGCGCGCACCTGCGCGAGCTGGTGAGGAACATTCCCGCGCAGCGGCTGATGGTCGAGACCGACGCGCCCTACCTGCTGCCGCGCACGCTCAGGCCGTTGCCGAAGGATCGCCGCAACGAACCGGCGTTCCTGCCGCACATCGTCGCCGAACTGGCGCGCGACCGCGGCGAATCCGTGGACAGCGCCGCGGCCGCGAGCACCGCGACCGCAAGCGCGTTCTTCCGGCTTCCCGAACGCGGTACCTGACGGTCAGGGATCCTCTGGACCCATTCGGTCATCCCCGCGGCTTTTTAACCGCAAGGCCGGTCAAGCGGGCACCCAGCGCCTTCCATCTGTTGAAAGCAAACGCAAAGACGCTGGATTCCCGCTTTCGCGGGAATGACGAACTATCGGCGGACGTTCAGGCCTCGCCTACGGCGTCGCCGCCGGGTCGGTCTCGGCGATCAGCAGGCTGCCCTCGTTGGTGTTGCTGTAGACCTTGAACCAGACCACGCGATCGGCCTGCCGCAGCACGTAGGTGCTCAGCTCCTGGCTCCGGTAGTAGCCGCCGGCGCCGGCGTTGAACTCGACGCCAAAGTCGTCCGGCAGTTCGTCCTCGAGCACCTGGTCGGGGATCTTCGCCGTGACGATCTTGACCGCGCCGAGCGCCGTCAGCGCCTCGTCGATGCGCTTGAGCACCTCGAAGCGGGAGTATTCCTTGCCGTCCTCGGCGCGGATGCGCGTCTCGTACACCTTGCCTTCGACGAACTGCAGCGACTGCCCGTTCCAGAACGGCACGCGCGACAGGTCCAGGGTCCGGGCGTTGCGATATGCATAGCCTGCAGGCGCCGGGACATAGGGCCAGTCGCCCGCGGGCTTGTCGCTGACCGGCACGGTGGTGATGTCGAACGGCGCCGGCGGCGGCGCGGCCGGCGCAGCGGCGGCGGCGGGCGCGGCCGGGGGCGCGTCTGCCGCGACGACGGGTTCGGCCGCCACCGGCGCGGCGTCACCGGCAGGCGCTTCCGCGGCGGGGGCCGCTTCCTTCTTGCAGCCGGACAGTGCGGCAACGGCCAGCGCGGCCGCCAGCAGGGTCTTGTTCAACGCCATTGCGATCCTCGAGCGAAATGAATTCGCGGCGAGTGTAGCGGACGGCCGTGGTGCGGCCGTGACCGACCGCCCCACTCCGACCCGGCGCTCCGGCTGGTCCTAGCGGAACTTCAGCTCGTAGCTGAGCATGTAGCGGCGGCCGAGGATGTCGTAGTCGCCGATCGCGTT
>Ga0102832_1002738_pt1 | contig 10221 bp, 8 predicted proteins | sample EBPBio282013_DNA_FD_88942 | JGI IMG/M metagenome (GOLD analysis project Ga0102832, IMG submission 88942) | Wastewater treatment Type I Accumulibacter community from EBPR Bioreactor in Madison, WI, USA - Reactor 2_5/28/2013_ DNA (Illumina Assembly) | ecosystem: Engineered > Bioreactor > EBPR >... | reverse complement strand
TTCTCAAGAGAACTCCTTATAACCACTAAAAACTTGTGAAAGTGCACATAAAACCTAAAAAGAGTGCGAATTATGAAAAGCCTCTCCTTGAGAAAATAGAAGATTTGTTGTAACTTTCAAAGAATAACATCAAATAAGCTTTTGTTAAATTTGGACAAACTCCTAAATCCTACGAAATCTAACAACAATTTAATAAAAGACTCAATAATAATTTTTTAATCTAATGAATGAATCAAAATTACTAATAATTCACTCATTTATTCAATTTTTCATGTCTTTATTTAAAAATTCAATATCAATAAAAATCAAGCCCTTTTTTAAAAAAGATTTATCTGATCTATTGTTATTTTATCTGATTTATTTGATGCGATAAATAAATTTTCATATAGGAATTATAAATAAAAAAATGAATAATATTTTGAAGTAAAAAAATGAATATTATTTTGAAGTTAATAAATGAATATTATTTTGAAATTAATAAATGAGAAATATTTTTTAGTGAATGTAAATAATTAGAAATTTAAAATTGGAATTTCGATGTTAAAAATCGTGTCAAAAGGAAATTTTTAATCCATTGATGAGTTCAATTTCATCCAAGATAAAAAACTCGGAAGCGGTTCTTTTGGAACAGTGAAACTCGCCATACACAACAAAACCAACAGAATGTACGCTCTCAAAATTGTAATTTTTCCATCATCAAGATTAGGTTAGTTGACCTCCCCACATAATCATAAGTAAAACTTGTTTAAAGGGAAATTAAACTTCACTCTTAAGTCGACCATCCCCATATTATCAAAATCTGGGATACTTTCAATGATAATGACAACATTTACATGGTAATGGAGTATGCCTAAATGGGCAACTTATTTTACTACCAAAATACAAAAGATATATTTTCCTAACCTTAAGCATTCAAGTTCTTTTCTCAAACTTTATCTGCAGTCAATTATCTTCACGGTAACGACATTATTCATCGAGATTTAAAAGTAATTTTTATTTTACTCAGCCATAAAATTTATTACTGGATCAGTATTATAATATCAAAATTTGTGATTTTGGATGGTGTGCTTAAAATTGTCATGCTAAAAGAACCACGTTTTGTGGAACTTATGAATACATGGCTCCATAAATGATTTTTAGAACTTAATACGATTACAGAGTTGATATTTGGGCCCTTGGAGTTCTCCTTTATTAATTACTCCATGGAACTGCACCATTTAAAGGCAAATCCATTTAATAAGTCCAAGAATCAATGCTTAAAGGATGTTATGAAATAAACCCAAAACTTTCATAAAGTGTCAAAAACTTAATTGAACAAATTCTTCAGTTTAAAGCCGAATAAAGGTTATCTTTGTAAGGAATTCTCAGCCATTCATGGATGAAATAAATGTAAGAAGTTATTAAGGATTTTATGAAACTTTAAAAAGTCTCTTCGCCTCAGTAAGTTCAACCTAAGTTGTCAAAAATCCCAATATCAATGCTTAAATTAAGGACAATTAAGAAAAACTCAGAAAATAAAAAACTTTATCATCGCAAAAATAATTCCATGAACTTGGATGAAGACCCTCGAAATATTAACATCAATCTTTCCATTAACAATTTTTCCATCATTAAAAAAAATAACAAAAACAAAAATTTATATCATTCACAGTAAAAAGTCTTTTAAAAATAAAAATAGCAATTTGATAACTTTAAAGAGGGTTTATAAAACAAATTCAGTCAGTTAAAGTTTAAGAAAAACAGCACCAGTAAAAATTAAGGCAGATGTAAAACTCTTGTCGATGAAGAGAGCAGTCGAAAAATAGAAAAAATAAATTCAAGACAGAAGGTCTTTTATAAGAAATTATCAAAAGACAATCTTTTTGAAACAGTTCAAGGCGAGACGATAAAGAGGAAATAATCAAAGGTAGACTTAAATTTGATGAAGAAAAACTTGAAATTCAGGAAATCCCAATAAAAGGTTTAAAAGCCAGTTAGATTTAATACTTAGGCTTACGATAAATAAGATTAAAGTTACTTGATGAAGTTAAAAAAGAATTCGAAAAAAAGTAAGATTTTAACGAGTACCAAAAATATCAGATCTTCAGCAATGAAGACTCAAATGTGACTCATCCCTTCAATAAAGGAATTAACATTTTATTTATGATTTTCATTCAATTTTATATTCTCAGTTTTTCTTCCACATTTTTTTTATCAGCCTATAAAAGATATCAAAATAAATGTCCTTAATTCCAATGTAATATTGAGAAGATAAGTAGAAGAGTAGGAAGAAATAATAAAAAAAAAGGAAGAATAATAGCTATAATAGGAAGAAATAAGGTAAAAATAAGATATCAAGATTTAAATAACTTCTCATTGATTTGAGACTTACTGGATGATAAGTCTAACATTACGAGGGCAACTGTAAGGCTAAGTTTCCCCATAATCTTTCTTTTATATTTCAATGTCCACTGTGTACATAAAAACGATTGAGTCTCCAACCAAACCTGTAATGTTCATGAAATGGTTGCATATTTAACTGCTCGCGAAAAGAGTCACCTGAATTAATTATCAAATTACCAGCAGAGGAACAATCAAGTTCAAAACGTTTTGAAGGTAAAACTCTTCATCTTGCTGAATCAACAAAAAGTAAACGATCACCAAACTGAACATCAAAATGATAGTTTTGCAAATTGTTGTGAAAAAATTACCTGCCATGTAAAGCTCGGGCAATGTCTCTTTAGTTCTTTGTTTAAGGTCGAACATATCTCTGTTAGCGTCCCAAAAGTTATGAGATTGAAGGATTGTTTGACAGTAACCATACTTTGATAGTTTTCTGATAGTAAAGCGATGACAGAAGCAAAGGAAACTGTAAATTGTGGTACATCCTCGTCTGAATCTTTCCATGAATGCATTGATTTATTATGGAATGTAAGCATTAATGGCTCCTAAAGAGATGGTACCCATGTGTGTAAAAACTAAAGAAACAGTTTTTGTGAGGTTTCTTCCGCATCTACTGTAACCTTCTCCATATTTGGCCTGATTGAAATACCAGTAGATACCCAAAGACTCGAAGATAAAGTCAGCCAAACCCTCCATAAATCCGTGTGTCCATAAGATTTAAATTATGATTATCAATGACATAATCCTGGAATCAATGTAATGCTGACTGTCTTTTCTATCTTGTGATACTTACAACAAGTAAATATTGACGTACCAAACGATTATTGAGATTATTGACAAAAATATTGAAACGAAAAGCATGTAAGTATTTTACCAAAAACATGTTTTTGCTATTTTCAATACAGGAACGATATTTCTGAATCGTTACTTCTTTGTTATTATCACCAAAATTATTATCAAAAAGGCTGCTAAAAACAATATCCCACAGCCCAAAGCAAGCCAGGAGTTTCTATCGATGAATTTTGCCTGTTTTTAAGGACTCAAAAAAGGTAAGGTCTTACCAAAATACACATAAATGAATGATGATCCAAGAAGTAAGCTTAAAAGCAAAGATATGGGTATGAAAATATAAGCAACGAGTTATGGTATGATGAAAGTAAGTACAAGCATGACGAGACAAAGAGCTGCAACACAAATTAATGCAAGACAGATCGAGAAGAAGCTTTTTCCAAGAGCAATAAAAGGGCCAGAAAATTATGATTTCATGACTTCGGCTTCAAGTTGAGATCTTGGGATTTTAAGAGCACCTGCTGAGATGACAGCGAAGGCAATGACAACTCCAATAAGAAGGAGGTAGAGAATACAGCAGAGAGGATCAGTGCATTTTCGTTATTATTCGAGAGGTCCATTTCTGCATTGAATGGGTGTACGGTTATCCTTCATGCCGAAACTTTGTTCGTATTACATTTGAGTTTAATTTAAATTATAAATTTTATTGAATTTATATCGTTATTTTGCTGGGGAATTAAATTGTTTCTTGATTTTAAGAAGGTAATTAAATTTAAATTTGTTAAATTTTAAGCACAAAAAATATGAATTTGAAGGATAAGAAAAACTTTGTTAATATTAATAAAGAAAAACAATTAATCGAGGTTATAAAAAACATTTCGATGAAGTTTATCAAGCTAATTTATGCCACAATCAAATTTAATTGTTCTCAATTGCTCACTTTGCAAATCTTTCATTATTTTCTAATCGATTTAAATTTATAAAAATAGGAAATAAATTTTAAAGTAGAGAAGAGAAATCAAATCAATGTTTTTTACGTCCACAATCACATTTATTTTCAAAATGGAGTTCATGTGAACTGAAATTAACCATGCTGCTTCTCATCTCAGTATTAAACATGCCATTAGTTGTTAATAACTTATGATCAGCCATTGGCCATTGCTGAATTGGCTGTCTCTCCTTCTTTCCATAAAATGACTCATACATTGTCGATTTCTTTCCATCAAATAAATCGTTCGCAACCGGATTTAAATTGTTCCACGTGGCCAACTATGACCTCGATCTAAATTCTCCCTTAAAATGTCGACTGTTTGTCGTCGTATCTTTATGCTTCATACCCAATGGATGTTAATTCCAAACTGCAATTGGAACCATTTTCTTAAATTAACCATGATTCGGAAACGCATTCTAAATTAATGAAAATGTACTGAATAAGTAGTTGCTTAATAAATGGGTCCTTGAAGCTTAAATCCTTCGTTCCATTAAGCCTTCTCAGGTCTTTTTTCAGGGGATCCTTTGTGAAATTAATGGGAGGTTGAGTTTCCACAAACTTTTGACTCACTTAAAAGAATTGAGACTTTTTCATTCTGAGGTTAAATATCAAGTTTATGCTTATCTTCGTTTTTTTTGTAAAAATCCTTGTTAGTTGTGTTTATTGAAGGTCTCATGACAGAAAATATCTTTTATTTAGGACGGGCTTTTTGATTACACATGTTCATCTTTTAATTCAAGTAGTCTGAATTTTTAGTCAATAAAAAATCCAACGCCACATTGAATTTTTCGTCGAATTATTTTCTGTTTTCTTTAATTCGGTTTGATTTCTCACTTTTTGAAGAAACACCTGATCTGAAAGTTTGAGCTGACATACATCTCGTAATCTTTCCAGAATTCACAGTTTTTTGAAGATCGAAATTTATGTTTTTTTGTTAGTTAGCAGGCCATTGAAGATTTCTGAAGGCATTCTTTTCATTTGGTTTTTTATTTTTGTGGTTTTTATTTTGTGCAGCATGCGAGAAGAATGAATTGTACTTGATTGGCGAATCTGTATCGGTGTTTAGATTGCCGATGTCAATTTTACCGACTTTTAAAGGTTGGTTGGATGAAATAAGTTTTTTAGAGATTTGTTGTTCGATATTTTAGGGACTTAAATAAAGGAATTGACTTACTTCATGAAGGTTCTGGGTTGAAGATTTTTTTAATTGGGGGTAAGAAGATGTTTCTGTTAAGAAGTGCTAAGATTTTGAGAGGATTTGACTCTTGGAGTGAAAGCGGTACGCATTTTAGGAGTGGATTTGTTAAGTTGGTGCATTTTATGTTAATTTTATTTGGTTGAATTTAGAATGATATGAGGTCCTTATAAAAATAATTAGGAAGTATGGAGTGTTAAATTATTTCGATTTCAATTTTTATTGAAAAATTATGCAAAATGAAGAGTAAAATAAAAAAGATGTAATTGAAGATGAAGATTGGATTAATAAATGAAAATTTACGAAAAAATGTTTTATCCTATTTTTTCCTACTGATATGAGTTTACTCAAAATTAATAAATCATAAGGTCGAATTATAAAAGTTATTTAAAAGATAATTGATAGTTAAAGGAATAAATTAAAAATCAATGAGAATGCAAAACTTAGCAAAATGGTATTTAGTATTCAATATTTTTTTTACTTCATTTTTTATCAAGCATTTTCACCAAGTCATTCAAGTTCTTAGTGTAACCTTTGTAGTTCAGCCATTCCTTGAAATTACCCTGAAGAGCACTGTGCAAGTTACGTTCCATTTCGTTACTCAAAGCACATTTCGATATTGACACTTTCAAATTCTGATAATATTTGTTTCTGTCTTCAAGCTATTTTATGTATTCAACTGGAGCTAAGATATTTTCGACAATGTTTTCCTGCTCTTATGAGGAATTTTTCCCTTTGGGTAACTCGTCTTCTTCTGTCTTTATTGGCATAACCAGTAAGTCAAAGTCCTTAGGTTCCATTTTAGAAAAGTTGTTGTTACTTCCCTCCATATTTTTGTTTAAAACCTCCTCAAATTTACTAAAATACTTTTCTTTCAATTAAATTCCTGCACTTTTGATATGTCCTCGTAGCTCTTTAGCAGGACAATTGTTAGGACCGATAGAAACTGATCTGTTATCTCCAGTTAAGATAATTGGTGATGGGCCATAATAATAAATTGACGAGTCGACTGTGTTGCAAATACGAAGTAAATTGGTGGCAGTCGTAAAGTATATTTTTTAACATTTGTCAACAAAGGCAATTTTTTAACATGCTGCAATATGGATTGTGCAATTGTTACAATTTACTACGTACAACGAACGAACTGGGGAATCAATAAAAATTTATGAAAACTCGCAACCAATAATTCTCATATCTTTTCCTCTGCAAGCTATTTCTTCCTTTACGTTTACAACATAATTCAACCCTTCTAAAGAGATGATTTCTAGATTTAATAAAAAACTACATTGTTCGGAAATTATAATTCTTGGTGAAATATGTTCAGCTACAGCTGAAGCTTTCATCTTTAAAGCTTTGTTATAAATTGTAAGAAAAGAAGCGAACCTTTTGTTTCTTTCCACCTTAAATAACACATTCAGTGGTTGCAGATCATCTGCTTATAAATATGGATCTTCTGCATTTGGTTAATTTGAAAGTAAACGCAAAAACGTCATCAGATTTTCCTTGATGTAATGCATTATCGCAGTTTGTTAATTACTCATGTAAAGTGCTCTCGTTGTCTTGCTGCGAGGTGATGTGAGGTTATTTTCCTTTGCAGTGGGATGGTTTTTAATTCCCTCGTTGTATCCTCCAATGTCCCTTTTCTATCTTCCGAAAAGTTGCAACATCAAAATTATTAACAAAACTTTTGCTTCGACTTCTCCGTATTAAGCTTTAACAACCCACCATATTTTTTAATCTTCACTGTCAAATATTTGCCTCATGAGTTCCTTATATTTTTCGAGAGTGAATCTGGTTCCACTGGTAAAATAAGGAGTCAAGTTTAATAATTGACTTGCCGAATACTTCCCTGGAGGGAACAACAAATTTTAGAGGGAATTCGATAAAGCTAAACCTTTGTTCTTTTACATTTTATTTAATGTCAATTTATCTTTTTATCTTAAAAATTTCAAATATTTTAAGTCATTGTTAGTTTACGACCCATCTAAAAGAATATCAGCCAAGGCTGCGCTCAAACATTCTTACTTTAGGTAATTAAACTGATTTAAAAGGTGATTTATAGCCAATCCATTTATTTTTTAAAAAAGATTTGTTTTTTTAATTTCTAAAGTAATAAAAAGATAAATAATTCATTTCATGCCTTTCCGTGCATTTTCTTAGCTAAGTTCATGTATTTATGGAATTAGATTTTAAAGAGATCTGTTTGGGGTTCTAACATTGAGCATTCCCAGAAACTGGCAGTTGCTTCAACTAAGTTTCCAAGTCCTGCATAAGCTTGGGCCTCACGATAAAGTGTTTTGACATTTTTAGGTTCACCAACTTTTGCTTGTTGGCAAGATTGAAGAGCTTCTTGGAATCTGTTAAGAGCCAAATAACAAGCTGCCATGTTTCTATGAATGATTGAGTTGTCTCTATCAAATTCTAAACCCTTTTTATACTCTACCAAAGCTTATTCGTATTTTTTTTATGAGTAATATTTATTTCCAACTTGTTTAAATTGATCAGCTTTTGGCTTATTTTATTCGTATTTTTCTTATTCCAATCTCATTTGTTTAATTTTGTTTTCAACTTATTCAAAGTTTTTAGATTTTTACTTAAGGAAATTGACAACTTCAAATTTATGATTTTCAAAAGCCAAGAAAAATGCTGATTTTCCTTGTACTTCATATTCAACATCAACACCTCTTTCAATAAGATCTTTGACCAATTGAAGGTTGCCCTTTTCAGCAGCTACGTGTAATGTTGAGTATCCATGGGGATCTTTAACTTGGACGTCAGCACCATGGGAAAGTAAAAGTTCATACATTTATTTGTTTCCAAAATCAATAGCCAAAATTAAAGGAGCAGGAGCTGGGCATGTACTGTCACCATTGGGATTAGCATTATGTTCAAGAAGAATTTTTAAGGCGGCCAAGTTTGAATTTCCAGCAGCCCAGTTGATAGGCTTTCCATAAATTGAGACTTTCTCAACATCGGCTCCTTTACTAATGAGATACTTAATTAATTCTGGATAAGGATGGTTGGATGCTAAATGAAGGCATGAAATTTATCCATCTTTACAAGTATTTGGACTGAAATTTAACTCTTCAATGAAGTATTGAACCATGTTCAAATGACCATGTTCGATAGCTGTGAAGAATGGACTGTTTCCTTCATTATCTTTAACATTAACATCGAGTTTAAGATTTTCAACCATATGCTTGACGATTTCAATATCTCCCCTTGCGACGGCAAAATGAAGAGCGACTTTACCTTTGGCTTATTTGAATTGGTCCAACATTTGTTTAAGTGAAATATACTCGCTGTAAATTTCCTTTTCTTTACTGTTAATTTTTTTCTCTAAATTGACAAAGAAAAGTTTCAATTGTCCAATTTAGAAAGTAGTGACTGCATTAATGATTTACTTAAAAGCTGCCATTACTTATTGATACTTTTTGAAGTCTTCACTGTTCATTTTTTCAATTTTCTACCTTAAGATATTTATTTATTAACAGGTATTTCAACAATTTATAATTTTTTTTAATCATTGTCAATCTGTCTTAATCAAAAGAAAATATTTAAAGAAAGTTATAAAATAATTCACAAAAAAGTTATATTTTACTTATAAATTTTTAAGAAGTCTATCTAAGTAAAAATAAAACGATGGAAGATAATTCAAATTCAAGAGTTTAGGAAGGAAAAGAAGAGTATGCTAACAATTAGTAATCTTATAATGACTAATCTCCTATCAAAAATATCAAAAACACCGGCAAATAAATGAAAGAACATTAAAATCATGACGATAAGTAAGAAAAGGAAGAACTTGCTGATAAAATTGTCGATTTAGCTCAATCTAAAGCAAAAAAGTAAACTTAAGACCCACTTAAAAATTCTAAACTTAGCAGAACTTCTAAGTAATAAATTTGGAAGCCTTATGATTTCCTTTTCCCTGGTGGAAAACTTGCTAAGCTTATCAAAGTCAACAATATCTACAAAAAAAATCTGCCAGTCCGTGAAATGCTTGAAAAGTTCAAATTTACATAAATGACTCCAGTCATCAATATAATTGGAGCCATGGAAAAATCTCGAGGAAAATTTTATGCTGGAATTTCAAGAGCTGCTTTTAATACCGATGCTGTAATTGTTGATAACGGTCTGGCATGTGGCCTTGAAAAATTTACTCTCAGAAGAGGAGTCAAACTCATAGGAATAGCGCCTTAAAAGTAAATAAAGTTCCCTAAAATTAACCCATCAAAAGTTGATCCTTATGAGTTAGCGAATGGTCATACTCATCTCTTTTTAGTTAATAATCCTGAAAAAGATCTTTCATGGGGTGGTTAAGTTGCATTTAAAATCGACTTGTGCATCAAGATAGCTGAGGGTAAAAAACGACCATAAGGAGTGAAAAGATGTAAAATTGTGAGTATTTTGATGGGAGATGCCGAGTTTGATGTTATTGACGAAATTAAACTTTCAGTAGAAAACGACATTCCAATCATTGTAGTGTCAGGTTCACCATTATGTGACAGACTAATTAAAGTAAGTAATGGGGATCAAAATGATGTTGATGGATAACTCCAATAAGTTATTGACAAAGGACATTTCTTTTATTGTAACAGCTCAAATTCTGAAGATATTGCCCAGTTAACCCATTTGCTTTTAAGCATTACTCCATGGTGATTTAAATAACAAGTTTTATGTTTTTAATAAATCAAACAAAATAAATAAAACAAAAAGATTTTAACTTTTTATTTTTTTTATGAATGAAACTACTAATTTCATCTTATTATTTTATCGACTAATGAAATAAAAAAACCCTAACAAAATCATTAATCATTTAAATTCATTAATGAATCATTTTATTTTTTTAATGAAATTATAAATA
>Ga0102832_1002737_pt1 | contig 10226 bp, 9 predicted proteins | sample EBPBio282013_DNA_FD_88942 | JGI IMG/M metagenome (GOLD analysis project Ga0102832, IMG submission 88942) | Wastewater treatment Type I Accumulibacter community from EBPR Bioreactor in Madison, WI, USA - Reactor 2_5/28/2013_ DNA (Illumina Assembly) | ecosystem: Engineered > Bioreactor > EBPR >... | reverse complement strand
TACCGCCTCGCCCACACCCGCGCAGGTGGGGCCAACTCAAGCCGCCCTAGTGGGGCCAAGTCGAGTTGACATACTCAGGCCAGCCCGGAAACGTCCCAACCTGGAGATCCGCACCAAAGCGGTAGCCACCCGAGTGCTAATCGAGAAGGGCCGTGCGATCGGTGTGGAGTACTACGACCGCGACCACAATCAGTACGACATCCACACGGTCATCGCCGACCGAGAGGTGGTACTGTCCGGCGGATCTGTGAACTCACCGCGGCTCCTTATGCTCTCCGGGATCGGGATGGCAGCTGAGTTGGCATCGCTCGGAATCAAGGTCGTCCATGACCTGCCTGGAGTCGGTCAGAACTACCAGGATCATATGGATGTCTACCTGACCGCGGAGACCGTGCCGGTCAGCTACAACTCCTCCGACCGTCCCGACAAAGCGCTGTGGGCGGGGTTCCAGTACCTCGTCAATCGAACTGGACCCGTCACTGCATCGGTGTGCGAAGCTGGCATGTTCGTGCATTCTAAGGTCGATGTCGCCACCCCTGACATCCAGATGCATTGCCTTCCCGCCTATGTGATCGATCATGGGCGACAACGCGTAAAAGGCCATGGCATGACCATCAACACATGCCATTTACGACCCAAGAGCATTGGCTCACTGACTCTGCGCTCTGCCGACCCTTCGGTCCCGCCGGCGATCGACCCCGCCTTCCTGACCGACCCCTACGACTGGGAGGCCTCCATCGAAGGCTTTCGCTGGGGACGCGAGATGCTCGCGACCAAGGCTTACGAGCCCTATATCAAGCGCGAGCACATGCCTGGTTCACAGGTCCGCACCGACAAGGAGATCCGCGAGTACATCAGGCAATGGGCAAAGACTGACTACCATCCTGTTGGCTCGTGCAAGATGGGCAATGATGACCTGGCGGTCGTCGACCAGCAACTCCGGGTGCGAGGCATAGAAGGACTCCGCGTCGTTGATGCATCAATCATGCCGACGCTCATCAGTGGCAACACCCAGGCGCCGTCCATCATGATCGGCGAGAAGGGGGCACACCACATCCTCCACGGTGATGCCGTTCCCACCGAAGAAGGAGCCAACGTCCGTGCGCTCATGTACTGACACAGGTGCAGAAGGCCTGACCTTCCTCGCGATGACCGTACCGCGCGACGCCAGGCCACCCCGTGAGGATGTAGGCAAGGAGTAGTCGCAATGTGAACCCTGAAGACCGAACCCGTTGACCAGTGCCACTACGACGCTGTCAGCCTCGGTGAGGTTGTGCTGCGGCACGACCTGGGCGAGATCCGGATCCGCACCGCGCGCGTACCTTTCACGTATGGGAAGGAGGCGGCGAGTACGACGTCGCCCGTGGACTTCGTCGCGTGTTCGGGCTCGCACTGCGATCGTCACAGCCTTGGCTGACAACGGAGTTTGGCCGACTCATGGAGGAGTCCATCCTGGCCGGTGGCGTCGACACCCAGTTCATCCAGTGGCTGCCCTACGACGGTGCCGGTCGCTTGGTGCGCAACGGCCTCAACTTCAGCGCGGCTCCGGAGTCCGCGGCGCCGTCGCCGTCTCCGACCGCGGCAACGGCGCCGCCATCACGCCGTATGGCGACGTGTTGATTGGCAACGAGGAAGACTCCACCTCATCCCTCGGCTTCGAGGTTCCAGGTACCCCCGGCGACTTGTCTCATCTTGAGATCGACGGCTGAGTCCGCATGATCGAGAACGTCTCGCAGAGCTATCCCAATCTGTCGGTGATCGCGACGACACTACGGCCCGTGCGCACCGCAACGTCAAACGACCGGGGCGCCATCAGCTGGTCCCCAGCCGACGGTATCGTCAAAGCGACCCAGCGAGATGGCCTGGAGATCCTTGACCGAGTCGGTGGTGGCGACTCTTTTCGCCTCTGGATTGATCTTCGGACTGCTGGAAGGCCACGACCTGTAGACCGCAGTCGACCTTGGCGCTGCGCACGGCGCGCTGGCCATGACCACCCCGGCGACACCTCGGCGATGACCAACGCCGAGGTCTTCTCCCTGGCTCGCGGTGGCAGCGCCCGTGTGGTGCGCTGAAGCGCCTGTTCACGCCCTACGGAGTAGGTTCCTAGGGCGGGGTGCGCAGAGCATTCGGTAAGGCTCTGGTTCTGCTGCCGGTAGTCTCTGCCGAGAGCAGACCTTCGCCAAACAGCCACCGACTACGCAATATCTCCACTGTGATATACGCGGAGGCTCCGAAATACTGGTTCTTGAGATGATTGAATCCACTGTTAGCACCGAGGTAGGCGTGCATCGGTTCCTCCCCCAGCCCGAGAACGTTCGACTGATCGCGACTGACATGGATGGGACCCTTCTGGACACGAATGGCGCGATCCCCAGCGGCTTCTGGCCGATTCTGGATGAGTTGCAGCGCCGTGGGATCACGTTCGTGGTTGCCAGCGGGCGCCAGTACCACACCCTGGTCCGTCTGTTCGAGGGTCGTGAGCAAGAGATCTCATTCATCGCCGAGAACGGCACCCACGTCGTTCACAAGGGTGCCGAGTTCAGCACGTCACCGATCCGCCGTTCGGCTGCGCTGCGGATCATCGAAGCGGTTCGCAGCCACGTAGACCAGGGCCACGACCTCGGCGCAGTCTGGTGCGGCGGTGGTAGCGCCTACGTTGAGCGCACCGACGCAGCGTTCCTGCGGGAGGCCGATCTTTACTACGCCCGCCTGGCCACTGTTGACCGTTTCGAGGACGCACCGGAGGACGCGCTGAAGCTCGCGATCTTCGCCACCGGCAGCGCCGATGACCCCGAACTGAAAGACCTTCGGTCCTCCTGCGCGCCGTGTCAGGTTGTTGTCTCCGCCCAGCACTGGATAGACATCATGCCTCCGGACATCAATAAGGGTGTCGCGCTCGCCGCGATGCAGCATCGGCTGAGCATCACACCCGATGAGACGGTCGTCTTCGGCGACTACCTCAACGACCTAGAGATGCTCGATGTCGCGTCCAACTCTTTCGCCATGGCTAACGCGCATCCCGAGGTCCGGGTGCGCGCACGCTATGTCGCACCGCCAAACTCAGCGCACGGAGTACTCCGAGTTCTCGCAGAACTCGTCGACAACGGCAGCCTGGCATGCGCTGACGAGTCGGCCGTCGCCTGAAAGGACACGCCCCCACCCGGAACTGATCGTTAGCCGAGACCAGTTCGATGCCTCTGGCCGGGTTCAGGGATTCACAACAGGCGGCCACCACGGCCTGGAGAGGGCCGTCGCACTTGATCGGCACCCAGTCCGAGCCTCGGAGCTGTTGTATCGTTCTAGTAACCTTAGGTGAGTTTTTGGAGAACCCATGAAGCGCCCCACTATCGTTGAGGTTGCCGCCCATGCGGGAGTGTCGAAGGCGACGGTTTCGCTCGTGCTGCGGGGCAGTGACCAGATTCCGGAAGGAACAAAGTCTCGCGTGCGCGAGTCGATGGTGGCTCTTGGTTACGTGTACAACCGGCGCGCCGCCGAGATGCGCAGTCTCCGATCGAAGACTCTTGGCCTGGTTGTCGCAAACATGCGAAATCCGTACTTCGCCGAACTGACACAAGCGGTCGCGGGGCGAGCGTACTCGAACGGGTTCACCCTGCTTCTGGGCTGCAGCGACGACGAGGTATCTCGGCAACAGGAGATCCTGCGGGCCATGATTGAGCATCGGGTTGACGGCATCGCGCTCCTGCCAGCTACCCGCACCACATCTCGCGATCTTGAATCATCGCTTGTCCAAGCCGAGCTTGCTCATGTTCTGATCGCCCGCTCGGTTGTGGGCTACGGGTCCAACTACGTTGGCCCAGACAACCGCGTGGCGGGGCGTCTGCTCGGACGCCATCTTGGCGAGAAGGGGGCGCGTTCTGTCGCGTTCGCTGGTGGTGTCAGCGGCACGGCCCCGCGGCGGGATCGTATCGCCGGGCTTGTCGAGGGCCTCGAGTTGACTGGAGGCCGTTTGTCCTCCGATCTTCCGAGTGCAAGGGACGCCCTCTTCGAAGCGCAGCGAGAGCTGAATGGTGTTCTCGGTGGGGCATCCACTCTTCCGGACGCCATTGTGGGCTACAACGATATGTACGCTTTCGGGGTCATGAACGCACTGCGATCGCGAGGCCTTGAACCGGGCCGCGATGTGATGGTGGCGGGGTTCGACAACGTGCCGGAGGCGGCGACCCAGCACCCGGGGTTGACCACAGTTGATGGGTTTCCGCAACGTGCCGGCGCCGAAGCAACTGAGCTGTTGCTGCGCACTTTGGGCGCGAGGCGTCAGTCAGTGCGCGTGAGGTTATCATTGAACCGGTCCTGCGAGAGCGGTTGTCGACGACGCTGTACGAAGCGTAGCCCAGCCATGGAATCGTGTGAACCCAGGAATGCGCACGCGTCTCGTCGATCGGACTAGGGATCCCAGGACCTGTTGACGCCGACGAACGAGGCTCTGCTTGGTACGGACGATTGGTCTATGCCAATATCCGGAATGTGTGATGGACATTCAATACGGAGGAGCGGCTGTGAAGGTCCCGAAGTACTACCGGGTCAAGGAAGCGATCCTGACGCTGATCGCGGATCTGCCGCCGGGGTCCACGGTGCCGACCGAACGAGAGCTGGCAGCGCTTTACGGTACGTCGCGGACCACGGTGCGTCAGGCCATCGCCGAACTGGTGGTCGACGGCAAACTGGTGCGCACCCAGGGCAGCGGCACCTTCGTGGCCCAGCCCAAGATGATGCGGGTGCGTCCGCTGAGTTCGTTCTCCCAGGATCTGGCGTTGGACGGCTGGCGCCCCGGAAGCGTGGTGCTGGGAATCTCTGAGGTTGCCGCCGAGGGTGAGTTGGCCGAGCATCTCGGGGTGCGCCCCGGTACCCGGGTGCAGCGGGTGGAGCGGCTTCGCACCGCCTTCGATGAGCCGATCGCGCACGAGATCGCCTACCTGCCGCGGACGCTCCCCGGGCTGGCCGAACAGCTTGCCGAGCACGGTTCGCTGTACCGGACGCTGCGCGAGGAATACGGAGCGGTGGTGACCACCGTGGAGGACGTCATCGAGACCGTGCTCGCCGATCCGATGACGGCCGACCTGCTCGGTGTGGAGACCGGCCTGCCGATGCTGTTGGCGCGTCGCACGGCCTGGGATGCCGATGCCAACCTGGTGGAGTGGACGGAGTCGAAGTTCCGCGGCGACAGGTTCCGTTACATGTCCCGGCAGCAGATCGACTGGCCGGACCCTACGCTGGCCGGGCCCTCAGGTGATCACGACGAGGCATGCTGACCGGCGGGTGAGTCCAGGTCCGCCCTCGCGAGAGGGAGTGGGAGGACAGCGCGGTGTTGGAACCCTAGCTTGAGGGAAGTGAACAGCTACTTGCTCAGCGCCCGGCGAGCGGGGCGTCCTTCTGTCGACGACGCTCGAAAATGAGGCCATTGCGACCCGGTCGAAAACGGGGCCACCTGACCACGATTGGATGGGTGATCTCTGTGGAGGATTGGGCGTTGATCAGGCGGCTTGTCGCTGAGGGTGTGCCTCAGCGGCAGGTGGCGAGGGACTTGGGGATCGGGCGGGAGACGGTCCGGCGGGCGTTGGCCTCCGACGGCCCGCCAAGGTACGAGCGGAAACCGGCCCCGACCGCGTTCGAGCCGTTCGAGTCGCGGGTGCGGGCGATCCTGGAGGAGCATCCCGACATGCCGGCGACGGTGATCGCTGAGCGGGTCGGCTGGACCGGGTCGATCACCTGGTTCCGGGACAACGTGCGCCGGTTGCGGCCGTTGTACCGCAGGCCGGACCCGGCTGACCGGCTGGTGTGGGAGGCCGGGGACGCGGCCCAGTGTGACCTGTGGTTCCCGCCCAGGAAGATCATGCTGGAAAACGGCACGAGCACGCTGCTGCCGGTGCTGGTGATCACGCTGGCCTATTCACGGTTCATGCTGGGCCGGATGCTGCCCACCAGGAAGATCGAGGACCTGCTGCTGGGCACGTGGGAGCTGCTGCGACGCCTCGGACGCGTGCCGCGCAGGCTCATCTGGGACAACGAGGCCGGTATCGGCAGGGGTCGGCTGACCGAACCGGCCCGGGTGTTCGCCGGCACGCTGGCCACGAGGATCGTGCAACTGAAGCCCTACGACCCCGAGTCCAAGGGTCTGGTGGAACGCCGCAACGGGTACTTCGAGACCTCGTTCATGCCCGGCAGGGACTTCGCCTCACCGGCCGACTTCAACGAGCAGTTCACCGCCTGGCTCGGCACGGCCAACCAGCGGGTGGTGCGCACCACGGGTGCCCGGCCAGTCGACCGGCTCGAGACCGACAAGGCCGCGATGCTGCCACTGCCACCGGTCGTGCTGCAGCTCGGCTGGCGTAACCGGATCCGGCTCGGCCGCGACTACTACGTCAGGGTCGCGTCCAATGACTACTCGGTCGACCCGACCGCGATCGGCCGCATGGTCGACGTCGCCGCCGACCTGGACCGGGTCCGGGTGAAGCTCGACGGCCGTCTCGTCGCCGACCACGAACGGGTATGGTCCCGCGGTGTCACGGTCACCGACACCGCCCACGTGGAGATCGCCCGCCGCCTGCGCCACGAGTTCCAGCAGCCACGACCCAGGCCCGATAGCGACCCGATGCTGCGTGACCTGGCCGACTACGACCGGGCATTCGGCCTCACCAACAGCGAGGGGGTCGCGTGATGGCCACCACCAAGACATCCGAGGCGGTCAAGCAGCTGCACCACCTGTCCGCGGCCCTCAAAGCACCCCGGATCATCGAGGCCGCCGAACGACTCGCCGATACAGCCCGCGACGCCGGGTGGAGCTACGAGGACTACCTCGCCGCGGTCCTGGAACGCGAGGTGTCGGCCCGTAACGCCTCCGGCGCGAACCAGCGGATCCGGGCCGCCGGGTTCGGCGCCCGCAAGACCCTCGACGACTTCGACTTCGACCAGCAGCCCGCTGTCCGCCAACAGATCGCCGCCCTCGCCTCCGGCGGGTTCCTGGCCGAGGCCCGCAACGTCGTCCTGCTCGGCCCGCCCGGCACCGGCAAGACCCACCTCGCCATCGGGCTGGGAATCAAAGCCGCCCACTACGGCCACCGGATCGCGTTCGCGACCGCCACCGAATGGGTCACCCGACTCTCTGGCGCCCACCGCGCCGGCAGGCTCGCCGCCGAACTCACCAAACTCCGCCGCTACGGACTCCTGATCGTCGACGAGGTCGGCTACCTACCCTTCGACCAGGACGCCGCCAACCTGTTCTTCCAACTCGTCAGCTCACGCTACGAACACGCCTCACTGATCCTCACCTCGAACCTCCCGTTCTCCGGCTGGGGAGGCGTCTTCGGAGACCAAGTCGTCGCAGCAGCCATGATCGACCGCATCGTCCACCACGCCGACGTCCTCACCCTCAAAGGCGCCAGCTACCGGCTCCGCAACCGCGGCATCGACAGCCTCCCCAGCATCAGAGCCGAGACTCAGGCAAACTAGGCAACACCAACCGTGGCCCCGAATTCGGCCGTCGTTTCGGCCTCAGATACGAGCGTTGTCGACACCTTCTGCTCCGTCAGCTCGCGATGCGCTCTCCTCTATGCTGGTGTCGAGCACTTCCTGAAGGGCTCCGGCGGGCGCGTAGGAGGCGATCGCGGTCTCAGTCGGCGGCGAAGCTATCGGGTGTTTTCCCGAGATCAGGAGGCTTCTGTGTCGGTGAGGTTGTCGTCGGCGGAGTCCTCCAGGGCTGTGCAGCTCATCCCGGGTGAGCGTTCCAGCGTGTTGTGCTTGTCGCCCTTGAAGCCCGAGCCCGGCACTCCGACCGATCAGGTGCGGCCCTTGTGAGAGGGTGGCTTCATGGTACGAGTCGCCACGATCGGGGGCGGGCCCATCGTCCGCACGTTTGTCGCCGCGCTGGGGGAGGTACCCGGCATCGAGCTGGCCGGCGCCTATTCCCGTGATCCGGAACGGGCGGCGGCGCTGGCCTCGGAGTTCGGCGCCGCCACGGGGTGGTCGAGCATGGACGACCTGCTCGCCGACGACGCGGTGGACGCGGTGTACGTCGCCAGCCCCAACTCGGTGCACTACGGGCAGGCGCTCGCGGTGGTGGAGGCCGGGAAGCACGTTCTGCTGGAGAAGCCCGCGGTCACCTCCGCGGCTGAGTTCACCACCCTGCTGGAGGCGGCGGCCCAGCGTGGCGTGATCGTGTTCGAGGGGATGCGCAACGCCTACGACCCGGGGACGGCGAAGGTGCGCGAACTGCTGGGCGAACTCGGCCCGATTCGCCGGGTGTCGTTCGTCTACTGCCAGCGCTCCGCCCGCTACGACCAGGTGCTGGCCGGCGAGCAGGTCAACATCTTCGATCCCGAACTGGCCGGCGGCGCGCTGTTCGACCTCGGGGTCTACTGCGTCAGCGCGCTGGTCGACCTGTTCGGGCCACCCGACCGGGTGCTCGGCCTGACGGTGCCGATCCGCTCCGGCGTGGACGGGGCGGGGGTGGCGTTGGCCGCCTATCCGGGTTTCGTGGCCGATCTGTCCTACTCCAAGATTACCGTCTCCGGCCGTCCCAGTGAGATCCAGGGCGAGGCCGCCACCATGACCATCGACCACATCACCGCGCCCCGCCGGCTGGAAGTTCGGACGCCGGCCGGCGAGATCCGGCAGTACGTGATCGACCCGCCCACGGCCGGTCTGCCGGTGGACAACCTGCGCTTCGAACTGCTCCGCTTCCTCGACCTGGTGGCGGGCCGGGCGACGCCGGAGCCCGACCAGGCCCGCACCCTGGAGACGATCCGGGTGATCGACGCCCTCCGCGCCGCAGACTGAACGTTTGTTCTGCGAGGCGGATCTGGAAAGGTAACATGCGGACTGAAGCAGTCGCTGTATCTGGCTGTTGGATATGGGCGCCGACTTGGCCGTGCCTACTTCGGTGCGCAGGGCAGATGTAGTCATGGCGGTACCGCGGTCGCCTTCGCTGTCACCATCGGATAGATGCGGAAGCGGGAGCCCAGAACGTCAACGGGTAGATCGCTCGGCCTGGGCGAGACGCGGACAGAATCTGGGTCAACGGGGCGTCGATCTAGCCGAGGATCAGCTACGGCGCGAGCGCGATCTGCCAGCCTCCGTCCGCCCCGGGATAGGAGGGCCGTGCCTGGTAGCTCATCTGCGCCTGGGTACGGATGAGACCTAAACGACGAATAGGACACAGACCACCACTCAGTCGGCGCCGTCGGGGCCTTCAAGGCCATGGCCGAATCACGCGAGCCACAACGAGTGGATGAAGGACTGGACGAAGAACGTCTGCTCCCATTTCTTCATAGGTAGGTGCGCCTGGCAGTGTTCGCGCTGCGGATCCCTTGGTCGTGATGAGACCTCCTGGCCAGACGGTGTCCGAATCGGAGTGCGCTCATCTGCTTAGGAGCAGTAGAGGCCGGTTCTGAGAAGGGACAAGCAGATGGGCAACCAGGCAGCTCGACAGACCGCCCGACGCAGGGTGAGCGAGGCGCTGGCGATCAAGCAGCGGAGACGGGCCGAGCGGGAGAAGCGTCTGAGCGAGGCGGCCGTGTCCGTGCTGACCGCGCTTGCTGAGCGAGACGAAGCCATAGCGGCCAAGGAGCTAGCTGCGGCCACGGCGATCGCAAGGATGGCCGCCGACGGTCTGAGCGTGACGGAGGTCGCTGACTGGTGCGGCGGTCTTGGCGCTCGCGAGGTCGGGCGGCTGGCGAAGCTCGCTCCCTCAGCTGACTCGACGCCACGGGCGAGCGTGGGCTGAGCGGTGTCTTGGCGCGCACGGTGGGCTGCTGCCCAGGTCACCCCTGGTCTGTTCTCAAGCCTTGTATGGCTACTGGTTTCCGGCCTTGTTCCGGGGATTGTGCTGGCTGGGTTCGTCGCGTTTGCAGCGGTCCTGGTTGTCGCGAGGGAGTCGAGGCCGATGTTGTTGCTCCGGTTCGGTGTTCGTCCGGCGACCGCAGCAGAGCGAGCGATTGTCTTGGCGGCGCTGGTGCCGATCGTGTCGCTGCGTGGGCGTGGGCAGCCTCGTTTGTGGGTCGGGCTCAGGGGTCGCGGAGTCTATGCGCTTGGCCATCATCACTTGTTGGTCAGCCGGGCGCTCCTGGCGAGCGTCTCTACAGGCAGGGTCCGTGAAGAGCAGATGGGCGCCTTGACTTCCTACTCGTTGGGGCATGAACCGCCCCGGCGTGTCCGGAGACTCCAAACCTTGGGAAGGTTGGAGTCATGTCAGGAAGAACGAACAAGAGGTA
>Ga0102832_1002736_pt1 | contig 10233 bp, 12 predicted proteins | sample EBPBio282013_DNA_FD_88942 | JGI IMG/M metagenome (GOLD analysis project Ga0102832, IMG submission 88942) | Wastewater treatment Type I Accumulibacter community from EBPR Bioreactor in Madison, WI, USA - Reactor 2_5/28/2013_ DNA (Illumina Assembly) | ecosystem: Engineered > Bioreactor > EBPR >... | reverse complement strand
ACACGGCGCGTCGGGCCGTGTAGAAATTCATACAGACGTTCCGAACACCCGTTCGAACGCCCGCCGCACCACCGGACCCGATTCCCCGCGGCCCGGCGGTACGACAGCAGGACAGACGGAGGCAGTCATGGCAGCGATCACGATCCCCGCCCCGGCCCGCGCGGCCCGCCCGGCGACCCGTCGGACGGTGGCTCCGGCCGCGCGCGTCCAGCACGCTTCGGCACCTGCCCCGGCGCCGGTGCGGCTCACCCGCCGCGGCCGCCGTCTCGTGCGCACCGGCGTCGTGGTGCTCGCGCTCCTCGTCGTCCTGGCCGTCAGCCTGCTGGGCCGCACGCCCGCCGGCGCCGGCTCCGACGCCGCCGTGCCCGCCACCGTGCAGGTCATCGTCCAGCCGGGCGACACGCTGTGGAGCATCGCCAAGGGCGCAGCCCCCGGCGACGACGTCCGCGCGACGATCGAGCGCATCGCGACGCTGAACAACCTCGACTCGAAGTCGGTCGTCCCCGGCCAGACCCTCGTCGTCCCCGCCCCGGCCCGATGATCGTCACCACCGACGCCGACGGCTGGGCCCGTATCCGCCTCCGCGACTTCCCGAACGCGACGTTCGAGCTCGAGGAGCAGGAGCGCTACGACGACGAGGAGCTCGAGCCCGACGAGCGGCTCGTCACGTACTCGCTGACGCTGCTGTTCCCCGACGAGAACGGCGTCGTGAACACGCCGTCCGCCTCCGACGGCCGCTTCGAGGCCAGCCTCCGTGAGATCGCCGAGGCGTTCCGCGAGTCCCAGCGCACCCAGGGGAGGGCGTCGTGACGGCACGACGGATCACCACCGACGAGCTCGGCGTCGTCGCGTTCGTGCTGCCCCAGCACGCGAACAAGACCTTCGACCTGCACGAGTGGCCCGACGGCTCGTTCTCCCTCGAGCTCGTCGACGACGCCGCCGACGAGCTCCTCGAGCTCCAGCACGACCACCGCTACGACGCCGGCCTCCGCTCCGCCTAGCCCGAGCAGCGCACCGGCCCGCGGAGTTCTAGATGAAGGGTCCCCTCGACCAATAGAGCCGGACAGTTCCACCCTTCACGGATTCAGCCATCCACAGCTTCTGCCCCGCAGGTCTGCCGCCACAGCTGCGGGGCAGAGTCCTGCCCGGCGTCCCCGAACGGGATCAGCAGCAGTCGACCGGCTCGGGGGAGCCAGTTCCGGCGACGGGCACCGCGACCCAGTTCGGCAGCAGCCTCTCCGGTGCGCAAGCCGTCTCAGCAGCCCAACGACGGAGGGTTGGTCCGGTTCGGGTCCACGATGGATCGCACCGTGAAGTCGTGGCCCTGCACCGTGAGCCGAGTGCCGACAGGGTCTGTCGGGGTCGTGAAGAGGAGGTACGGCCGTCCGTCCAGACGTAGTTGCGCGAGGCATTCGCCGCCGCCCTCGAAGTACGTCCCGCCGGGAACAGATAGCCACCAGCCACTGTCCGCGTCGTTGACCACCGTCGCGTTGCTCGGGCCGACCTTGCTGTGCGCAACTGCGTACACGCCATAGGAGTCACCGGCGCGAACCGATACGACCCCTGTGACGTCGAAGGAGCGGAACCCCTCCGGCCGACCGAAGTCGAGCAGCGTCGGCTTGAAGGACTAGGCTACTAGCACGACGACACACGCCGCGAAGACTGCGCCGAGCGCCCGCGCCGTGTTCTGGCCCCAGCGGCGCGCTCGCGGGATTCGCGGCTCGTCGAGCGGCTCGTCGAGCGGCGCGGCGTCCGGCGAGGCGTCTGCCATCGATGCACCCCCTTGCTCCGACGGTAGCCACGTCCAGGCCGGGCCACGATCGTCCGCTCGGACGACCAAGATCGTCCGGAGGGTCGGTGCCCGCGGCTAGCGTGCACGCGTGGAGCTGGAGTTCACCGGCGAGATCTGGGAGTGGCGCGGGCCGGCGCCGTACCACTTCCTCACCGTGCCCGACGACGAGTCGGCCGCCATCGAGTCGGCGTCGAAGATCGTCACCTACGGCTGGGGGATGATCCCGGTCGCGTGCACGATCGGCGGCACCCGCTGGACGACGTCGCTGTGGCCCAAGGACGGCGGCTACGTCGTCCCGCTCAAGGACATGGTGCGCCGCAAGGAGTCCCTCGAGCTCGGCGACACCGTCAGCATCCACCTGCACATCGACGTCTGACGCACCAGCCACTCGCTCAGACTGATCGACTTCGCGAATAGGACCCCGTAAACGCAAACCTGATCAGTCTGAGCAGCGGGTGCCGCGAGGTGCGAGAAGGCCCGCTCTGGCAGGGTGGCCCCGGACGAGAGGGGTACGGCGATGAGCGACGCCGCCGCGCAGGCCAACCAGGCCGACGCCGAGAAGGACACCGGCGCCGAGCTGGTCGCGGTGCTGACCAGCCGCGGCTACCGCGGGCTGCTGGTCGTGGCCGCGATCATCGGCATCCCGGTCGCGTTGGTGGCCTACGGGTTCCTGGCGCTCGTGCACTGGCTCGAGCACGTCGTGTGGACGTCGGTCCCGGACGCCCTCGGCATGAGCGAGCCGGCCTGGTGGTACGGCGTCATCGTGCTCGCCCTCGCGGGCCTGCTCGTCGGCCTGGCGATCAAGAAGCTGCCCGGCGTCGGCGGCCACATCCCGGCGCACGGACTGGGCGGCGGCATGCCGACGGTCCCCGAGATGCCCGGCATCGTTCTCGCCGCGATCGCGTCGCTGACGCTAGGCGCCGTCGTCGGCCCGGAGGCCCCGCTCGTCGCGATCGGCGCGGGCGCGGTGGTGTTCGCGCTGCGCCAGACCAAGCTGTCCGACAACCAGCAGGCCGTCGCGCTGCTGTCGGTCGCAGGCTCCGCCGCGGCGATCGCGACTATCTTCGGCAACCCCGTCGTCGCCGTCGTCCTCATGCTCGAGGTGGTCGGGTTCGCGGGCCAGCAGGTGCTCGTCGTCCTGCTGCCCGCGGTGATGGCGGCCGGCGTCGGCGCACTGGTCTTCACCGGCCTCGGCGACTGGACTGGCTTCCAGGCGCCGTCGCTCGGCATCCCCGGGCTCCCCGCGGGCAGCCTCGACGTCGCCGATCTGCTCTGGACGATCCCGCTCTCGCTGGTGTGCGCGCTGTTCGCGCAGGCGACCCGGCGCGTCGGGCTCACGGTGGCGGAGAAGGCCAAGGAGCGCACGGTGCTCGTCACCGTCGTCGTCGGCCTCATCGTCGGCCTGTGCGCGGCGGCGTACTCGCTGATCACCGACCGCCCGATCACCGACGTCCTGTTCTCCGGCGAGACCGCGCTGCCCCTGCTCGTGGGCAACCCGCAGGAGTGGGTGACCGGCACGCTGCTGCTGCTCATCCTGTTCAAGGGCATCGCCTACGCCGTGTCGATCGGCGCGCTCCGCGGCGGCCCGACGTTCCCCGCGCTGTTCATCGGCGCGGCCATCGGCATCCTCGCCGGCAACCTGCCCGGCTTCGGCTCCACCGCCGCGATCGCGGTCGGCATGGTGGCGGCGACGTCGGCCGTGCTGCGCCTGCCGATCACGTCGATCGTCCTCGTGACGGTGCTGCTCGGCACCCAGGCGCTGAGCCAGATCCCGATCGTCCTCATCGCGGCCGTGATCGGCCTCGTGACGGCGGTGAGCCTCGACCAGAAGTCGTCGATCCGCCCCGTGAAGATCCGCGAGCAGCGCCGCGCCGGCAACGCCTGACGCGACACGTCGGCACGCCGGGTGCCGCGACATCCGGTCGCCGCTGCGCCACCATGGACGGCGGTGGCAGCCGTCGTGGCTGCCCAGGCCGTCGGCGGCCGCACAGCACGGACGCCGGCCACGGGGGAGGTCGCATGCTGTCGATCCGTACGTCCGCGCGCCCGGTCGTCCTGGTGCTGTCGGCGCTGGCCCTTGCCGCGTGCGGCACCACGGTGGCGCAGGTGCCATCGACCGCGAGCAGTTCGGCGGCACCCGTCCACCAGGCCGACGGCGGTGCGCTGCCCGAGCCGACAGAGTCGTGGGCCGCCGACGGAACGGGCCTCTGCTTGAAGGGGAGATCGGCCGTGCAGGCCACGCCGCGGCTCATCCCCTGGCTGAACGGGGAGCGCATCGGCGACTTCCAACCGGTGCGGGTGGTGCTGTGCGACCAGCTCATGCGCGAGTTCGCCTCAGGCTCCCAGGCCTATGGCGTCCACGAGCGCCGCTACGACTCCGGATTCGACGCACTGGTCTCGGCCCTGCGCCTGCCGGACGAGCCGCCCGAGGAGAGCGCCTGCACCCTGAGTCTCCCGGTGTACCAGGAGTTCTACCTCGTCGACGCGGAGGGGCGGCTGCTCGCGCCCCGCTTCCCGCAGGGCACGTGCAACGGCCCCTTGCGCCCGGTCCTCGCGGCGCTGCATGACCTCGGCGGCCGCGCGGCCGATGCCGAGCTCGACTACCCGACAGAGCACCAGCCCTCGGACGCCACGATCCTGCTCGACATCCGCGGCGCCGAGGTCGGCTGCGGAGGGCGTTGGCAGGGCGGCATCGGATCGAGGCCGGACAAGGTCGACCTCTCCGCCTTCCGGGAGCTGGGGTCGGGGACGCTGCGGGTCTGCGTGATGCGACCGCTGCAGGGCTCGGGCGAGGACATGCTCCTCGCGTTCGTCGAGGGCGGCACTCTGGACACATCGGCGAGCGACGCCGTCCGCTCGGCGCTTAGGGCGACGGGCCCGGTCACCACCTGCAACGAGGAGGCATCGCGCTACGCGCTGCTCTCGCCCACCGACGGCGGCCGCGCCTTCCTGGTCGAGCTCGACGGCTGCGGACGCATCGACGCCGGCAGCTTCCAAGGCACAGCGCCCGCGAAAGTTCAGGCACTCCTGGCCGGAGCGGCTGGCAGCTGACGGGCTCCTTCACCAGGGACCTGAACGGCTTCCACCTTGTGCTGAGCGGCATCGTGCCGGCGTGACCGTTGTTCGCGGCGGGGGCTTGTGCACCTGCCGCTGGCGGAGGACTGTGATCATCAACGAGGGGAGCCGCTGATGATCCCGACGATGATCCTGTTCGGTCTGGTGCTCGGCTGGTGGTGGCGCACCGCGCTCATCGCGGCCGCGGTCGTCTGGCCGCTCATGCTCTGGCAGGCCGGCATCTTCGACGCCGCGGAGGGCACGACGCCGCTCGGCCTGGCTGTCGGCGGCGCCCTGCTCGGGGCAGCCAACGCCGGCGTCGGCGTCGCGATCGACCAGGCGATCCTCAAGGGCGTGCGCCGTCTGCGCCGCCCCGCGGCATCGAGCTGACTGGGCGACCTGGGCGACACGCGGCCATAGGGCAGGCACCGACGCGTGCAACTTCGGCAGACTCCCGATGCCGTTGACGCCTCGAGAGGGAGCCGCCGCATGTCCCGCCGTCGCACGTTCGCCCTGGGTGCCGCTGCCGGCGCTGTCGCCACCGCCGTCGCTCTCGGGGCTCAGGCCGCGTACGCCGGCACCGGCGTCGGCGCGATCTTCAACCTCGGCCGCACCAACACGGTGGGCGGCACGTCGACGCTCACCGGTACCACCGCCGGCGCGCAGCTGCAGGTGACGAACAAGAGCACGTCGGCGTCGGCCACCGGCATCTCGATCACCGTGCCGAAGGGCCGGGCGCCGCTGAGGGTGTCGTCGACGACGCAGGTGCCCAACCTCAACGCGTCGTACCTGCAGGGCAAGCGCGCCACCGACTTCCTGCCGGTCGCGGGCACCGCGGCCAACGCCACCAAGCTCGGCGGGCAGCCCGCATCGAGCTACCTGCGCACGACCGGGACGGCCGCCGACTCCAGCAAGCTCGGAGGAGTGCCGGCGTCGGAGTACGTCCACGGATGCCCGCTCATCCCGGGCGATCCCGCAGTCGGCGGGTCGGTGGCCGCCCGGGCGATCATCCGCACCGGGTCGGCGTCGTCGTCGCTCAGCAGCAGCCCCGTGTCCGCGGCCTGGACGTGCACCGGCGGCTCGATCGTGGCGCAGCGCTTCTCGACGGGGGAGTACTGCGTCGTGGTCGACCCCGAGGCCACCTACAGCGCCGACGGCTGGACCTACGCGGGCCGTCCCGCGGACGGCGTCACGGTGCTCGTGCCGATGGTGACGTCGTCGAGCCGGGTGGCGAACGTGATCCTCGAGCCGCAGCTGTGCGGCTCGGGGATCGGCGAGCCCGGCGTCACCCAGTACATCGGGTTCGTCGTCTCGCTGCGCGACCGCGCCACCGACGCCCCGGCCGACGGCGACTTCTCCTTCGCCCTCATGTGATGTCGGCACCGCGGCGTCCAGGCGGCGGCGACGGCCGCACGCGACTGCAGCACTACTCGGCAACGAGACTGCAGATCCACACGCCCCTGTCGTGGACGGCGCCAGCTTGGGCGATCGCGTCGTGGACCGAGAGGAGCTCCTCGCGCTCAGGCGGGCGCTGCGACTCGATGACGACCTCGATGGCGTCGACGACGCGATGGGTGAGCGCCGTGAGCTCGGACTGCACGGCACGTACCTCCTGCCGCTGAGACTCCGTGAAGCCTGCGGGATGGCCCGCCTCGCGCCGGTAGCGGAAGGGGTCCTCCGCATCGATGAACCCGCCGCTTGGCCACTCGTCGAGCGCTGGGATCGGCGTGCTGGCGTCCTTGTCGACGAGGCGTCGGCGCCATACCTCGAGGAGGTCGTGGGCCTGCCCGATGGCGGAGGCACAGATCCACAGATGCTCGTCCAGCTCCAGCAGCAGCCGCTCGTCGCCCTGCAGCTCGTGGATGTAAGCAGGGGTGACAGACGAGGCGAGCCGCTGCCGCGCCAGGGCGGGGTAGTCGAGGGCCTGTTCCTTGCTCAGGCCATGCAGGAGCAGGCGCCGCCCGTCCAGCAGGCAGCCCCATCTCGGGTCGATGCGTTCGAACCAGCCGTCCGGCACGTCGAACACCGTGCCGCCGTGTGCGAGCTCGTCGGACGTCGCGCCGATCGAGAGCCAGGTGCTGATCTCGTCCCACGTCATGCCCGGGTGGACGGCGGCCACGAGCTCGTCCCAGGTGGGCAGCCGTCGCTCGGTCCAACGCTCGAGCAGGTCCACCGCTGCCGGCGGCCACCTGCCAGGGGCGTTCGCACGCAGGCGGGCGAGCACGTCCAGCTCGACGGCGTTGCGCCAGCGCCCGCCCTCGAAGACGCCGACCACCCCGATCTCGCGGAGCCACGCGGCGAAGGTGCCCGTGCGCGGCACGCGCGGCACGAGCGTGTCGGCCGTCCCGTCGTACCAGTCGAACCCTCGGCCGCCGCCGTCCCAGACCACCGCGACGTCCATCGGCCATCCGCGCGGATCGGTGCGGCAGTCGGTCGGGCCGGCCGCCGCCCGGTGCCACATCTCGGATCCCCAGTCCCCGTCCCCCATGGCGGCACGGTGCCAGCGACGGGCGGGTCGTTGCTCGCCGACGCCCCACATGTAGGGGTGCGCAGCCGCGGCCTGTGGACGATCTGGGGTGTCGGACCCCTCTGGAATGCTCTGAATCGGGCCCGCGACACGCCGACAGCGGGCCCGTCCGGAAGCCGGTCGTACGGATCCTCACGGCCGTAATCCCTACGGAAATCCGGCGTGTCGCGAGCAGGGGTCAGAGCTCCAAGATCACGACACGCCGAGCCCGAATCAGGGCCTTGCGCCTGTCGGAGGCGGGGTCTACGGTTCCACCACATCTAGTAGTTACATCGCTGTAAGTCATCCACAGATTGTGGTCCGCGGCCAACAGGTTCTCCCCAGGAGATCCCCAGCCCGGTCCACAGGCGGGTAGGCGAACAGCGAAGAACCAGGGCAAACCGGACACCCAAACCGGACAAAGCCGACCAGGGAGAGGAGGCGCCAGACATGCACTGCCCGTTCTGCCGCCACACCGACTCCCGCGTCGTCGACTCCCGGGCGTCCGAGGACGGCACGAGCATCCGCCGGCGCCGTCAGTGCCCCGAGTGCGGCAAGCGCTTCACCACCGCGGAGACGGTCACGCTCACCGTGGTCAAGCGCAACGGCGTCACCGAGCCGTTCAGCCGGGCCAAGGTCGCCAGCGGCGTCCGCAAGGCCTGCCAGGGCCGGCCGGTGAGCGAGGACGACCTGGCGCTGCTGGCCCAGGCGGTCGAGGAGGCGGTCCGCGCGAGCGGGTGCGCCGAGATCGCCAGCCACGACGTCGGCCTGGCGATCCTGGGGCCGCTGCGCGACCTCGACGAGATCGCCTACCTGCGGTTCGCCAGCGTGTACCGGGCCTTCGAGGGCCTCGAGGACTTCGAGGCCGAGATCGCCCTGCTGCGCGCCGAGCGCGAGCTGCCCACAGATCTCCGGGCCCCTGCCGCGAAGCAGGAGCCCGGTCTCAGCACTACCTCGCCCTGATCCGGGGCACACCCCAGCCAGAACCACGGCGTCTTCCCCTGCCGGCACGCGCACGACCAGCACCACCCGCACAGCACCACCACCGCCCGCAAAGCGGCCGCGAGACCCCGCCGATCCGGACTACCGGCACGGCACCAGACGTTGAAGACCAAGCAGGACTCTGCAACCCGTCGGGGGCGACAGAGCCGGCCATCGGAGGACACAGGAATGACGGAGACGACGAGCTCGAAGGCGTCGAAGAAGGGCCAGCCCCGCGTGGCCGGCCTGACGATCGAGCGCATCTACACCACGCCGGGCGTACACCCCTACGACGAGGTGACCTGGGAGCACCGCGACGTCGTCCAGACCAACTGGAAGACCGGCGAGACCGTCTTCGAGCAGCGCGGCGTCGAGTTCCCCGACTTCTGGTCGGTCAACGCCTCCACGATCGTCACCACCAAGTACTTCCGCGGCGCTGTCGGCACCGACGTCCGCGAGCGCAGCCTGCGCCAGCTCATCGACCGCGTCGTCCTCACCTACACCAAGGCCGGCCGCGACTACGGCTACTTCCTCACCGAGGAGGACGCCACCACGTTCGAGCACGAGCTCACGTGGATGCTGCTGCACCAGGTGTTCTCGTTCAACAGCCCGGTCTGGTTCAACGTCGGCACGCCGTCGCCGCAGCAGGTCAGCGCCTGCTTCATCCTCTCGGTCGACGACACGATGGACTCGATCCTGAACTGGTACCGCGAGGAGGGCCTGATCTTCAAGGGCGGCTCCGGCGCCGGCCTCAACCTCTCGCGCATCCGCTCGAGCAAGGAGCTGCTGTCCTCCGGCGGCACCGCGAGCGGCCCGGTCTCGTTCATGCGCGGCGCCGACGCGTCCGCGGGCACCATCAAGTCGGGCGGCGCCACGCGCGGCGCGGCGTATATGGTCGGGCGCGACGTCGACCACCCAGACATCGAGGAGTTCATCGAGACCAAGGCCAGCGAGGAGCGCAAGATCCGCGTGCTCCGCGACGCCGGCTTCGACATGGACCTCGGCGGCAAGGACATCACCTCGGTCCAGTACCAGAACGCCAACAACTCCGTCCGCGTCAGCGACGAGTTCATGCGCGCGGTCGAGGAGGGCACCGAGTTCGGCCTGCGCGCCCGTGCCACGCACGAGGTGATCGAGACCGTCGACGCCCGCGAGCTGTTCAAGAAGATCTGCCAAGCCGCGTGGGAGTGCGCCGACCCGGGCATCCAGTACGACGACACGATCAACGACTGGCACACCAACCCCGAGACCGGCCGCATCACCGCGTCCAACCCGTGCTCGGAGTACATGAGCCTCGACAACAGCTCGTGCAACCTCGCGTCGCTCAACCTGCTGAAGTTCCTCAAGGACGACGACACCTTCGACGCCGCCACGTTCGCCAAGGCGTGCGAGCTGATCATCACCGCGATGGACATCTCGATCTGCTTCGCGGACTTCCCGACCGAGCCGATCGGCGACACCACCCGCAAGTACCGCCAGCTCGGCATCGGCTACGCCAACCTCGGCGCGCTGCTCATGGCGACCGGCCTGCCCTACGACAGCGACGGCGGCCGCGCGCTCGCCGGCGCGATCACGTCGCTCATGACGGGCACGGCGTACAAGCGCTCCGCCGAGATCGCCGGCGTCGTCGGCGCCTACGAGGGCTACGCCCGCAACGCCGAGGCCCACCAGCGCGTCATGCGCAAGCACGCCGCGGCCACCGACAACCTGCGCACCGTCTCGAGCCTCGACGGCGACGTCGCCAAGCTCGCGCAGAAGGCGTGGCAGGAGGGCATCAAGATCGGCGAGAAGAACGGCTGGCGCAACGCGCAGGCCTCCGTGCTCGCGCCCACCGGCACCATCGGCTTCATGATGGACTGCGACACCACGGGCATCGAGTCTGACTTCTCGCTGGTGAAGT
>Ga0102832_1002734_pt1 | contig 10239 bp, 7 predicted proteins | sample EBPBio282013_DNA_FD_88942 | JGI IMG/M metagenome (GOLD analysis project Ga0102832, IMG submission 88942) | Wastewater treatment Type I Accumulibacter community from EBPR Bioreactor in Madison, WI, USA - Reactor 2_5/28/2013_ DNA (Illumina Assembly) | ecosystem: Engineered > Bioreactor > EBPR >... | reverse complement strand
AGCAGGCCGATCAGCAGCGGCAGCTTCTCCTCGTCGGAGGGGTAGTACAGCTTCTGGCGCACGCGCGCGGCGGTGATCGACTCGGTCTCGACGACGATCTTCTCCGGCTCGTTCATGTGTTCGTAGGCCAGCTCCAGCACGCGATGGCTGAGGGTGGCGCTGAACAGCAGGGTCTGGCGCTCGGTGCGCGCCGGCATGCGCCGCAGCAGGAAGCGGATGTCCTTGATGAAGCCGAGGTCGAACATGCGGTCGGCTTCGTCCAGCACGCACACCTCGCAGGCGTGCAGCGAGACCACCTTGTGCTGCTTGACGTAGTCGATCAGGCGGCCGGGCGTGGCGATGATGACGTCGGCGCCGGCCTGCAGCTGCGCGCGCTGCTTGTCGTAGTCGACGCCGCCATAGACCAGGGCGAACTTCAGGCCGAGGTCGGAGGCGAACTTCAGCGCGTCCTTGTGGATCTGGATGGCCAGTTCACGGGTCGGCGCCAGGATCAGCGCGCGCGGGTCCTCGGGCTTGCGCTCGGCCAGCGCCGGCTTCGATAGCAGGCGGTTGATGACCGTGACCAGGAAGGCCAGCGTCTTGCCGGTGCCGGTCTGCGCCTGGCCGGCGACGTCGCGCCCGGCGAGGGTGATCGGCAGGGTCAGCGCCTGGATCGGCGTGCAGCGGGTGAATCCGGCGGCGTCGAGCCCGGCCAGCAGCGCCGGGTGCAGCTCGAACGAGGAGAAGGTGATGTCGGTAAGGGGTTTGTCGCTCATGGACGAAATGGTCTGTGCGGTGTCTTGCGCTTGCGTGGGTGGCGCCCGCATCGCAGACTGCCGGAGTCGGGGATGGCGCCGCTGGCGCGGCCCCGGGAAGGTCGCGGACGATGGGCGGATGGGGGGCGCCCGGGTGTTCCCTGTCGGGACGGACCCTTGAACCGGGCCGCGAATCGCCCAAGTTTACCATTCATCCCGGCCTGGCCGCCCTTGGCCCGTCCGGTCCACCGCATCGATCCACCCAGGAGCCTTTTCGTGAGCGAACACGTCATCCACGCCACCGACGCCGATTTCGACGCTGCCGTGCTGCAATCGTCGGAACCGGTGCTGGTCGACTTCTGGGCGCCCTGGTGCGGACCGTGCAAGATGATCGCCCCGGCGCTGGACGAACTGGCCGACGACTACGCCGGCAAGGTCAAGATCGCCAAGGTCAACGTCGACGAGAACCGCGCCACGGCGCTGAAGTACCACGTCCGCTCGATCCCGATGCTGCTGCTGTTCAAGGGCGGACAGGTGCAGGCCACCCAGATCGGCGCGGTCGGCAAGGCGCAGCTGGCGCAGCTGATCGACAAGGCGCTCTGAGCGGCGATCCGCGCGCGGCGACAGCGGCCGACTGGCCGCCCCGATCCGCACGCGGAGCCGGTGGTGTCCCGCCCATCGCGGGATGAACGCGACCTGCGCCGGCGCTTGCCGGCGCCCGCCCCGCGGTGTTAGCTTTGATCCATCCGGCGTGGAATCCAGCGCCGCACCCCGTCTGAAAGACTCCCGTCCCCACACCTCCCGCCCGTTCCCGGGCGCTCGCAGCAAGCGAGGAATTCGCACTTGTCCGACAACACCCCCGAGTCCGGCGAACCCGCCGTGAAGCGCGTGCGCAAGACCGCCACGCGCACCCCGAAGGCCGCCAGCGCCGACACCCCGATCCCCGAAGCGCCCGCCCCCGCCGCCCCGCCGCCGGTGCAGGCCGAATCCGCTCCCGCGCCACCGCCCGCCCCGCGCGCGGCCGACAACGCCGCCGAAGGCGGCCAGGCCCCGGCCGGCGACGGCGCGGATGCCTCGCAGCGCCAGTTCGACGGCGGCCACCGCCACCAGCAGAACCAGAACAACCAGCAGGGCGGCAACAACCGCCGCGACCGCTTCCGCAACCGCCGCGACCGCCAGCGCGATCGCCAGCGCGACGGTGGCCTGCCGCAGGACGACAACGGCAATGGCCAGGACGCGCAGGCCCACCGCCTGCCGCCGCCGAACATCCCCGAAGGCTTCCCGCAGTACTCGCTGGGCGACCTCAAGCGGATGCCGGCGCACAAGCTGCTCGACATCGCCGAACAGCTCAACATCCACGAAGGCGTCGCCCGCGCGCGCAAGCAGGACGTGATCTTCGCGGTGCTCAAGGTGCTCACCCGCACCAGCGAAGGCGTGCAGGCCGACGGCGTGCTGGAAATCCTGCCCGACGGCTTCGGCTTCCTGCGCGGCGCCGAGGCCAGCTATCTCGCCGGCCCGGACGACACCTACATCTCGCCCAGCCAGATCCGCCGCTTCAACCTGCGCACCGGCGACCACATCTCCGGGCGCATCCGCTGGCCGAAGGACGGCGAGCGCTACTTCGCGCTGAACATCGTCGACACCATCAACGGCGAACCGATCGAGGCCAGCAAGGGCAAGGTGCTGTTCGAGAACCTGACCCCGCTGTTCCCGCGCAAGCGCTTCCGGCTCGAGCGCGGCGACGGTTCGTCCGAAGACATCACCGGCCGCGTGCTCGACCTGATGGCGCCGCAGGGCAAGGGCCAGCGTTCGCTGATCGTCTCGCCGCCCAAGGCCGGCAAGACGATGATGATGCAGCAGATCGCCACCGCGATCACCACCAACCACCCGGAAGTGCACCTGATCGTGCTGCTCGTCGACGAGCGCCCGGAGGAAGTGACCGAGATGCAGCGCACGGTGCGCGGCGAAGTGGTGTCGTCGACCTTCGACGAACCGGCCGCGCGCCACGTGCAGGTCGCCGAGATGGTGATCGAGCGCGCCAAGCGCCTGGTCGAGCACAAGAAGGATGTCGTCATCCTGCTCGACTCGATCACCCGCCTCGCCCGCGCCTACAACAACGTCGTGCCCAGCTCCGGCAAGGTGCTGACCGGCGGCGTCGACGCCAACGCCCTGCATCGCCCGAAGCGCTTCTTCGGCGCCGCGCGCAACGTCGAGGAAGGCGGCTCGCTGACGATCATCGCCACCGCCCTGGTCGATACCGGCAGCGCGATGGACAAGGTGATCTACGAGGAGTTCAAGGGCACCGGCAACTCGGAAATCCACCTCGACCGGCGCATCACCGAGAAGCGCGTGTACCCGGCGATCGGCGTCAACCTCTCCGGCACCCGCCGCGAGGACCTGCTGATCGAGCCGGAACTGCTGCAGAAGATCTGGATCCTGCGCAAGCTGCTGCACCCGATGGACGAGATCGCGGCGATGGAGTTCCTGCTCGACAAGATGAAGAGCACGAAATCCAACGACGAGTTCTTCGCCTCGATGCGGCGCTGATCCGCTCGACACCGCGACACCGCGACACCGCGAAGGCGCCGGGCAACCGGCGCCTTTCGTTTGCGCACGGCCCGCCTGCGCGACGCCCATGTGGCCCCGTGGTGGACTTGGCGCGAGCGCGGCCGCACCATGGCGGCGTCCGCGTTCCAGCGCGACGGAACGCCCGCCCGCCGATCACGGAGCAGGAGCATGCCCAGCCCGGCCGCCGCCTTCCTCTCGGACGCCATCGCGCGCCTCGCCGCGCTCGATGCCGCGCTCGGACAGGCGTCGACTCCCGCAGACGTGGCCTGGAGCGTGTGCGAGTACGCCGGCCGCGAGCTCGACCTGGCCGATGCGATCGTCTACCTGCTCGATCCCGGCGCCCACACGCTGAGCCAGCACGCGGCCTGGGGACCCAAGCGCGCGGCCAGCCGCGTGCTCGAATCGCGCATCACGCTGGCACTGGGCCAGGGCATCGTCGGGCGCTGCGCGCAGCTGCGGCTTCCGCAGCGCACCGGCGACGCGCGACTGGACGCGCGCTATGTCGCGGACGACCAGTTCAACCTGTCCGAACTGGCGGTGCCGATCGTGCTCGACGGCGCGCTGTTCGGCGTGCTCGACAGCGAACATCCCGAGGCCGACTACTACACGCTCGAACACGAGCATGCGCTTGCGGCCATCGCCGAGCGCGGCGCGCGGCGCCTGTCGGCGTTCGCGAACGCCGCGGTGGCGTAGCCCTCAGCCCTGCTGCAGCGGCGTGAGCAGCTTCAAGCCGCGGCCGGCTTCGTAGATCCCGCCGTCGGCGAGCGCGTCGGGGCTGCGGTCGGCGTCGGCATCATCCTCATGCCAGGGATGGCGCTGGTACGGCCCGGGGATGTAGGCCTGCCACTGTCCGTAGCGGGGCTTCTCGCCGGCGAACTCGTAGTCGACCGGCACCCGCACCAGCCAGTAGTCCTGGTCCGCGGATTCGCCGGTGGTCGGCACCGTGAAGGTCCACTTGCGCGCCGCGACGACCGCGGGCTTGGACAGCATGTCGCGCAACCGCCGCATCTGGTTCTCGCTGCCGACCACGCGCAGGTTGACCTGTTCGACGGCGACATCCTCGACGGCGCCATCGCGGCCGATGCGCACGACGAGGTACACCGTGCCGCGCGCGCCCATCTGCAGGGCGGTCTCCGGGTATCCCGGCGGGCGCATGACCCGCGACGCCACCCGGTCGGACGGGGCTTCCTCCCTGTCGAGCGCGCGGCGCGCCTTCGAGTCCAGCGCCTCGCGACCGAAATAGCCGTTGCTGATCGCGATCCGGTAGTTGTCGTTGTCCAGCTTTTCGGCGACCAGGCGCAGGCTCATGCGCGCCTTCACCGCGTGCGGCCGGCCATCGACCAGGGCCGGTTCGAACTTCCAGACCGGCGCCGAGCGCTCGACCAGATTCACGACGTAGTCCGGCAGCTTTTCGCGCTGGTCGATCTCCCAGCCCTCGACGCTGCCGCCGGCATCGACCAGGACCATGCCGGTGACCAGCATGCTGCTTTCGGCCTGCTCGCGCACCGCGCGTGGTCCCGCCGCGTGCGCGGCACCCGCCAGCAGCACCAGGGCCAGCCACATCAGGACGCGTGCGCGCATCGGAACCGCTCCATGGAAGCTGCGACGATCATATCGCCGATGCGGCGCGGCGGTCGATCCGCCGCGGTCAGCCGCGGTCGCGCAGGAACCGCGCCATCGATACACCGGTCGGCGCCGGGACGTATTCGTGGGCGACGTCGACGAAGCCGCGCATCACCGCGACCTCGCGCGGGGTGCGGTTGAGCCCGTCGCGCAGTTCGGGATCGGCGCCGGCGCGCAGCAGCCGCTGGGTGACGCGCAGCAGGCCGTGCAGGGCGGCGAGGTGCAGCGGGCCGAAGCCGCGCGGGTCCTGCGCGTCCAAGGACACGCCCTCGTCGAGCAGGTGTTCCATCACCGCCAGCAGCACGTCCTCGTCGCAGGCGGTGCCCGGCTCGGCGCGCGCGCCGATCAGCAGCAGCAGCGGGGTGACGCCGCCGGCGGCCGCGGCGTCGACTTCGGCGCCGGCGAGCAGCAGGGTGTCGAACAATGCGAGCAGGCGGGTGCGCTCGCGCGCGGTGAAGCCGTACAGCGCGGCGCAGTGCAGCGGCGTCAGGCCCTGCGCGTCGGTGGCGTGGACGTTGGCGCCGGCGGTCATCAGCCGTGCGCACAGGTCGGGCAGTCCGAGCGCGGCGGCGAGCATCAGCACCGTGACTTCGCCCGGCAGGCGCTGTTCGAGCCCGGCGCCCGCGGCGAGCAGGCGGTCGACGATCTCGGCCTGGCGCATGCTGACCGCGGCCGAGAGCGGGGTCGCGCCGGTGCGCGCGGCGAGTTGCGGGTCGGCGCCGCGTTCGAGCAGCAGCTCGACCACGGCGCGATGGCCGCCGCCGCAGGCGCGCAGCAGCGCGCTGCAGCCCTGCGCATCGACGGCATCGACTTCGAGGCCGAGGTCGATCAGGCGGCGCACCGCGTCGGCATCGCCGGCGGTGGCCGCGGACGGCAGGTCGGCCGGCTGCAGCGCGCGCCGCGGCAGCGCCCAGCCACGCCAGTCGAGCCAGTCGGCGAGGTCGCGGCGGCCACTGGCGAGGGCGACGCCGAGCGGCGTCTGCCCGTCCTGGGCGCGCATGTCGGTGGCGGCGCCGTGGCGGACCAGCGTCTTCAGTACGTCCTCGCGTGCGAGCGCGGCGGCGAGGTGCAGCGCGGTCATGCCGCGCGCATCGCGCGCGTCGGCGTCGACGCCGGTCGCCAGCAGGCGTTCGATCAGGCGGTCCCAGCCCAGGTGCACGGCCAGCGACAGCGCCGGATCGCCGGCCGGCGACGGCGCGAAGGGATCGGTGCCACGGTCGAGCAGGTCGAGCGCGGCCTGTTCCAGCACGCGGCCGGCCTGGTCGCCGGCAACGCAGGCGGCGAGGAACCGCGCCAGTCCGCCGGCGCCTGCGGGCGAGGCGCCGTGGCGCAGCAGCGCCTGCAGCGCGGGCAGCGCCGCCGGGCCGCGCGCGAGCAATTTGAACGCCGCGGTATCGCCGCTGTCGTCGCGTGCTTCGAGGTCGGCACCCTGCGCGGCCAGCCAGTCGATGCGCTCGGTGCCCGGGATCGTTCCGCCGTCGACCAGCAGGCCGCCGAGTTCCGCCGGCGAAACCAGCGCGGCAACGCGTTCCAGCCCGTCGTACTGGCTGGTGTCGAGGCCTTCGCGCAGCAGCGTCAGCGGCGCGCGGTCCTCCGCGGGCGCATCGCCACTGCCCGACTGCACGCTCGCGGGCAAGGCATAGGCCGGATCGAGCAGCGCCACCAACCGCCAGCGCCCGGCTTCGGCCGCGATTTCGACTGCACGCTTGCCGTCGCGTCCGGCGGCCTGCGCATCGACGCCGAGTTCGAGCAGGCGCGAGACCAGCGCCGACGATGGCGTTTCCGCGAGGCAGGCCAGCAGCAGCGCGTTGCGGCCGTCGATGTCCTTCGCGGCCAGTTCGGCGCCCGCCGCGCGCAGCGCCTCGAACGTCGACGCGCGGCCGCCGCGCGCGGCTTCCAGCAGCGGCGTGGCCTCGCGCGCGTCGCGCGCCTGCACGTCGGCGCCGGCGTCGAGCAGCGCGGCGAGGATATCGGCATGGCCCTGGAACGCGGCCGCATGCAGCGCGCCGCGGCCGTCGCGGTCGCGCGCGTCCACCTTCGCCTTGTGCTTGAGCAGGAGCTGCACGCCGGCCGGATCGTCCTCGTCGCCGCTGGCGGCGGCGAGCAGGGCCGGAGTGCCATCGTCGATGCCGGGCTTTGCCCCGCGTTCGAGCAGGAAGCGCGCGAGTCGCCAGTTGCCGGCGGCGCAGGCGACGCCGAGCGGGGTCAGACCTTCCGCGTTGGCCGGATCGAGTTCGGCCGCGGCATCGCGCAGCAGCGCGGCGACGCCCGGGTCGGAACTGCGCGCAGCATGGTGCAGGGGCGTGTTGCCCTCGGCATCGGCCGCACGCGGGTCGGCGCCGTTGGCGAGCAGGGTCATCACCGCTTCGGGGCGCCCGTGCCAGCTGTCGCGGGTGGCGGCCAGCAGCGGCGTCAGCCCGGCGTGCGCGGCGTTCAGGTCGGCGCCCTTGGCGATCAGTTCGCGCAGCAGGCGCAGGTCGGGCAGCACCGCCGCCAGCACCGGCAGGCTGCGCTGGTCACGGTCGCCCGCGGGCGGCAGCGCGTGCGTATCGGCGCCGGCCTCGACCAGCGCGAGCGCCTGGTCGACGCGGCCTGCGCGCGCAGCGGCATGCAGCGCTGCCTCGAGATCGCCTTCGAACACCTGCGGCAGCGTCGACGCGGCGCCGCCCATTTCCACCACGGGGATGCCGGCGGCGTCCGCAAGCGTTTCGGGCGCCGGCAGCCGCTGCAGCGCGAGGTGCAGCAACGGCCAGGCGATCGCCGATGCGCCGGCCAGCAGCCAGCGGCCATTCGGCGGCAGCAGCTGCGGCCAGGCCAGCAGCACGATGCCGGCGAGGATCGCGGCGATGCAGGCCGCGGCGGCCATGCCATGCCAGCCGGAGGCGTCGCGCTCGCCGAGCGCCTGCCACTGTCGCGCCAGCGGGCCGCCCTCGCGTTCGACCGCATGCCACAGCGGCCAGGTGCGCCACAGCCCGAGCACGCACAGTCCGGCGACCGCGCTCAGCGCCAGCACCGCGCCGAGTCCTCCGCTCTGCAGCACCGACAGCAGCGGCCACGCCACAAGTCCGCCGGCCAGCAGCAGCCCGCCGCCCCACAGCGCAAGCAGCGCGCGCGCATCGCGCGACAGCACCTCGCGGGCCAGCGGCCGGCCGTTGCGCATGGCGCGCACCGCCAGCGCCAGCGCCGGCTGTGCCAGCCATGCCGCGATCACCGCCACCGCGCCACCGAAGCCGGCCAGCACGGCGAGCACGATGCCGAGCCCGCCGGCCACGCCCGCCTGGCGCCTGCTCATCGGCGCCTCAGGCATCGGTGCCCCAGTCCTCGTGCATCGGATCGACGTCCATCGCCGGCGGGAACTGCAGGTGGAAGCCGCGCGCGGCCAGATTGGCGCGCACCTCCTCGGGGTTCTCGCGGGCGAGCGTGCGTTCCGGGGTCAGGGCCACGTCGAGCACGAACTGCAGCGGACCCAACTGCGTGCGCAGCGGCTCGGGCAAACGCTCGAAATCGTCGCGGGCGGCCAGGAACACATAGGTATCGGCCTTGCGCAGGCTCTTGTAGACGTAGGCGTGCATGTCGGAATGCGGCGGGATCGCCGAATTGTGCGGGAATTTCGCCTGCGGCGAAACGCCGACGCCCGCCGGCCACCGCGCGCTTTGCCACGCCATCGGCGGCAGGCATGGTCCCGTGCGCGCACTTCCTGCGTTCTTCCCAAGGGGAACGGCCAGCGACGCGCCGGCATTCCCGCCCTCGAATTCCAACGGAAGGAACCCCTCATGCCCCATGTCCGCCTGATCCCGACGCGCCACGCGCCCGCGCTGGCCACCGTCGCCCTCGGCCTTCTTGCCGCGTCGATGACGGCCGCCGCCGCGCCGCCGGCCGATGCCGCGCAGGGCGTTCCCGCGCAGGCCGATCGCACCGTGACCACCCGGCTGCCGAAACCCGACGTGTCGGTCCTGACCGCGCGCTGCCTGATGCCGTACCTCGACCGCGGCACCTATACCATCCCCGCCCGCTACAGCGGCGCCGGCACCTCCACCAAGCCCGTGCCGGCGGGCAAGGTGCTGCAGGTGCGGTCGGTCACGATCACGCTTGCCGAACGCGACTGGCGCGGCGCCCACCTGGGCGTCTGGACCGCCGGCAACTTCGCCTGGTACCCGCTGCGCATGCACGGCGGCAACGCGGTCTTCCGCGTCGATGCCGATGGCCCGCTGTACGCCGATGGTGGCGGACAGACATTCAAGTTCGTGTCCTATCGCGCGCAGGGCCATGACCGTCCGGCCAGCGGCACCTACGAGGTCCGCGGCTGCCTGCTCGACCGCATCCCGGTGTGGGTCACGCGTCCGGACCTGCGCGTGCCGCGCTATCCGAAGAAGGTGCTGACGCCGCTGGAACCGGTCGAGTTCTGGGACGGCGCGCGACGCAAGATGCCGCAGCCGCGCTGAGCGAATGGGGCCGCGCCCCGCCTCGGGTGCACGCGCAGTCGCGGCGTGCATGACCGATGGCCCCCGAAGCGCGCCGCGACCGGCTGCTACCCTGCGGGGCTCGCCACCGGACGCCGACCCCATGATCCGAACCCTGCTGCTGCCGACGCTGCTCGCGCTCGGCGCCACCGCCGCCGCGCAGCCGGCGCAACCGCTGACGCTGGAACGGATCATGGCCGACCCGGACTGGATCGGACCGCCGGTGGAACAGGCGTGGTGGTCGTGGGACGGCCAGCGCGCGTACTACGCACTCAAGCGCGACGGCAGCAGCCTCCGCGACCTGTACGTGCAGGACCTCGCCGGCGGCGACGCGCGCCTGGTCGACGGCGCCTCGCGCGCCGGCATCGACGCCGCCAACCCGGTGTTCGACGCGCAGCGCACGCGCATGGCCTTCGTGCGCAACGGCGACGTGTTCGTGCGCGACCTGCGCAGCGGCGCGCTGACGCAGCTCACGCGCAGCGAAGCCGGCGAAGCCTCGCCGCGCTGGGGCAGCGACGGCGCCCTCGTCTGGCGCAGTGGCCACGACTGGTACCGCTGGAGCGCGCAGGACGGCACCACCACGCAGGCCGCTTCGCCCAAAACCGAGGACGATCCGGCCGCGTCGCCCAAGCCCGACCTGCTGCGCGAGGAACAGCTGCGCCTGGTCGACACGTTGCGCACCGAACGCGAACGCCGCGAGGCCGCGCGCCGGCAGGAGGCCGACTGGCGCCGCGCCGATCCCACGCGCGCGCCGGCACCGCTGTACCTGGGCAAGGACGTCGACATCGCCGCGACCTCGCTCTCGCCCGACGGCCGCTGGCTGTTCGTCGCCGCCGAACGCAAGTCCGAGGATC
>Ga0102832_1002733_pt1 | contig 10239 bp, 7 predicted proteins | sample EBPBio282013_DNA_FD_88942 | JGI IMG/M metagenome (GOLD analysis project Ga0102832, IMG submission 88942) | Wastewater treatment Type I Accumulibacter community from EBPR Bioreactor in Madison, WI, USA - Reactor 2_5/28/2013_ DNA (Illumina Assembly) | ecosystem: Engineered > Bioreactor > EBPR >... | reverse complement strand
AGAAAATATCAATAACAAACAACTCCACATGTTCCTATTTAGCAATTATCCAACAAATCACGATCACACTTAGTTTACTCATCACTAACTGTGACCTAAAGTAGATAGAAATAAATCTAATCAGCAAGGAACATTTACAACAATTTTGGATACATATTAAGCGATTCTATTTAAACGAGTAAATAACTTAAATAGCCTAATGACAATAATACCTTTCAGCAAATGGACTAAACATAAATATAAAATGGATTCTTTACCTAAGCTTAGAACAGTTATGACCTACTTGCAACATAAATTACCCAGTTGTCTACTTAGCTATCTCTATTAAAGACATAAGAACGAAATTTACATAACTAAAATTAATCCCTCGCGAACAAAAGTTTGTTACAACTTAATGAAAGAATACAATAGCTACAGGCACTAAAGCAACTATCTGTCTAGAGATCGGTTGATATTGAAACATTGAGATAATTTATCAGGGTTAAAAAAATATATTATTGTCTAAACAGTAATAAAAATGCCTACGAAACTTATCTCAAGGATTAAAATTCGTGGAATCGCTATATCGACTTCAATGGTAACTTTAATGAACTTCATTCAAGCAATAAAATGAGTGAAACTCATAACTAGTAGGGTTTGATTGTTTAAAATTGATATGCTAACAAGCTATTGTCATGAACTTTTGTGATTTTAATAATTTTCTTCTATTTAAACTGTCTTTTATCCATTTTCTTTGAGGATGGCATCTTTTTACTCAAATATCATTCGTCTTTTGCTAAAATTGATCGATTTACGAATGAATATTCTTATAAGTAGAATTTCATTGATATTTTTTTTGAATTCGTTGATTTTTGCTACAAAAAAACCCAGAGAAGATTGCAATCCTTAGTCTATCATTTTTGAGACGATTTCAGTATCCTATATTTATCTTCAACTATAATGTTTAAATTCCAGACAGTCTGATTATTTTAATAATTAATTCATAAAAAAAAAATTCCATGAAAACAAATCCTTCCTGTGTTAAAAAACTACGTTCTCATAAATCTAAAGCCTAAAATGTGCCTTAATAGACTAAATTTTCTACTCCTTAGTGTCAAAAACGTATTAACTCTCATTTATTTCAGGAAAAAACTCTAAAGTTTAAATTTTAAACACTCATACTTCCACGAAATTAAAACCAGTTTCTCATTTATCTTCTGTTCCAAAATTAAAAAAAGTGATTTCGTCACAGAGGAGATCCAAGAAACATCTTAAAAAATCGTTCAAATCATTAGTTTCAATGAAAATGAAAAAGATAGAAAAAATTCAAAAGTTGAAAATTAAACCTTTAAAATAAAGAAAAACAAAGAAACAAAACATAAATGTTAAAGATTAAACTTCGAAATTAAACAAAAAAATGAAGGAAAAGAAGAAAATGGAATTAATTTCAATGAAATAAGAGAATATGAATGAAACAAAGTCTGAAACGTTTTAATTTACAAATTAAATTAACAAATCAATTTAATGCCAGGAGAGAATCACAATTGATTTTGATGACAATGCCTAGATTAGAATGTATTTCCTCACTAAAGAATAGATATTGACGAAAAAATAGAATTTATTGTCAAGAAATATAGAGGATTGGGCTCAATTAAGTAAGATAAAAATTCAAAGCAGGGAACTAAGGAATCTGAATATTTGAAGCTTCAACTAATTTATCCCAATGTTAGAAGTTTGACGCTCAAAACTTGCGAAATAAATTATTAATTCGATTTCAATTAACTTTTTTATCGTTTCAATTCTTTTTCTTTAGATTGATTTAAAATTTTCTTAGCTGTTTTTTTAAGATTTAATAGGTTTTTTGAAACTAATAAAAAAAATTTGAGAGGTAAAATAGGAAATATCTGACTTTGAAACTTGAATACCAGAATCTAAGTAAGTTTCAAATGAATATAGCAGCCCTATTAAAGAACTTATAATGAATAAAATTGATTAAAATAAAAATAAAATATCAATATTTCATGCTTTACCATGATTTGTAACTAGCACCTTAAGGATTTACAAAGAAACCTCTAAGAAATTTTGAGTCTTTTTTTAGGTCGAATGTGAAAGGAAGTTTTTCTGGCTTAATAGGTTTAATACCTTATGATTCTAAATTATAAGTTAGAGACCATTCTTTATCAATGGGATTAGTTATGAAATAGTATCCTATTCCTTTTATTGCAGTGAATAAATATTCACTGTAGGGTCCAACTGCACCAGTTTTTTCGTAATACTTGACTTTACCTCTGTTCTTTTCGAAGAAAGATTCAACCATTTGAATTTTAAAGATTGGAGCTATAGAACTGTCTTGAGGTACAATGAAAACTTTTTAAGGTCCATAGACTGTGAGACATGCTTTACTTTATTCCCAAAGCTTCCAAGTAACTTTTGTACTAATCATGTACTACTTTCCTTCCTCAAGATCAACTTCAATTGATGTAGAATACGACTGTCTTTCTTGGATAGAATCTATATATTCCCAAGTTTATCCCATTTTCATCAGGATGATTCTTACAGGAGAAAACTTATAATTCTAAATCTTTTGTTTCATGTCTCTTTCATTTTGTTGATATAATGAAATGATATATCTTCCACTTTATTTAACTTTCATCTTTGTGTAGTTTGACTTATGATTTTTATAGCTCGTATTTAAGCTTGTGTGGGAGTAAATTGGATTAACTTTGCAAATAATCAAAGATCCAAAATATTTGAGAAAGTCGTCCATACTCATATAAAAAGATCCATCTTATGGACAACGATGATAATTAAATTTACTCCTCAATTACTTAGTCCATTTGGTTGACTCAAATGACCATTATCCTTTCCATATTGTATTACCCCATGGATTCCTGAGTTTCACAAGTCGCTCGCCATTCGCATCAACGAATTTCAAAAAAGAGTAAGCGTGATTGCTTACTAAACCTATTTTTTACTGCTCACCCTTTTATAGACTCTTCAAATAGTCAGATCCACTGGCTGTTACTACATTTCTGAAAGAAAAAGCTTAGTTTATTCTTTATTCAATGGCTTATTTAGTTGTTGTTTTAAAATCAAAGGGATAGTACTCTGTTGGAGCTCCTGTCAAAGCTATAAACGCTTATTTTGCACTTCCTGAGACTATAGCTTAAAAATTTCCGAAACATTTTGCCCAACATTTTTCAAGAAGCATAACCCAAATCTATTTACCATGAGGCCTAGCAAAAACAGGATTTTTTCCATCTTTACTTGGAAAGCAATCATCAGTCGTTAAATATTTCCATTACCCATCAACAAAAATTTTTACAACAAAGTAATTTGCAGGATTTTAGTTAAAAAGAAAACTTTCTGAAATAATCTACGGATGGATTGAGATAAGTGAAGCGATAGCACTTAAAAAGTAGCAGTCTCCAAGCTCACCCTGTATAATATCTTTAGGTTATATTTCTCGAGCCAGACCAATACGACTTATTTCCCTTTGTATTACAGATTACGCCATTTAGAAAAGTTCGTAGTTTTGGCCTTTAAAAAACTTTCTAGACTAATAATATTGGCCTTTCAATGTGAGAGGATTTTAAAGATCTTTGTAAATTTTCTTTTGAACTAAAAGATTCTAAAGCTCATGAAAATACTTTAACTCTTAAATTGGAGGCTGACCATTTCTAAAGAAAAATGAGGAATTAGGAAAGATTTTTCGTGAATTTAATAAATAATTTTGATGTGGATCAAAGATTAGTTACTCTTAAGTTTTAATATTTCCTTTTATTGGTTTTTCAATATTTTAAACTATAAGAATATCTTTTTTTTTAAATTGGTTATCTGTTGACTTGTCTAATGTAGTATTCTTAATTTAGTATAGTTTATTCTTAATAACAATTTTATTCTCAGGAGGATTGATTCTTTTATCTTCAAAAGTTTTATTCAAGAGCTTGTTTTTAATTGGAGAAAATTTAGGTGGTGCAGGAATGTTGAAAGGTATGTTTTACTTCAATGGAATGAAAAACTATACCTCGTTCTTTTTTTATACTTTTTCTTTAGGAATATTGAAAAACCTAATAAAATCTTCTTTAGAAATGTGTTGAGAAGGGAAAAATCTATAAATTTGAACCAAAATGATTTTCCTTATCGATTTATCCTCAAACTCTTTGATTTCAGAACTAATGAGAAGCTTATTAAATTACTGAACGTTAAGTTTCCCTGTGGAGTTTGTATCAAACTACTCGAAAATTGCAATAGAATCATTTTAGAGGATAAAAGTTTGCAAATTTTTCAACCCAATCCTGATGACTTATGACTTTCTCTCTTCTTCTTCTCGTTTTCTTCTTTTTTCTTCCTATTACTGTTACTTCTTATTTCTCTGGTTGACATTTGCATGAACTTAGTTGTATATCTTCAGGAATGTTTTTGTTAAGATGTAATTACAGTCTGGTCCTTATTAAAGTTCATTGAAACTTTTAATGATACTGAAAACAATAGAACTGAGATATAACTAAAGTCTTAAGATAATTTTTTGAAACTCGAGTCTTGTGATTTGATTAGGATTTCCAAGTGTTTCTTTCTGAAAATATTCTTAAGGGGAAGGAATATTTTGATCATGAAGGTACATGCTAAAAGCTATCATAAGGTATTGAATTGTTTACGAATATGTTTGAACTTGAAGATTTTTCATCATTTTTATTCTAAGCTATAAAAAAGTATTATTAAAAAAAGTATCTAATTAGGATATAAATGAAAAAATTCCAATGTTTTCCAATTAAATTAAGAACCATCTAAAAAATAAATTTATCTTTTACAAAAATTAATTTCAAAGATTCATAAAAATCTAATCAAATTGAAAATAAAAAAAATGAATAAACAAAATAGAATAAAGAAAAAATATTGATAAATATCATTATTAGTAGTAAAAATTCTCATCTTTTTTATCACATCAAAAAGCTTATTGATGAATGTTGATTATATGACCCAAGCTAATTTTATAACTTTTAATGTTTCTTTTTGACCGTCTTTGTTTAATTAATGCTGAAGAGTAGAATTTTAGGAATGATATTTTGAAGTAGTTTTATTTTTTATCAATGCAATCACATAATTTTCATAGCCCTGATTTTTGTATTGATAGCAGCAATATGCTCCTTTGTAATATTATTAGTAGGTTTTCCTTATACTATATCTTCAATCTTAGATTTCCTATGGAATTATTAGATTGTTGCTTTTTCATTCAAATTCAAAAGCTGTTTCAATGTTATCATATAGTCTAGTAAGATGACTTCATCTCTCACTTATTCTGGGTTGCTTTGATATTGAATTATGTAGCTGTATAATTTTCTGATTTACGATTGAAGAGATTGCTCGATAGGGGAGGAGGATTGTTGATGGTAAAGGTTAGCAGATGGTAATGTTTTTGTGTATTTTTGTTCGTATTGGTCGCAGATTTTGAACAATTTTGTAAATTCAGGGAAACTTCTGAATTCGATTGCAACTTCACTTTCAAGTAAAGTCAAGTTTTTAATTTCACTCAGTTTCTTAAAGATAATTTGAGACATTTGGTTTTTTAATCCTTCATTTTCATCAACCATTTCGCTCTTTTAAATTCTTTCGATCAACTTGAATAAGAATCTGCAGAAATGCAATTGACTGACAAGTTGGTTCGAAACCTTCTTAGGGTCGATATCAGTGAATGATCCATCATTTGATTATTTTTCTTTGATGGTGGCTCTTGTTTTTAAAAACTTGGCTTCATAAGTTGTTTCTTATCCGATTCCTTTCAAAATGTTTATTTTTTTATATGTCTTTGGTCCACTGATATTGTTGTTCAAAAGAAACTATGTTGCAGTTGTATTTCTTGCTGCTGTGTCTTGTGAGGCTGCTCTTGTTCTGAATGAAGATCCTGTTGGAGTTGATAACATTTTTTTTGGTTAGATTCCTAAGTCAAAATCTGGTGAAGGTCTTTCAAAAAATCTAAAGATTTCTTATGGTGACATTCTATTTTCTGGTTCGTATGCAAGTGATTTGATGAGGAATTATTCTGAAATTTTAGAGATTTTTGGTGGGAGTAATGTTTTAATAGAACTGGTTTTGAGCATTCTTTTGAGATCAGATTCAGTTTTTGCTCTCCATGGAGTTCTGCCAGTAAGCATTTCATAGAAAATGACACCAATGGCCCAGATGTCACTTTTGAAGCTGTAAATATTGTCATTAAGAGCTTCATAAGGCATGTAGACAGGTGAACCAACATTATAATTTTATCTTTTTTTGAGATCAGAGTGTTTGACAGCAAAACCAAAATCAGCAATTTTTAGTGTTTGAGAAGACATGAAGATGTTAGCAGGTTTGAGATCCCTGTGTACGATATCGTTATTGTAGATGGATTTATAGCCGGCAATAATTTGCTTCAAAAGAGACAATGCCTAATTTTAAGGGAAAGTTTTTTTTTGTTTGATAGCTTTGGAAAGGTCTTCATTACATAATTCAGTGATGATATAGATGTTATTTTTGGTGTTATAGACATCATAGATTTTGATGATATTGTGTTAATTTTTGAGTTGCTTAAGAAGGGCGATTTAATTTTGCAATAATTTTTTGTGTAGTTATCCTTTGATGAATTTAAGATCGATGAGTTTGATAGCGACTTATTAATCTAAATTGATGACATAAAATTTACTTGTAGAGTCATTCTTGCCCTTATAAACTTGACTGGAGTATCCTTTTCCAATAGCATCAAATGTATTAAAACTATAGTGTTCGATAGACTTCATTTGTTATGTTCTATTTCAGAAGAATTTACACTGTCTGACTGATATTATATAAATTTATTTACATGTTTAAAAAACGTTTTACTAAAAACACATAATAAATTTATTTTAACCCCCTTATTTTTATTTTCTACACTCTTTATCAGCTGTCTTGTTAAAATAGTTTTATTTTTATTTTACTACATATCGAATTTATCCTATTTTATTTAATTTCCCTTTAATTTTATTCTTTTTCATGATTTGTTATCGAACATATTATTTATCTTTTTTTGAAAAGTGAGCTTCAGATGGGTATTTTTCATCATTTTGTAAGGAATAGCAACTATTTTGCTTAATAGAAGACCAAGTTTTTTATTTTTATAAGAAACTAAGAAGTTTTTGAATGCAATTCTATACAAGTCCCTGCAATCCTATCTATAGAGATAGAAGCATAAATTCATAATTTTATCGTAAGACCATTTTTCTAATTATTGTTTTTGAGCTCCTCCTAATCATAGTTTCAATCATTTATTCAGCCATAAAAAATCATAGATGCATGATCATGTAAAAACGAACCATATAAGAAAAGACAACTTAAACGGCAATAATTTAGTTGTCTAATAAAAATTTCAAGAACTAAATCTTTCCGACAAGTCATTCTATTTATGGAGGGTTCAAAAGTGGGAAAAGTCTAAATGATCGCAAAATTATGCATTTGGACTCTAATTGTCAGGATTTGCCAATTTTCGAGTCTATTGAGCTGAAAAAGAGAATAAAATAAGAAAAAAATGACAGTTTCAACAAAAGGAAAGAATAAAGAATGAAAAGGTAGACATAATAACAAAGGTAAGATAGCTAAAGCTCCAAGTATCAAAATCATCAAAGAAATTCTTCAAATGTAAAAAAAATAGACGATCCATAGAGTATTTTAAAATCTTAACAAAACAAGTAACCATCGAACACATAGAATGAGCCTTTTTACATTAATATCGGTAATTTGAAACTTTCCAAGGATAAAGCATCGATGTATATGAACACAATTTTAGGTACAATTCTTTTTAATTTAGGTCATTTCTTCATTAGCTCAGCACTAACGATGTAAATTTCTCCTTAAATTGTGACTTCAATGTTCTCAATCGCTCATTTTATTTTATTCGTTATACTCTTCCTAAGCAATATCCTCATTTAGTAAAATGACGATAAATAATTGAAGAAAAAAACTTCTTTAGATGAAATGAGAGAATAAACCATATCGATAGAGTTTCAAGTTCATCAATAGAGATAAAGGGAATAAGAAAAACCTGAAGATGAAGCAAAAATTAAATTAGTAAAATTAAAAAGAAAGGCAAATTATGTTATTGTAATTTTGATGATGTCAATAAATTTTTGTCTGTTGAGCTTAAGTGTGATGAGAATGAAACAAAGTTACTATAATGTAGTATTGTCCAAATGTACATGACAGAGAACATCCTAAATTGATCTTATTTTAATACAAAAAATTTAATGATATTTTTTCCTTGCTGTATTTTCTGACTATTTCTACCATCAAAATTAATTTTAGCAACATAAATAATTAAAATTAAACAAAAAATGTTAATCAAAGAATTTATACAAAGTTTATAAAAATATCTCAATTGAATAAGTAAAGTTTATATTAATTTTCAAACAAAAAACAAAAAAGATAATGTCTAAAGTAGTTTTAATAGCATCTGATCAGTCAAAGTTTTAAGTTGATGAACAAGTAGCTAAAAAGTCTCAATTATTAAAAAATATGATTGAAGATACTGGTTGTTAAGAGTAAATTTACTTACCCAATGTCAAGTCACAACCACTGAAAAAAATTATCGAATATTCAGAGCATTATAAGTCAAGCGAACCTGCATAAATTGAAAAGCCATTGCCAAAAAATAGTCTCAAAGACTTAGTTGATCCATGGGATGAAAACTTCATCAATCTTCCCAATCAATAAGAACTTCTTTAACTTCTATTATCAGCCAACTACTTAGATATCAAGTCACTTATTGAATTGAGTTGTGCTAAAATTGCCACTATGATCAAAGGTATTTTTGTTACTAAAAATTAGGAAAAACTCCTGAAGAAATCAGACAAACTTTCGGAATTATTAATGATTTCACACCTGAAGAAGAGGCTCAAATCAGAGAGGAAAATAAATGGGCTGATGAGTGCGCTAATTGAGGTTAATCTAAATTTACGTAAATAAAGATAATAGCCGGAAAAATCTTATGTAAAGTGGACAAAATGTTAAAATGATTTTAGATCAAATTTATTAAAAGTAAAAATCTATGATGAATTTTTATCTGATTTAAGATCAAATATACGATCGTCAAAATTTAATGAGTCTTTTCAAATATGATAAAGTCTAACTTGTTCAATTTTTTGGAAAATGTTTTTTATTGTGACAATTCAGTAAAAAATGACAAAAAAAATATAGATAAACTAATTAAATTGTCTCATTATTAATGTGCAATCATTTCTTACGTGAGCGAGTACCCTCAAAGATAATTCTTTGCATGCCATTAGGACCCATAAGATCATCTTCTGTCAATTATTTCATTTCTTAAAGCTCAATTTGAATAAGATCTTTCAGCATAATTGGATAAAGTTCTTTATCAAACAATTTTATCTCATCAGGTTTGTTGATAATCTGAGCAAAATCATCACCACCATTCAATAAAAATCCAACTGTAACACCAGTGTATATTTTGTCATTTTCAATTGGTTTTCCTGTCAATGTTGATCTCAATTATTACAATTGTAAAAAAGTTTATGATTATTTTAGTTACCATTCGCTGATTAAATGTTTATGACGAATCTTTTACAGTTATAAATATCTTGCTGGGTTCAGACGGTATCTTTGTTGCAGTCCCCATGTTGGGTAGTAACGCTTTTGGCCATTTTGGACGATTTATAACATTTGTTTCAAGTCCCTACCGCTGATTTTGAATGAAAAGATTTGATTGTCAAAAGGTAACATAGAATGCAACTCTGCATACCTGATCACGCCAGGGTACCATGTTGTTCTGAACCCACCTCCATTTAAAATCACAAAATCGAATTATAAATTGTCTTGTCTCTTTATAGAGTTTGCCATAACATTCGTAATCAAGTTACCCAAATCTGAGTTTGGCATGTAATCTTTTATCAGTGGATACTCAATAAAGTTCTTTGCAATTTCATATTCGTAAACTTTCATTTTTTAAGCGTATTTATTTTGGTAAATTTATTGTAATTATGCATCAGCAAAGACCTTTTCTCCATGGAAAACAAATTATTTTAACTGTCCAGCTTTCTAAAGATTTTAAGCTGCCACATACTCACACTTATTAGTGCCTTAGAAGACTCTTTCACAAACTGGAATGGGACCTTCAATAACTAATTATTCTGGGTTCAAAAAAGCACTTGTTTTGTTTAACGTGAATCTTAATTTTATAGTGTTTAAGTAATATCCACCATTAATCGTGCCTATAATAGGAATACCCTTGTAGAAATAGTG
>Ga0102832_1002732_pt1 | contig 10245 bp, 7 predicted proteins | sample EBPBio282013_DNA_FD_88942 | JGI IMG/M metagenome (GOLD analysis project Ga0102832, IMG submission 88942) | Wastewater treatment Type I Accumulibacter community from EBPR Bioreactor in Madison, WI, USA - Reactor 2_5/28/2013_ DNA (Illumina Assembly) | ecosystem: Engineered > Bioreactor > EBPR >... | reverse complement strand
CCTGGGCTCGGTGGCGCTGCTCCTGTTCCATGCCTTCTGGAGCAAGGACGGCTTCTCGCTGGCCTACTTCCGCCAGATCCTCGACCGCGCCGACTATCACGACGTCTTCCTGCGCACCGTGTCGATCGCCGCCATCGTGGCGGTCGCCGCCGCGGTCCTGGCCTATCCGATCGCCTGGCTGCTGTGGCGACTGCCGCGTTGGCGCAACGTGCTGCTGGTGATCGTGCTGGTGCCGTGGCTGGTCAGCCTGGTGGTACGCACCTATGGCTGGCTGGTGATCCTGGGGCCCAAGGGCTTCCTCAACGAGACGCTCAAGTGGGCGGGCGTCATCCAGTCGCCGCTGCCGCTGATCTTCAACGATCTCGGCGTGGTGATCGGCCTCACTCATGTGCTGATGCCGTTCTCCGTGATCGCCACCTTGTCGGTGCTGCTGCAGATCGACAACCGGCTGGAGGAGGCCAGCGAATCGCTGGGCGCCGGCGCGCTCGAAACCTGGCGCCGGGTCGTGCTGCCGCTGTCGCTCCCCGGTGTGTTCACCGGCATCGGCATCACCTTCCTGACCTCGATGGGCGCCATCGTGACGCCGATCCTGCTGGGCGGCATCCGCCAGAAGATGGCCGGCACGCAGATCTATCAAGAGGTCGTCTACAACTTCAACATGAGCAAGGCGTCCGCCTGGGCGCTCTGCCTGCTGATCCTGAGCGCGCTCGGCCTGGTGCTGCTGCGCACCGTGGAAGCCGCGCTCGTACCGAAAGCCGACAAATGAATACGCCTTTGATCAAGCTCGGCCGGGCGGGCTCCCTGGCGCTGCTGTTCTTCCTGCCGGCGCCCATCGTCGTGATCGGCGCGACCTCTTTCGCTGCGGCCGGCTATCTGCGCTTCCCGCCCGGCGAACTCAGCTTGCGCTGGTACGCCGAGGCCGCCACCGATCCGCGCTGGATCGATTCCTTCCTCACCAGCCTCGGCATCGCCGCTGTCGTCGCCGTGACGGTGACGGCCATCGCCTTCGCCGGCGCTTATGCCTGCCATCGGCTGAAACCGCGCTGGCTGGCGACCTTCGAACTCATCGTCATGTCGCCGCTGTTCTTCCCGCATGCCGCGCTGGGTGTCGCGCTGGTGAACGTGCTGGCGCTCAGCGGCCATCTCGGCACGGCAGGCGGCATCGTCGTCGCCCATGTCGTCTGTACGCTCCCCTTTGCCTGGCGGCCGATCATGGTCGCCCTGCAGCGGATCGACAGCGAGATCGTCGAGGCCGCCTCGCTGCTGGGCGCCGACGAGCGCCGCATCGCGCTTGGCATCGCCTTGCCGCTGGCCCGCTCGGGCATCGTCACGGCGCTGCTCTTCTCCTTCATCATCTCGTTCGACGAGGTGACGGTGACGATGTTCCTCACCGGGCCGCAGGTCACGACCCTGCCGGTGCAGATCTACGCCTTCATCCAGGAGAACGCGTCGCCGGTGCTGGCGGCGATCTCGACGGTGACGGTCGCGGTGACGCTGCTGGTCGTGATGCTGCTGGAACGGCTGATCGGGCTCGAATTCTTCGTGGCGCATGATCCGGCCTAAGCGATCAGGCCCACCCTTTCGCCTTCAGATGTGCCCGCATGGTGTCGAGAAAAGCGTCGGCCAGGCGCGACGGCTTTCGGTAGCGCGGCCGCATGGCGCGGAACAGGTAGCGGATCCTGGGCTCGAAAGGCACGACGGCAATGCCTTCGTTGAGATAATCGCGCGCCGTGAAAGGCTCGACGATAGAGACGCCGAGCCCACGGGCCGCCAGCGCACAGGCATCAGCCGAGGAATAGACGTCGATCTGCAAACGCCGTTCGATCCGTTCCTGCTCGAACACCGCGTCGATCAGATGGCGCATGCGGCCATCGAGCGGAAAGGACAGGAAGCGCTCGCCGCGCAGGTCGGCCGGCCGGATCACCTTACGTCGCGCCAGCCGATGGTCGCCCGGCAGCACGCAGACCGCGGTGGCGCGGCTCAGCTCTTCGGTGACCATCGAAGGATGCTCGAACGGCATCATGGAGAAGCCCAGGTCGATCTGCTGGTCGATCATCTTCTGGTTGATGTAGGTCGAACTGCGAACGTGAAAGCCGATATGCGCCTTGGCATGACGCTTCATGAAGGTCGCCAGAACGTCGGGCAGGACGGAGCGGCCGAACGCCGGCGTCGAATAGATCAGGAGATCGCCGACCTGACGCTCGCGGATCTCGCGCGCCACCTCGGTCACCCGTTCGAGGCTGTGATAGAGGCGCGTCACCTCGGCTTCGAGCAGGCGCGCCTCGCTGGTCGGCGCCAGCCGCCGCTTGATGCGCGTGAACAGCGGATAGCCGATCTCATGCTCCAGCCCGGCGAGGATCTTGCTCACTGCGGGCTGCGATACGCCCAGCCGTTCGGCCGCCGCCGTCACCGTGCCGTGGGACATGATCGCCCGGAAGGCTTCGAGCTGGCGCGACGTGATCATCATAACTCCAGGGAATTTGAGTCCGCCGACAATGACTTTGACCCTGTAGGGCGACAAGCCAAAAGTCCACTGCATCGACATTTCAGACAAGGGCGTATTCATGCCTTCCATTGATCAGTCAATCTTCAGCAGCGACTTCAAGGAGGAGCCCTACTGGTGGGAGGCGTTCCGTCCGCAGGCCATACCGACGTCGGCGCTGCCGGCGAAAACCGATGTCGTGGTCGTCGGTGGCGGCTACGCGGGGCTTGCCACGGCACGCGCCTTGGCCGATGGCGGCGTGCAGAGCCTGGTGCTGGAAGCCGATGAATTCGGCGCCGGCGCGTCGACGCGCAGCGGCGGCGCGTTGAGCGCCGGCCTTTCGATCGGCAAGAGCTTTACTGGCCGAACGCTCGACTATGCGCCTGAGCTGGTGCGCGACGTCGTGGGCTGGGCGATCGACGCCTATCGCGGACTGATCGATCTCGTCGAGCAGGAGAAGATCGACTGCTATCTGGAACAGCGCGGCCGCTTCCTCGGCGCCTGCGCTGCCTCGCACTATGAAGGTCTGCGCACGCGCTTCGAGAAGCTACGCTCGGGCGGCGCTACGGACTGCAAGCTGATCAGTCGCGAGGAGCAGCGCCAGGAGATCGGCAGCGACTTCTATCACGGCGGCATGGTCTTCGAGACTGCGGGCAAGCTGCATCCCGCCTTGTTCTATGGCGGGCTGCTCGCGGCGGCGCGGCGGCGCAATTCGATCACCCTGGCCGGAGGCTGCCGCGCCACCGGCCTCAGCCGCGACGGCGAGGGCTGGCGGGTCAGGACCGAGGCGGGCGAAGTCCGCGCACGCCATGTCGTGGTCGCGACCAACGGCTATACGGGCGGCCTGACGCCGACCTTGCAGCGCCGGCTCGTTCCAATCGCCAGCCACATCATCGCCACCGAGGAACTGCCGCCGGGGCTCGCCGCGAAGATCTGCCCCAAGGGACGGACCTTCTCCGAGACGCGCCGCGTGCTGCACTATTACCGGCTCTCGCCCGACGGCAAGCGCGTGATCTTCGGTGGCCGTGCCCGCTTCACCGAAATCCCCGGCGAGATGCGTGCCCAACTTCTGCATCGGGCGCTGGTCGAGCGCCTGCCCGAACTCGCTGGCACCAAGGTGACGCACACCTGGCAGGGCAATGTCGCCTTCACCTACGACGCCTTGCCCCATGCCGGCGAACTCGACGGCCTGCATTTCGTAGTGGGCTGCAACGGCTCGGGCGTGTCGATGATGCCGTTCCTGGGCGACGCCATCGGTCGGTCGATCGCCGGCCGTCTGCGCGGGAAACTGCCCTTCGCCGATGCTACGTTGCCGCCGATTCCGCTCTATTCCGGCAAGCCCTGGTTCCTGCCGGTGATCGGCGGTGCCTTCCGGGCGATGGATTATTTCGACGAGAAAATCAGATGAGCGCCACCTTCTTCTCGGCCACCTATCGCGAGGCACGTCAACGCTTTCTCGAGGCGGCCCGCAAGGCAGGCGCCGCTGTCGATGCGCACGTACATCCGCTGAAGGGCGCCGAGGGCGAGGAGATCGGCACCGACACCGCTTTGCTGGGCGCCGCCGACGCCGACAAGCTGTTCATCGCGAGTTCCGGTACACACGGGCCCGAAGGCTTCTCGGGGTCGGCCTGCCAGCTTGCACTGCTGAACGACGAGCTTGCCCGCCGCGCAACCGATTGCGGCATCGCCCTGCTCTTGATCCATGCGGTCAACCCGTTCGGCTTCTCTCACCTGAAGCGGACCAACGAGGACAACATCGACCTCAACCGCAACTTCAACGACTTCTCGACGCCCTACCCGGCCAACCCGGTGTACGAGGAAATCCATCGGCTGCTGGTGCCCGACACCTGGCCTCCGGACGCGGCCAACGAGGCGCGGCTGGCCGAGGCGATGACGCGGCTCGCCGGCCAGCGCGACCCGGGGGTCTCCAGCGGCCAGGCCCTGCATCCCGACGGGCTGTTCTACAGCGGCACCGCGCCGGCGTGGAGCAACCGCACGATCCGCTCGATCGTCCGCCGGCACGGCGCCGGGCGCCGCCACATCGCCTGGCTGGACGTCCATACCGGGCTCGGACCGTACGGCCACGGCGAGAAGATCTTCGGCACGCACCCGCCGGCGACGCTGCGGCGCGCCCTGTCGTGGTGGGGCCGCGATCTCATCGTCAGCACGCAACCCGGGTCGGTGTCGCCCCGCACGGTCGGCCACATCACCTACTGCGCCTTCGCGGAATGCCCGCGGGCGGCCCTGACGCCGATGACGCTCGAGTACGGGACGCTGCCGTCGCCGCGGGTCCGCGAGGCGCTGCGCGGCGAGGCGTGGCTGGCCGGTCATCCCGACGCCACCCCGGCCGTCACGGCCGCGATCCGCCGCGCGGTCCGCGACGCGTTCTACGTCGACGCGGACGACTGGAAGGGCATGGTGCTGGGCCAGTTCCGCGCGCTCGCGATCCAGACGGTCAACGGCCTCGCCACGACAATCGAACAGGGAGACGCTCCATGACGCTTCGTCGACTCGTCGCGCTCGCCGCCGGGCTTCTCGTCGCCGCCGCGTCGTCGGCCGGCGCGCAGCCGGCGCTCAGGATCGTGATGCACTCGGACCTCAAGATCCTCGACCCGATCTGGGCGTCGGCCCAGATCACCCGCACGCACGGCTACATGGTCTACGACACGCTGTTCGGGCTCGATGGCGACCTCAAGCCACAGCCGCAGATGGTGGGTGCGTGGACGGTCGACCCGGCAGGCCTCGTCTACACCTTCAGCCTGCGCGACGGGCTGGCCTGGCACGACGGCCAGCCGGTCACCGCCGAGGACTGCATCGCGTCGCTCCGGCGCTGGGGCAGCCGCGACGTCATGGGCATCAAGCTGTTCTCGTACATCAAGGACCTCGCGGCGAGCGATGCGCGGACGATCCGGCTCGAGCTGCGGCAGCCCTACGGGCTGGTGATCGAGTCGCTGGCCAAGCCGACCGGCATCGTGCCCTTCATGATGCCCCGCCGCGTCGCCGAGGCGCCGGCCACCCAGCAGGTCAAGGACCCGGTCGGCTCCGGGCCGTTCATCTTCAAGGCCGACGAGTGGCGGCCGGGCGACCGCGTCGTCTACGTGAGGAACCCGAACTACGTGCCGCGCACCGAGCCGGCGGCCAACTTCGCCGGCGGCAAGGCGGTCAGGATCGACCGCGTCGAATGGCTGTCGATCGCCGACCCGCAGACCGCGGTCAACGCGCTGGAGAGCGGCGAGATCGACGCCATCGAGTCGGTGGCGCACGACCTGCTGCCGTTGCTGCACGGCAAGAAGGGCCTGTCGGTGGCGCGCGGCGCCTATGCCAACCAGTACGCCATGCGGCCCAACTGGCTGCACCCGCCGTTCGACAACCCGAAGATGCGCCTCGCGCTGGGCTACGCCATCGACCAGAAGGAGTACCTCGCCGCCGCGATCGGCGACGTCGCCTACTGGCGCACCTGCAAGGCCTACTTCGGCTGCGACACGCCGCTGGCGTCGGATGCCGGGGTCCGCGACCTGCTCGACGGCAATGTCGCGCGGGCCCGCGAGCTGGTCAGGGAAGCGGGCTACGACGGCCGGCCGGTCGTGCTCCTGCAGGTCACCGACATCTCGGTGCTGGCCAACCTCGCCCCCGTCGCCAAGGCGCAGCTCGAGCGGATCGGCCTGAAGGTCGAGGTCCGGCCGGCCGACTGGCAGACCCACCTCGCCCGCGTGCTGCGCAAGGAACCGCCCGAGGATCGCGGCTGGAACCTCACCCTGTCGAGTACCGGCGTGGTCGACCTGCTCAACCCGGTGACGTCGCTGTTCCTCAACGCGGCCTGCGAGAAGGCGTCGGCCGGCTGGCCGTGCGACGCCAGGCTGGAGGAACTGCGCGACGCCTTCGCCCGCGAACCCGATGCGGCGAAGCGCAAGGCGATCGCCGACGAGATCCAGGAACGCGCCGCCCGGATCGGCACCCACTACCCGCTGGGCGAATGGTACAGCGCCTCGGCCGTCAGCACGCGCACGCGCGACTGGCTCCGCCCGCCGTCCGCCAGCGTCTTCTGGAACGTCACCCTCGCGCCACGCTGAAAGGTCCCTCGCTGCGCTCGGGATGACAGCTCTTTCTTGTCATCCCGAGTGATAGCGAGGGACCTTTCGGCTGCTAGTTCCTGCCCTCGATCAGGCCGCGGCAGACGACCTGGGCCTGGATCTCGGCGGCGCCCTCGAAGATGTTGAGGATGCGGGCGTCGCACAGCACGCGGCTGACCGGGTACTCCATCGCGTAGCCGTTGCCGCCGTGGATCTGCAGCGCGTTGTCGGCGTTGCTCCAGGCGACGCGGGCGGCCAGCAGCTTGGCCATGCCGGCCTCGATGTCGCAGCGCCGGTCGCTGTCCTTCTGGCGCGCCGAGAAGTACGTCAGCTGGCGGGCGATCATGGTCTCGACCGCCATCCACGCGAGCTTGCCGGCGACGCGCGGGAAGGCATAGAGCGGCTTGCCGAACTGGATGCGCTCCTTGGCGTAGCGCAGGCCGAGCTCCAGCGCGTTCTGCGCCACGCCGACGGCGCGCGCCGCGGTCTGGATGCGGGCGCTCTCGAAGGTCGCCATCAGCTGCTTGAAGCCCTGGCCCTCGCGGCCGCCCAGCAGGTTGTCCTTGGGCACCTCGAAGCCGTCGAAGCCGATCTCGTACTCCTTCATGCCGCGGTAGCCGAGCACGCGGATCTCGCCGCCGCTCATGCCCTTGGCCGGGAACGGCTCGGCGTCGCTGCCGCGCGGCTTCTCGGCGAGGAACATCGACAGGCCCTGGTAGCCGGGCTTCGAGGCGTCGCTGCGCGCCAGCAGCGTCATGATGTCGGCGCGCGCGGCGTGGGTGATCCAGGTCTTGTTGCCCTGGATGCGCCAGACGTCGCCCTCCAGCACGGCGCGGGTGCGCAGGCTGGCGAGGTCGGAGCCGGTGTTGGGCTCGGTGAAGACCGCGGTCGGCAGGATCTCACCCGAGGCGATGCGCCCGAGGTACTTCTGCTTCTGCTCCTCGGTGCCGCCGGCGCGGATCAGCTCGGCGGCGATCTCCGAGCGGGTGCCCAGCGAGCCGACGCCGATGTAGCCGCGCGACAGCTCCTCGGTGACGACGCACATCGCGAGCTTGCCCATGCCGAGCCCGCCCCACTCCTCCGGCACGGTCAGGCCGAAAACGCCGAGCTCGGCCATCTTCTGCACGACCGGCAGCGGGATCAGCTCGTCCTTGAGGTGCCAGTCGTGGGCGTGCGGCAACACCTCGGCGTCGACGAAGCGGCGGAACTGGCGACGCACTTCCTCGAGCGCCTCGTCGTCGAGGCCGAGCGCGCCGAAGTTGCCGGTCTCCAGCCCGTCCGACATCAGCTCGGCGATCCGCATCCGCACCGCCGAGGTGTTGCCGGCGACCAGCTTGCGCACCGCCGGCGTGTCGAGCTGGGCGGCGTCGAGGCCGAAGTCGCCCGGCCGCACGATCTCGACCTGGCTGATGGCGATGCCGCCGGACAGCTGGGCGAGGTACTCGCCGTAGGCCGCCTGCAGCATCAGCAGCTCGAGCTCGCCCTTCGCCCCCTGCTCCGCCCAGCGCCGCATCTGGCGCAGCGCCGAGACATAGGTCGCGATCCAGGCGAAGCCGTGCGCGGCGAACTGCTCGCGCTCCAGTTTCGCGGGATCGACCTTGCCGGAAGGAGCCACCATGCCGCGCACCGCTTCGCGCGCGGCAACCTCGTACGCCTCGGCGTCGCCTTCCGCATCCTTGGCGAGGCCGAGCAGGTTATCGAGAATCATCGTCGGTTCGTCTCAGTCTTCGAGGGCGTCTTCGAGGGTGCGCAGGCCGGGGCGCTTGGCCGACACGAGGACGGCCATGTTTCCGGGCTTGTGCTGGTTCTTCCACATCTTGGTGTGGGCCTTGGGAACGTCGGCCCAGTCGAAGACCTCGCTCATGCAGGGATCGACGCGGCGCTCGATCACCAGCTGGTTGGCCTGGCTGGCCTGCAGCAGGTTGGCGAAGTGGCTGCCCTGGATGCGCTTCTGGCGCATCCACACGAAGCGGGCGTCCATCGTCAGGTTGAAGCCGGTGGTACCGGCGCAGAACACGACCATGCCGCCGCGCTTCACGATGAAGCACGACACCGGGAAGGTCTGCTCGCCGGGATGCTCGAACACGAAGTCGACGTCGTTGCCCTTGCCGGTGTGCTCCCAGATCGCCGCGCCGAACTTGCGGCACTTCTTCATGTACTCGGCGTAGCCCTTCTGGTCGTCGACGTCCGGCAGCTGGCCCCAGCAGTCGAAGTCGTTGCGGTTGATCACGCCCTTGGCGCCGAGGCTCATCACGAAGTCCTTCTTGGAAGGATCGGAGATGACGCCGATGGCGTTGGCGCCGGCGGTCGCGATCAGCTGCACGGCCATCGAGCCGATGCCGCCGGCGGCGCCCCACACCAGCACGTTGTGGCCGGGCCGCAGGATGTGCGGGCGATGGCCGAACAGCATGCGGTAGGCGGTGGCGAGCGTCAGCGTGTAGCAGGCGCTCTCTTCCCAGGTCAGGTGCTGGGCGCGGCGCATCAGCTGGCGCGCCTGGACCTTGCAGAACTGCGCGAACGAGCCGTCCGGCGTCTCGTAGCCCCAGATGCGCTGGCTGGTCGAGAACATCGGGTCGCCGCCGTTGCACTCCTCGTCGTCGCCGTCGTCCTGGTTGCAGTGGATGACGACCTCGTCGCCGACCTTCCAGCGCTTCACCTTGGCGCCGACCGCCCAGACGATGCCCGAGGCATCGGAGCCGGCGATGTGGAACGGCTGCTTGTGGACGTCGAACGGCGAGATCGGCAGGCCGAGGCCGGCCCACACGCCGTTGTAATTCACGCCCGCCGCCATCACGAGGACCAGCACCTCGTCCTCGCCGATCGCATGCGTCGGCACGACCTCGAGCTGCATCGACTGTTCCGGCGGGCCGTGGCGGTCGCGCCGGATCACCCAGGCGTACATGTTCTTCGGAACGTGGCCGAGCGGCGGGATCTCGCCGATCTCGTAGAGATCCTTCTTCGGCTGGTTGGCCGTCGGATGCTCGCGCACCGGGAAAGCGACAACGGACATGGAGAAGCCTCCTGTTGGGCCGGCGAACGTATTGTTGCGACCGCGAGATTGCAACGCACAATTTTATAATTGATGCGTCATCCGCCGGGGAAAAACAACAAAATTACCTTCGCTTCGCGTAAGTCACACGTTGCGCAACCGGGGGTCACGGCGCAGGCTCGCGAGGTAAACCAGCGTTTACCAAGCCGCGATGCGCATCCCGGGAGGTCGCCGATGAAACTCATGTGGTTTCACCTCATGCCGTACACCGAGCTGCCCGCCGATTTCAGCCAGAAGCACCCCTCGGTGTGGGTCGACATCCACTCGTCGCTGTTCGACCCGCGGCGGGCCCACCACATGTACAACGACTTCATGGACGAGCTCGAGTACGCCGCCGACTGCGGCTTCGACGCGGTCTGCGTCAACGAGCACCATTCCAACGGCTACGGGCTGATGCCCTCGCCCAACCTGATCGCCAGCGCGCTGGCGCGGCGCACCACCGACACCGCCCTGTGCGTGATGGGCAACTCGCTCGCCCTCTACAACCCGCCGACCCGGGTCGCCGAGGAGTTCGCGATGATCGACTGCATCTCGGGCGGCCGGCTGATCGCCGGCTTCCCGGTCGGTTCGCCGATGGACACCTGCTACGCCTACGGCCAGAACCCCAGCCTGCTGCGCGAGCGCTACTACGAGGCGCACGACCT
>Ga0102832_1002731_pt1 | contig 10246 bp, 7 predicted proteins | sample EBPBio282013_DNA_FD_88942 | JGI IMG/M metagenome (GOLD analysis project Ga0102832, IMG submission 88942) | Wastewater treatment Type I Accumulibacter community from EBPR Bioreactor in Madison, WI, USA - Reactor 2_5/28/2013_ DNA (Illumina Assembly) | ecosystem: Engineered > Bioreactor > EBPR >... | reverse complement strand
CTTAAATTTTCATTCACTCATTCTACTTTTCTCACGTTCGATTAGAATTTGCATTAACTAATCATTATCATCATCAACTTACTAGTCCATATTATCATCAGTTGAGTCTTCACAAAATCCTACAATTTTTGGAATCGAGGTCTATTTATTTTTCTTTTTTTATAGTAAAGCTGTCAATTTTTCCACACAAGGTATAGAATTTAAAGCTACATGTTTCATTTTTTATGATCTGTATTTTTTGAACAAAAAGGAAGATCTTTCAGCTGCTGAAGTTAGACTTACTAAGATAAATTTTGAACATTCTTCAATTCTTGAGAAAATTACACCATCAATAACATCTTTTGAGTAAAAATGAAGTCTATGTGAAGAAAGGATATAAATCACTGACAGAACAAGTTCATTAAGTTAAAATTTCTTTAGATGGAGACGAAGACTTAATGAAACTTAAAGTAAATAAAAAATGAAATATCTTTGTTGCTCAGTCGAAGCGTGAAGGTATTCGCTCAAATAAGTGTTCAGACTTACAAAATTGAGATTGAGACCAATGAATTCGAGAATCAAAAGCTCAGATTTGTTGTAATCTTCTGGTTTTATTACTTGTTTTATCAACATGGAAAGATCCTTAAGTCTTGGAGGATATATTTCTTCATACTTCATTGACATGAAAAGACAGCATACAACCCAATATTCATACGTGAGATACTCATTGAGAACCAGTGGGACAGTTTTTTATGCAAGTGAGTAAGCCAAGAATAATGTTTGAAATTTGAGATTATGAAGGTACTGTGCCTTGGAAGCCAGTTTGTTAAAATTCACGAGAAGTTGCCACTTTTAGTCGCCTTTATGTTACACAACTTAATTCATTCTGTACGTATACGCTTGGTTGGTCACAGGTTTTTGTGTGGGACGAAGTGATTTCATAGGTTTGACTTCGAATTGACGCTTGGTTTTGTTGTCTTTTTCAACATTATTGGGTTGATTTTGATCATCATTTTGTGTCGCTTGGTTCTTGTTGTTGACCCTGAAGAAGTTATTGTTCCTGCTCATAGGGATTGAAGTAAAAATTTGGAATCAGATAAAATTATAATTATCGACTAGTTTTTATCAAATTTATAATATTGCCCATGCCAATATTAACTGTATCGACTTTATATAAGGGTAGAATGTATTTTTCCATTGATTTGATTTTGATATTTAAATAATTAGATCTTTTATTAATAAAAAGTAATTTTATGAGATTAAATAAAGATTGACAGATAGCTTTTTTAATTCATAAGCTTTGTAATTTAATAAATCAACTTAGTTTTTTATATAAGAACAATCTTTCACACACGATTAAAACATAACTAACAAAATGGTCCGCTTCAAAAACAGATACATACTCGCATAGATCAGTCCTTAATTTACCGATAAGGCTAACAATGAAAAATAGCTCATGAAACTTATCAAGTAATACATTCTCGAAATGATGGGATAAGTGCTGTTGGCCAAAGTAACTTTTTCACTACAAATAAAATACTTCTATCTGGGTAGGTGTGTTATCAGAGTACCAAGGGAGTATCTTAATTAGCTTGTTGCATGTCTATTTCCTATAAAAGGGCTAAAAATTATACAAACCTCAGGAACGATCATTAAATTGCAAAAGAGATTAATATCGATTTTAAGAAAGTAACTATTAAGAGACCCGAATGGGTATGAACAATCTTTGATCAATCAAATCGACTATGCATGAAAAATAAGATTTTATGATAATTTTTCAATTTCACACTCATGTTTTTGTACTCAATCAAATTTTATTTTTTAATTTCATTTCATTTTATGTATTACGATTAAATTTCTTTTTAAAAAGTAAAAGAAAACGAAAGACATAAAGCTAGAAGTATTTTAAGGGCTTGATATTTTGTCGTTTTTTTTTCCTAAGCTCTGAATATTTGAGAAATGTTTTCTTCGCCAAAATTTATCAGAATCTTTAAAGGTATTTATTGTAATTTTTCTGATTATTTTTTTACATATAAAAAATAGGAATTTTCACGAAATGGTCAACGCTTTAATTATTGTAGACCCACAAAATGATTTTTGTGAAGGAGGAGCTCTTGGAGTACCAAACTCGAACTTTATATTCAAGTACATCAACTAATTGAAGTAAAAAATCAAATTTGATTTTGTTATTGTAACCCAAGATTGGCATCCTGAAAATCACATTTCTTTTGCAAAAAATCACAATTTACCACCTTTTTCTACCGTCTAAGTTGAAGGAAGTACTCAAATGTTATGGCCTGTGCATTGTGTCCAGAATTCATAGGGTGCTCAAATATCAGATTTGCTTCAAATTAATAATGATGAGATTTTCGTTAAGAAAGGAATGATAAAATAAGTTGAACAATACAGTGGATTTGGAACTGAGAAGTTTCCAACTGATTTGGAAGAGACTATCAGACATCTTGGAATTACTGAAGTTTATGTTGTTGGGTTAGCGCTTGATTACTGTGTGGGTAATACAGCTCTTGACGCTAAAAAATCAGGTCTTAAGGTCACTGTGATTGAAGAATGCACAAAAGGAGTCGCTCCTTAAACATCATAAGAAATGCTGAAAAAATTCGACCAAAATGATATCAGTTTTAAAAGTCTCAGATAGGTTTTAAGCGATTAACAAAAAATGATGAAAAGATGACAATTTGATCAAGAAAAGTCAAAACTAACCTTAGTACCCTAAAGGAAAATAAAATTATTAATATGAATTTTTAAGTTTAATAAATTTTGTTCTTATAAACTACCTTTAAAATAAATTTTTAAAAATATTGTTAATCAGCGTATTAGACGATATTTTTTCATTAAAATAATAAATCAGCATTTTGAAAAATATAGAAAGAAAATATCATTTTTGAAAGTAATTTCTTACTTTTTAACGATTCATGCAACAGCATCAGTAATATAAATGATAAAGTTACAAAATTGCCAAACACATATCAGGCCATAGTACACCAGCAGACCATTATTGTGATATTTATGTCCAGTTTATCGAAGAAAGACAAAACAGTGAATTATTATTACACAAATTAAAGTTGCCCATGCTAAAACAGCGCTTACAACTGATGACTGGACAAAATTTATTGAAAATAAAGCCACGAGACCGTACAAGAACAATCTTCGACCAAGATCATTAAGCCTTTCAGCCTTGTCATTTTCACTCTTTATTAACCTTAAGATTTGGAACATATAATGGGTCATGAAGACATACAATAATGGCACAGCGACCATGACTTTTTCACTGTTGATTTTTCCAATTTGCGAAGTGTCATTAACTAATTTGATAAGTTCGCTCATTTTACAGTAAAATATTTTCGAATTCTAATTATTAACTTAGCAATTTTTTTATAACAAACAAATAAGAAAAAAACATTAAAAATATAGTATGTAGCATATTAAAATTAAAAATAAAGTAATCTGTACAAATAATTCATAAAGTTAAAATTTTAACGTTTGCTTTATTTTAAAATCTATCTGTATGGGTCAGCAAAATTCTTATTAAGCAGGATCAAATAACTCCTTAACTCTTGTATAATAACTACCGATTGGAAAAGTGTTCAAAGACGCTGAAAATGATGCTTTGTACTTTATCAAAGAGTATGCCTACACTTCATAGGAAGCTTTTCAACAGGCTTTTCTCAAATTCTCAGCAAAACTAACTTCAAAAAATGAAAACATTTTAAACCTTCAAAAAACTAACACCAAAGTTGACAATACATTCTGCTCAACTTTTTATAAAATTATACTTATCTTTGACTTCGTCAATTATAGTCTTGCAGATTAAATCGCTGTCAGAAATAAAGAAAGCAGAATCTTCGAAGAAAAGTAAATCTGGTCCATTTTGTTCCACTGCACATTGGGTATCTCTCACTTGAAAAGAACTGAAGGTATCTAACATTCAGCTATCGGGTTGAAAGACATAAAACTTTCTTAGGATGGGACTATAAAAATTTTGCCATTATAAATGGTAGGAATTTTCAATGAACATGACCAAAATGAAGGCACAACAAAGAAATTAGCAATGGTCATTCTTAGCTGTATATTAATGAAACACATCTCAAATCAATCAAGTGAATATTTATAAGCGTTAATTGACAAGACAAAATGTTCAAAATAACTTAAAAAAGTGTTATACATCATGATCATGGAAGATACTACTTTTAAGGAACTTTAAGAGTACTTGTACAAGTTAGCAAATGACGAAAACGACACCATTCTCAGTGGAGTCAGCACTCCATTAAATTCATCACATAAAAAGACTACAATTCAAGAATCAAATGTGAAAAAAATGTCACAAGGATATTTGGTTAATTTACAATCAAAAGGTCCACTAAATCCAATGTTAATTGAGAAGGAAGAACTTGAGCACATGTTGCCTATGTTTGAAACATTTGAGGTTGAAAATCCTGACGAAAATGATGAGGAAAAAAGTAATGAAAATCTTGCATAAGAGTAATAATAAACTACTGCGAATTAATGTTATCAGACTCAAACATTTGCAAGTGAGGGCAACATTAACATTGACTACAAACTTAAAGATCATTCAAACACATCGATCAGTCTCAATCAGGATGACGCAACTGTAAGAATGATGTCAAAAAAGCAATCAAATGCATCTGAGTTTACCAACATTCAGAAAGTATAAATTCCTCCAACAATTAAATCTTAAGGTTTGTACACTGATCCTAAACTCTTAGATTTGATAAAGAAAGATTTGTAATAAATTCAGCATAAGGGAAGAATATCTTTTGGAGGAAATAAACCTTAGACTACTGAAACTAAATTCAAAATTGAAACTCAACAACAAGTTAATCCTTTAAGAGTAGAAAATGAAAACTCTTCATTCAAAAGATCCAATATTTACAACATATCAGCTTGTGACTTTAATATCAAGCCGGTTTCCAATGAAAATTTAAATTCTCTTTCTTCTCAACAAAATGAAAAGAAAACCACAACATAAATTGTTGAGGGATCCATTAAGCTACCCGAATCATAAAAGAAACTTGACAAGCTTTCCAATAAATCAGATGACGCATTCAAGCAAATATAAAATATTCCTTTGAGAACAAGATAACAATAATGTTATGGAAACATTTTGGATTAAGATGCCAGTTTCAAAAAAGAAAAGCCAAAAAAGTCAACTACAACAACAGCAAGATAACCCGAATTCAAAAGAGAACAAGACAAAGAAAACATATCAGAGTCCACTTAAACTAAAAGAGCAATCCAAACATATCAACAAAAGACTGATAACCAAACTTTTTCCAACAACAAACCAAAAGTAGCATAATCTAAATCAACAACCCAACCATTAACACAAACTTCTATCTCCCAGTCTCAATCAGAAACCTCTCTAATGTAATTCGTTAACGAAACATATCAAAAGGGTGAATACAAGGGGTATAAAATGAACGGACTTCGCCATGGACAGGGAACATTTTATTATAAAGAGGGTGGAAAATATATTGGTGAATGGAGATAAAATAAAATGAATGGTAAAGGCACATTGTATTACCCAAATGATTAAATCGCTTATGATGGAAACTGGAAAGATGATCAGCTTCATGGTTATGGAACTCTCTACAATTAATAGGTTACATTATTGGAAAAATCTTTCGATTATCAAGATTGGGCCATGGTCGAATAATACTGGGTCAAATACGAAGGTTAATTTTCTATGGATAACAAGCAAGGCAGAGGAAAGTTGTATCTTTCAAACGGATAAATCTTTGAGGGATGGTTCAAGGAGGATATGATTGACGGATAAGGAGTTTTGACAAGATAAAATGGAAGCCGTGTAAGAGGAATCTGGAGAAAAAATAAACTTCTCAGAATGTATTGAAAATCGTCATTAAAAAGTTGACATAATTTTACTTTATATGCATTTTTTGTTTAATAATTTTACTTTCTGTTGATAAAATCAACATAGACAGTTCATAATTTTTTTGATAAAAATGACAAAGAATGAAAATTTCCTTCTAAATTGACAACTAAACAAGGATATTTTATAATACCGAAGAGATTACCAATAAAAGTATCAATAAAAAAAAGTAGCTCTACAAGAGTGTAAATAAAAATCTATTCGGATTTGGAATCAAATACTAAACTATAGAGAATATAGAGAATAGAACTAAACTATGAAGATAAAGAAAAAATATATAAATCACTCAATTTTATAGACAGAACAACCCGATTCATCGGGGCATTTCTAGCTAAAGACATTCGAAGATCATTTCGTGTTAGGACTAGACCTTTGTCTACTCGCATGATTTAGGTTCCTCAAATTTGGGAATGCAGGGAGTCTGTCTGGCTCTACGTTTATGGATTTTCTTCAGGTCGTCGATGAAGATCTTTCTTGCCTTGAGTGGAGACATAACTTGAATGTACTTTCTTGCCATGGTGGATGGGTATGCGTTTTACTAATATTTATTATTTGCAAAATTTGCAAATAACACTAAGAATTTATAATCAAACCTAAGAAAGTTGTTATTTAAAATACATACAAATAAAAAAAAACGACTCAGAATTTGTTTTAAATTAATACTTTAATGAAATCAACAATTAAGTTTCAGAATTCTTTACTGAATGGGTAGATGACTTAGACTTCGCATATACCCTGTAGGTTGAAAAAGAACATGCTTTGCTCCTTATGTTTCAAATCAAAATTACACATTGTGCCTTTTAGCGATATTTTAAGCTTATTTTTCCTTATCATAACTAAAATTATATCGCCTGATTTTATCGACTTAATGTAATTTATGCAATTTCCATATGTTTATCCTTTGTTGTTTATGTAATATGATGAAAGGGAGTTCTTGAATGTGAATTGATGCTTGGAATTAATCAAATCCTTTTATGAGGCCACTCCAATTGTCAATTCTGATGTTGGTTGCAAATTTATAACTTTAAGTTGTAACTTTCCTGTCCAATTTTTCAAAAAGTTAGTAAAATAACATACTGTTTATTTGTTTGTAATGTTTTTTTGTGAAAAAACATTTCCCATACGAGTTATCGATGATGGAATGACAAATTTTTATTCATATTCTTCTGTTATTTTAACTAACGGTTCATTTTTTATTTCAATAAAGTCCAAATTTTATTTTATGACAAGTCGTGATTTGAATTCCTAAAGATTTTTCTTTGTTTGGATGACGAGTTCCTCGATTTCATTAGTCAGATTGAAAGAGACAACCGGTTAGAAATTGAGGTAGTTTTGTATTTAAAAATTTGGGTCACCTTTTTATTGAAAAGCCATTTTATGATAAAACTCATTGAATTTGCTCTTATTTATTTCCTTACATGATAAAAATAAATACCTTGGAAAGGATCTGACTTTTGATCAGTTCGTATTGCTTTATTATTTCTTATTAAAGTTCCTAAAAACTTAATGACAGTGACTCGACTGCTGTTTGAATTTTATTCATCAGCAAGTATTTTTGGTTCTCAAGTTCTGCGATGTTTTTCTTCAATACAAAAAGAGCAAATCAACGCATTTTATTGACAGGATTTTTATAAACATACAATATTGACTTTTTCTGATTCATGGTTATTTTATTGACAAAACCTGTTATTGATTCGATATTTTGGTAAAGATCTTTACATTGTATGTATTTCTTTTATTATTCATACTGTAATTATATCTTAAGTTTTATTAAAATAAAAAAGACTTTTATTTTCTATAAAAATATTTATTCTCTGGTATAAAGCTAAGAACTGTACCAAAAATACAATTAAAATAAAAATACAAAATAGTATCATCAAACTTATGGCTCCAAATACCTGATCAATTATTTCTTTCCCTTTGTACTGGTGACTTATAAACTGATAGCCAATCTTAAAGGTGGTCTCTTTGTACATTCGATTATCAATTTTACCTTATCGTATTTCTTCAATAAACTAAAAAGTTACCTTCACTTTCCACATTATATCCCTTGACGGTGATCTCTTATCGTAATAAATGCATACGTCGAGAATTTCTTCATTTTGACGATTCTTGCTAACACGGTCAAGTTACAATTCATCGCGCCAGATAATTTCCTTCATCATATCGAAAAATGGAATGTAAATTGATACACTCTTAAGTCCAAATGAAGTAACAATACCGTCCTCAATTATTTTCTTACCTGTTTTATGGATCATTAAACAAATGTACATTTCTGTCAAATCTTTTTTTAATCTTTTTGTGTGTTTTCTCCCGTCATTGATTTTCTAAATTTATTCGGATGAAATTTGTTTAGCCTCTGTTTTGTAAATGATTGAATTAAGAGTCTCATGAACGAGAATATCAGCCATTCTTCTCATGGGGGATGTGAAATGTGTATAAAAATCTTATCCAAGTGCGAAATGAACATTTTTCAATTTTGCATCAGGATTATTTTCACCTTGCTTTGATAAAAGATCCTTAACAGCATCTTGATAAAGCATGTAACCTGCACTTTATTGCATTCTCCTTCCTTTGAAGTACATGTATTGTTTGATTTCTTAACTGATAGTTTTATCACTTTCAATTTACAAAAATTGATTTTGAACTTGTTGAATATCCTCAAACGTGAAGGTTTTTCCAAGGAATTTAAAGGTTTCATTAAAGTTTTTGATTGCCAGTTAAGAAGGTTGAGGATGATAAATGATAAGCGCCTTTTATTTAAAGTTTTTGATCAAATGAGTTGCTGCCTCTACGTTTCCAATAATCATGTACTCTTAAACGATTTTCTTTGATGTAAACCTTGACTAAACAGATATCTCGACTGGCCATCTATCTTCATCAAGTTAGAAATGGATTTATTTATTTTCAAAGACTTCAAATTTAATACGCTTTTCTCGATGTGCGAGTCCGATTTTTGTAAGATACTGTATTTTTTAAACTAAAATTTCAAATTATTCAGAAGTAGTTTATGAATGCTTTTTGAGGAATTAATCAAAATTAATTTTGGCTGTAATTATATCTTGGACAGTTTAATAACTAAGTTTGAATCTGCTTTTTATCACATTCTTTTCTACTCGACTTGGTTCAACTATTTCTCCTTTAAAGTTCATTTTCACGTAAATCGAAAAAGCTAACCTTTCAACGTTAGGATTCAGAGAAGCTATTTTCATCAACTCAGGAGTAAGCATGTGGAAACATTTGTGTGGAAGATAAACTGAGGTTGTTCTTTTAATCAATTCTTCCCTTTCAATGTATTTGAGATATTCTGAGACATCAGAAATGTGGATTCCTACTTCAAACAAATCTTCGTTTATTTTTTCAATTGATAATGCATCATCCAAATCGACTGATGTTGCGGGATCGATGGTAAAAACCATTTTGTCGTATCTTTTGTGATGTTATGTTGGCTTCAGCTCAATCTTTTTTTATTGTTCCTTTTGAATCTCGATATCATCATAATTGAAATCATTCAAATGATGCTCAAACAAAAAACAGTTACACTCGCCATCAATTGTCATAGTTTTTCCAATAACCTGGTGAATGTTGGCATATGGTCTGCCATTTTCCCACAGTCCAAAAGATGCCACAACATAAATGCTTTCAATAACATCCAAAATATCATTAAGCTTTTTCTTTGTTAGTTACTTACCTTTTTCAGGGAAAGACTTTTCAATATATTCTGTCAAAACTTTGAGATTAGCAGGAACTAAGTTATCCATTTCCATCTTAGGTAGACGACTATGAATAGGCGCTACATCGAGGTAATAATCATGACAAATTTTTTAGATGGGTTTGATATCTTTTTCAACAAATGAGCCTTTGACGTTCTTTTTCTTTTCACAGGTTAAAATAGCAACGAATTTCTTTTCTTTGTAAACTATTTTTGTTTCTTTTACAATACGAGCGATGATAATTTCTTCTCTTTTTGCTGGTGGTTATTACTTAGATTTTTCACCTTATTTTTCATCGACAGGTAAAGTTTTGTCTTTGACTTATTATTAGGTTTTCTTCATCATTATAACTTATTCTCTCTTTTCGACCATTTATATGCTCTCATGTTATTCTCTCTCTTCTTCATGTTAACTTTCAGTTTCAACTTAATCTTGGTTTCTTTCAACTTAATGACATTTTTAGTCGTGAATTTCATTTTTTTCTTCAGTAATGTGCTTTCTTGAGATTGACATTTCTTACTTTACTGTTGCTTCAAGTGAGATTTATGTTGTTACATAAGTTGGGGAGGATTACTCAGATGGTGACTTTTATGATGATGAATTTTATTGCTTTTGTTAGAGTGAA
>Ga0102832_1002730_pt1 | contig 10250 bp, 10 predicted proteins | sample EBPBio282013_DNA_FD_88942 | JGI IMG/M metagenome (GOLD analysis project Ga0102832, IMG submission 88942) | Wastewater treatment Type I Accumulibacter community from EBPR Bioreactor in Madison, WI, USA - Reactor 2_5/28/2013_ DNA (Illumina Assembly) | ecosystem: Engineered > Bioreactor > EBPR >... | reverse complement strand
CGTGATGATCAACGAGGCGGTCTACCAGGCGCTGATGAGCGAGAGCGACAAGATCGGCACCTGGGGTCACGGCTTCACCTACTCCGGCCATCCCGTTGCGGCCGCCGTCGCACTGGAGGCTCAGAAGATCTACGAGGAGACCGACCTGTTCGGTCACGCCAAGCGTCTCAGCCCGGCCTTCCAGAAGCACGTCCAGTCGTTCGCCAACCATCCGCTGGTCGGCGAGGCGATGAGCGTCGGCATGATGGGCGCGATCGAGATCGTGGCCGACAAGAAGACCAAGGCGCCGTTCGAGATCGGTGCCGTCGGTGCCGCCGGCACCAAGGTCTACAACCACGCCGTCTCGCGCGGCCTGTTCATCCGCAACATGGGTGACCGTGTCGCGATCTGCCCACCGCTGGTGATCAACGAGACCGAGCTCGCCGACCTGTTCGGCCGTCTCCACGAGGCCTTCGACGCGACCTTGGCCGAGCTCAAGTCGGAAGGCCATTTCAAGGGCTGAGATGACCTTCAGCCCGGATAACGCTGGCGCAGTATCCGGCGGAACGCTGCCGTCGGGCACGTACCGCCACATACGCACCGGCGTTGTCTGGGCGCTGGTTCTTTTCGCGATTGCCATCGTGCCGATCGTCATTGCGACGCTCGGCATGGTGGACAACGCGCCCATTCGCCTTCCGCTGCTGTTCGCGGTTTCCTTGTGGGCGCTGGGCATTCTGGTCGCCTTGTGGGCTGCGCTGCCTGCCCTGCGCCACTGGAGCACTCTCCCCCGTGAAGTGCGCTCGTTGGCCATCACCCCGCTTCTCTGCATTGGCTTGCCCCAGGCCGTCGCGTTGCTCGTGCTTTGGCTTTGACTGAGCCGCCGTTCGGCACGGGGCGCCGCATCCGCAACCGCGCCATCTGGGCCGTCGCCCTGTTCGGCGCCTCGATCGCGCCGGCCATCATCGGGCTCGGAGTCGCAACGGCGACCGAAGATCAGATCAACACCGCCCAGCCGTTGGCCCTGCTGTTCTGGGCCGTAGGCCTGCTCTTCGCGCTATGGGCCGCCGTTCCGGCGTTGCGCTATTGGGACGGCCTGCCGGCCCAGACACGTTGGCTCGGCACACTTCCCCTCCTCTCGGTTTCCCTGTTTTTGAGCGTGGCTCTGGTCGTACCATTGCTGATGTGATCTGCGAGCGATTCGCAACTGGAACGCACGCCCGCGACTAAAATGTGTCTGCTGCAGAGGCTGCAACACGACTAAAATTACTCTGATGGATTACGAAGCATTCTTCACCGGCCATCTCGGACGCCTGCGCGACGAAGGACGGTATCGTGTCTTCGCCGAACTGGAGCGCATCGTGGGGGCCTTCCCGCGGGCGCGCCTGCATTGCGAAGGCAAGCCGCCGCGCGACGTCACCGTCTGGTGCAGCAACGACTATCTCGCGATGGGTCAGCATCCCGCCGTCGTCGAGGCCATGCAGGCCGCGATCGGCGCGCAAGGATCGGGCGCCGGCGGCACGCGCAACATCTCCGGCACGAACACGCTGCACGCCGCGCTCGAGCGCGAGCTGGCCTCCCTTCACAACAAGCAGGCGGCCCTGGTCTTCACATCGGGCTATGTCGCCAACGAGACGACCCTGCAGACACTCGGCGCCATGCTGCCGGGCTGCGAACTCTACTCGGACGCCTTCAACCACGCCTCGATGATCGCGGGCATCCGCCACTCCGGCGCCGTCCGCAAGATCTTCCGCCACAACGACGTGCGTCACCTCGAAGAGTTGCTGGCCGCGGCCGATCCCGCGACGCCCAAGATCGTGGCGTTCGAATCGGTCTACTCGATGGACGGCGACATCGCGCCGATCAACGAGATCTGCGATGTCGCCCACCGCCACGGCGCCCTTACCTATCTCGACGAAGTCCATGCCGTGGGCATGTACGGCGACAGCGGCGGCGGTGTCGCCGAACGCGACGGCGCTCTCGACAAGGTCGACATCGTACAGGCCACCCTCGCCAAGGCGTTCGGCGTCGTGGGCGGCTACATCGCCTCGACCGAGGCGACGATCGACTTCGTTCGCTCCTGTGGCTCCGGTTTCATCTTCACGACGTCGCTGCCGCCGGCCATTGCCGCTGCGGCACTTGCCAGCGTGCGCCTCGTGCGCAGCCAGCCGGAGTTGCGTGCCCGCCATCAGGAACGCGCCGCGGCCCTGAAACGCCGCCTCGTCGCGGCGGGCCTGCCGGTGATGCCGTCGGTGACGCACATCGTGCCGGTATTCGTGGGCGATGCCGCGCTCTGCAAGCAGGCCAGCGACCTGCTGATGGAACGCCACGCGATCTATGTGCAGCCGATCAACTACCCGACGGTGCCGCGCGGCACCGAGCGGCTGCGCCTCACGCCGACGCCGCTGCACGGCGACGAGGATATGGCGCGTCTGGTCGATGCCCTTCAGGACGTCTGGCAGACCTTGGGCCTCGCCTCGAAGGCCGCGGCGGAGTAGCGCCTACTCCACCGTCCGCATCGTCCAGAGACGCGAGCGGACCAGCACGACGCCGATCAGCACCAGCATGGCCCCGGCCGGCAGAAGCATCGCCACCTTCAGGCCCCACATCGAACAGATCGTTCCCGTCAGGAAGGCGCCGATCGGGCCGCCGCCGCTCAATCCCAACTGGAAAAGCGACATCAGCCGGGCGCGATGCGTCGCCGGCGCCACGATCTGCACCACCGTCCGGCTCTGTGTCATGGTGATGCCGGCGCCGATGCCCCACACGAAATTCAGGGCCACGAACACCGGGAAAGGCGGCAACGTTGCCATGGCGAACAGCACCGCCGCGCCGACCATCACCGCAACCCCGATCAGCCGGCCGCGCAGGGTGAAACGCCGCGCCAGCCCGACCAGCGCCATGCTGGCCACGATGGTCGCCGCCCAGAAGGCCAAATTGACATAGGAAAGCTCGAGCGCGCCGCCCTGATAGTTGTCGCGCACGACCAGCGGCAGGACCGCCATGAACGGCCCGACGTAGAAAACGCCGACGCCGAAGTTGAGCAACAGCACCGGCCAGATCTGGTCCGATTTGGCCGCCGCCGATACCCCCTCGCCGACGCTCCGCCAGAAGCCGGCATGTGCGCCCGGCGGATGCGGCGGCGGATCGGGCAGTTTCTTCACGGCAAAGCAACCCACCAGCACCATACCCGCATGAAGCAACAGCAGAGGCACGGCGCCGAAGCGGTCGGCCGACGAGGCGAAGCCGATGCCCAGGAGCTGACCGCCGAACTGAAGTGCCGTGGCCAGTGCAACAGCGCGCGGCAGCGCCCCTTTTGGCGCGACCACCGGCAGGAGCGCGTCGCGTGTCGGGATGGCGAAGGCGCCGATCGCGCCCGCGGCAATGCCGTAGGCGATCAGCAGCGGATAGCTCAACGCGCCCTCGCCGCCCGACCACAGCAACGCCGCCAGTGCCAGCGGCGGCGCGGCATAGAGCATGTGATAGAGCAGCAGCAGTCGACGGGGATTGCCGCGGTCGGCGACCAGGCCCCCCAGCGGAAGGAACAGCAACGAGGGCGCCATGACGGCAGCCTGCGCGACGCCGACGGCAAAGGCGTCCATGCGCAGCACCACGGCGACCAGCCATGGGAACAGCACCATCTGGATGCCGAGCGGCACGAACCAGGTGCCGAGGCCGGCGAGGTAGACAGGGAAGGCCGAAGACGCGTCGGGAGAAGGCGGTGGGCTCTTGGCTTGATCCAAGGCAAATCCATCTATATCTTATAGGCACTTAGTGCACATTGCTCATTCATTAGTCAAAGGCACATATTTCGTGTCGACCTTCAATCGTAACACCCTGGTCAAGGTTCTCGAGATCCTGGACAGCAGCCACGCCGAGGAGGCGTTGGCGGCCGCTAAACTCGCTTCGGCCATGGTGCGCGAAGCCGGTCTCAGTTGGGATCAGGTGATCGACACGACCGTGCTCCCCCGTTCGGCGCCCACGCCGGCTCTACCGGAGGCACCTCCGCGTGCCGTCAGCGCCGGCCCCTTCGGCTATCGCCGCGAGCGCGATCTCTCGCCCCATGAACAGTTCTTCATGGTGCTGCTGAGCCCGCGCACGCCGGCCGACATCAAGCGGAAGCTCAGGAACTGGGAAGCGCGTGTCCTCGACGGCGAGATCACGCCGCAGGAAAGCCAGGACCTGCAGTTCATGTATCAGAGTTTCGTCGTCGCCTGAGCGACGGGTTTTGTCGCTCCTGACAATCGTGGGTCAGGAGCAGTCGACAGCGCGCGACGTTCAGGCCGCCAGCAGGACGCTCTGCTCGCGCTCCAGGACGCGCCTCACGGCCGGGCGCGCAAGCATGCGGTCCTTCCAGGCAGTGTAGTTCTTCAGCTCGCCAACGGGCAGGCCGATGCGCTTGCCCCAGCCATAGAAGACCAGCGCGTAGCCGTCGACGACCGAGAAGTCGTCGCCCAGGATCCAGGTCTTGCCGGCCAGCAGCCCGTCGATTTCCTTGAGGTTGGCGTGGAAGTTCTCCCGCCCCACCGCCTTCAGATGGTCGAACACGGCCGTATCGGTGGCGAAGCGCTCGGGCCGGCCGATATGGGTGAAGTTCGGATGCACGCCGTTGGAGAACCAGGCCATCAGCGAGATCGCCCGCGCGCGGCCGACCGGGGCGGACGGCATCAGGTGAGGCGCGTAGCGAGCCGCCACGTAGTCGAGGATCGCGGTGTTCTCGACGATCGTGCCCTCGTCGATCACCAGCGCGGGCACGCGGCCGCGCGGGTTGATCTCGAGGTACTCCGGCGTCTTCTGCTCGGCCTTGGCGAAGGACAGCGCCTGCGATTCGTAAGCTGCGCCGCTCTCCTCGAGGCCGATGTGCGAGGCGGTCGAGCAGGCGCCCGGCGCGTAGTACAGCTTCAGCATCGATCTCTCCCCGATGGCCCTAGAGCGGCTGGGTCGCCGCGCCGTTGGGCTTGCCGCGGTGCAGGAACTCGCGGCCGACCTTGACCCGGCGCTGGCCGTCGTACTCGACGATGTCGGCGGTCGCATAGGTCTCGCCCCAGTTCGACGGCAGGAAGGATCCCGAGCCGACGATGTCGATCGGCGCCTTGGCCTCGGCCATGACGCGGCACTTGGCCGGGCCGAAGCCCGACGACGCCACGATCTTCACCTTGTCGAAGCCGGCGCGGTCGAGCTCGGCGCGCAGGTGGAAGATCGCCGCCGCCGACACGCCGGTGCCGACCAGGTAGCGCAGCTCTTCCTCGCTGCGGTAGCCGCGGATCGACTCCGGCGAGAAGCGCTCGAGCACCGAGTACGAGGTCGCGGGGTCCAGCCCCTCGATGTAGCGGCCGCCCGTCGTGTCGAGGCGCAACGACAGCATCCCCTTGGCGGCCAACTCAGGAAAGCGCCGGCACACCTCCAGCGAGTCCGAGATCTCCTTCGCGAAGTAGTCGACCAGCACGGTCATGCCCTCGCCGGGATAGGTCTCGTGGTACATCTCGGCGGCGCGCAGCGTCGAGCCGGCATAGCCGATCAGGGCGTGCGGCATCGTCCCCAGCCCCTGCTCGCGGCCGAAGAAGTGGGCGGTGGCATGCGTGGCGTTGCCGATGAAGCCGATGGCGCCGACCTTGCGCTTGGCCCGCGCCGAGCCGACCGAGGCGGCATAGGCCATCATCTCGGCCATCTCCTGGCCGGCGCAGTGGCGCGCGTCCATGGCGAGGAAGGCCGACCTCGGCATGTCGGCGCACATCGTGTAGGCGTTGTAGGCGGCGACGCAGGCCGGCCCCAGCTTCTGCAGGAAGATCGTCTCGAGATCGACCAAGTGGAAGAACGAGCCGGTGATGTACATCATCGGCTCGCCGGCGCCGACCCACTTGCCCTCGCGGTAGCGCAGGTCGAGCTCGACCGACGTGTTGCGCGAGCGGCCGAGTTCCTCGAGCCACTGCAGCGCCAGCCGCGGCGCGAACACCACCGGCCGCCGCATGAAGATCGCGTAGGTGACCTTGCAGTCGCCGAAGCGGCCGATCACCTGCTTGGTGCGATTGAAGTAGTGGTCGGTATACCGCTCGACGTCGCGGTCGCTTGGCTGCGCCATAGGCCCTCCCCCGGCCCGGCCGTCGGTCAGACGGCCGGTCGTGCCCGCTCGAACGACTGGCGCTCGGCCTTCAGCTGCTCGGCGAGCAGGAAGGCGAGTTCCAGGGCCTGGCTGGCATTGAGGCGCGGATCGCACTGCGTCTCGTAGCGCTCGTCGAGGTTGGCCACCGTGATGTCGGTGGCGCCGCCGATGCACTCGGTGACTTCCTGGCCGGTCATCTCGAAGTGGACGCCGCCCGGGTGCGTGCCCTCGGCGCGGTGGACCGCGAAGAACTCGCGGACCTCGGCCAGGATCGCGTCGAACGGCCGGGTCTTGCGGCCGTTCTCGGCGGTCACGGTGTTGCCGTGCATCGGGTCGCACGACCAGACGATCGACAGGCCTTCCTTCTTCGCCGCGCGCAGGAGCGCCGGCAGCTTGTCGCCGACCTTGCCGGCGCCCATGCGGGCGATCACCACGATGCGGCCGGGCTCGTTGTCCGGGTTCAGCGTCGCGTTGAGCCGCAGGAAGTCCTCGACCGAGGTGGTCGGGCCAGCCTTGAAGCCCAGCGGGTTGCGGACGCCGCGCAGGAACTCGACGTGCGCGCCGTCGGGCTGGCGGGTGCGGTCGCCGATCCACAGCATGTGGGCCGAGCAGTCATACCAGTCGCCCGAGGTCGAATCGACGCGGGTCAGCGCCTCCTCGTACTGCAGCAGCAGCGCCTCGTGGCTGGTGAAGAAGTCGGTCTCGGCGATCTGCGGCGTCGTCGCCGAGGTCAGTCCGCAGGCCGCCATGAAGCTCAGCGTCTCGTCGAGCCGCGCCGCCAGGTCCTGGTAGCGCGCCGAGGCCGGCGAGTTGCGCACGAAGTCGAGGTTCCAGCGGTTGACCTCGTGCAGGTCGGCATAGCCGCCCTGGGCGAAGGCGCGCAGCAGGTTCAGGGTCGCCGCCGACTGGTTGTAGGCCTGCACCATGCGTTCCGGGTCGGGACGCCGCGCCTCGGCGGTGAACTCGAAGCCGTTGACGTTGTCGCCACGGTACGACGGCAGCTCGACGTCGCCCTGCTTCTCGACGTTGGACGAGCGCGGCTTGGCGAACTGGCCGGCCATGCGGCCGACCTTCACCACCGGCACGCCGGCGCCGTAGGTCAGGACCACGGCCATCTGCAGCAGCACGCGGAAGGTGTCGCGGATGTTGTTGGCGGTGAAATCGGCGAAGCTCTCGGCGCAGTCGCCGCCCTGCAGCAGGAAGGCGTCGCCGGCGGCGACCTTGGCCAGGTACGACTTGAGCTTGCGCGCCTCGCCAGCGAACACCAGCGGCGGGTAGCGGCGCAGGCGCGCCTCCGCGCCGGCCAGCACGGCGGCGTCGGGATAGACCGGCATCTGCAAGGCCGGCCGGCCGCGCCAGCTGGTCAGCGACCAGTCGGTGGCGCTCGAACTGCGGGACTGCGCTTTCGCGGCCGTCCGGGACGGTCCCTGAATCGCGGTCATCTGTCTCCTCCTGCCCTTCCGCGCCGGCTCTTCCCCGAGGGGCGCGCGGGGTGGAGAACCTATACGTGCTGTGGATAAAAGGCCAGCGGCCGGGCCCCCGGGTGGGGGTCCCGGGCCTGTCCCGGCTACTCGGCTGCCTTGCGTCCCGGCGCGGGCTCGGCCCGCGGGGTGCGCATGGTGACGAACTCCTCGCCGGCCGTGGGGTGAATGCCGACCGTGGCATCGAACTGGGCCTTGGTGGCGCCGGCCCGGACCGCCACCGCCAGCCCCTGGACCAGCTCGGCCGCGTCGTCGCCCACCATGTGAACGCCGACCACCCGGTCGGTCGCGGCCTCGACGATCAGCTTCATGAAGGTCTTCTGCGCCCGCCCGGACAGCGTGTACTTCATCGGCCGGAAGGTCGAGGCGAACACCCGGATCTCGCCGAGACGCGTCCGCGCCTCCTCTTCCGTCAGCCCGACATTGGCCAATTCGGGCTGGCAGAACACCGCCGAGGGTACGTCGCGATGGTCGGCCTTGCGCGGCTTGCCGCCGAACTCGGTGTCGGCGAAGCAGTGTCCCTCCATCAGGGCAACCGGCGTCAGGTTGATCCGGTTGGTGACGTCCCCGACCGCCCAGATGTTCGGCACCGTGGTCTTCGACCACTCGTCGACGGCGATCGCGCCGGCCTTGTCGAGCTGAACGCCGACCTTCTCCAGGCCAATGCCCTGCGTGTTGGGGGCGCGGCCGGTGGCATAGAGGACGAGGTCGGTCTCGAAGCTGTCACCGGCCTGGGTGTGCACCGTGTAGGGCGCCTTGCCGCCGGTCGCCTCGATGCGGGCGATCTGCGTCTCGGTGCGCATCCGGATGCCACTGTCGCGCAGCGCCTCGTGGACGAAGCCGCGGCATTCCTCGTCGAAGCCGCGCAGCACGCGGTCGCGCCGCAGCACGAGATCGACGGTGCTGCCGAGACCGTTGAACACCCCGGCGAACTCGACGGCGATGAAACCCGCGCCGACGATGGTGATCCGGTTCGGCCGCTCGGGCAGGTGGAACACCTCGTTCGAGGTGATCGCGAACTCGCGGCCCGGCAGCTCGGGGATCACCGGCGCGCCGCCGGTGCAGACCAGGATCTTCCCGGCGGTGATCGTCTGTCCGCCGACCTCGACCGTGTGGCGGTCCATCAGCCGGCCGCGCCCCATGTGCAGCTTCACGCCGGCGCCGTCGAGCAGGCGGAGGTAGACGCCGTTCAGCCGGTCGACCTCCTTCGCAACCGCATCGCGCAGCGTCGCCCACGAATGGCGCGCCTCGCCCAGCGTCCAGCCGTAGGCCGGCGCATCCTCGAAGTCGTGGCTGAACTTCGAGCCGTAGACCATCAGCTTCTTGGGCACGCAGCCGCGGATCACGCAGGTCCCGCCGACGCGGTAGTCCTCGCAGATGCCGACGCGGGCGCCATGGCCGGCCGCGATCCGGGACGCGCGGACGCCGCCGGACCCGGCGCCGATCACGAACAGGTCGTAGTCAAAAGCCATCGCAGCACCCCGGGGAACAAAACCACAACACCGCCAGAATTCGGTCGCGGGGGCGACTATATCGGCGCTTAGACGGCGCGGTAAGGGAAATGGCGCGTGTGCAACCGTCTCCTGATACAACCATTAGGATATGTCCCGATGCTGAGATCTTGCCTTCTCCTCCCCCTCGCCGCACTCGCGCTCGCTGCGCCGGCCCTCGCCGCGCCCGGCGACACGCCGGCCCCCAACCCCACCCCCGCCCCCGCCCCGGCGGCGTCGAGCGAGCGGCCGGCCCGCACCGGCGGCGGCATCATGCGCTACGACGCCAACAAGGACGGCGTGGTCGACAAGGCCGAGTGGAATGCCGGCCAGGAGGCGCGCTTCAGGAGCCTCGACACCAACCGCGACGGCCGGCTCACCCAGGAAGAGTTGTTCGCCCGGACCCCGGCGATCGGCAACAGCGTGCTGCCGTCGGACCGGCAGGCGCAGCGCCAGTCGACCTACTTCCAGCGCATCGACAGCGACCGCGACGGCACCGTCAGCCTGGCCGAGTTCATGGCCCAGGCCGACCGCAACTTCGCCCGCTGCGACGGCAACAAGGACGGCCGGACGGATGCCGCCGAGTGCCGCCAGGCCTTGCAGCGCAACCGTTGAGCGGCGGACGGGAAGGCCGGCCGAAGCCGGCCTTCCCGCGATCGCCGGCGCTCAGCTGCTCTCGGCGTGCATCACGTCGCCGAACAGCTCCCACGACTCGCCCTTGAAGCGCTGCAACTGCACCGCCTGGATCGGGTAGAAGTCCGTGGGACTGGTGTTGATCGTGATGCCGGGCAGCAGCAGCGGCAGCTTGTACTTCTGGAAGCTGGCGGCCTGGCGCATCAGGTTCTCGCGCGTCAGGTCGTTGCCGCACTTCTTCAGCGTCTCGTGCATCAGCCTCGAGACCGCGAAGGCGAACACGTTCGACGCGTCGGACAGGCTGGCGCCGGCATTGTGTTTGCCCATCCAGTCGCGCCACGCCTTCATGTCGGCATGGCCTTCCCACTGCTTGTCCGTGGGATCCATCAGGTAGGCCGCCGTCAGGACGCCCTGCACGTTCTCGAACCCGGCCGGCTTCATCACCGACGCGACCGAGGCCGACACGTTGTTGAGGTACAGCGCCGGCTTCCAGCCGATGTCACCGGCCTTGCGCATCGCCTGCGCGGCGAACTTGGGCGTCGCGATGTTGAAGAAGACGTTGGCGCCGGA
>Ga0102832_1002727_pt1 | contig 10256 bp, 10 predicted proteins | sample EBPBio282013_DNA_FD_88942 | JGI IMG/M metagenome (GOLD analysis project Ga0102832, IMG submission 88942) | Wastewater treatment Type I Accumulibacter community from EBPR Bioreactor in Madison, WI, USA - Reactor 2_5/28/2013_ DNA (Illumina Assembly) | ecosystem: Engineered > Bioreactor > EBPR >... | reverse complement strand
CTATGAAGAAAAACTCACTGTAAACTCCATACTTTCCATTTAATTGAGGAATGAATTATTTTATGTACAAAGGAACTATTGCCATCCCTGATCCGATAAAAAATCCTTGCAAACCTCTCCCTAAAACTATGAATATCAAATATTTGGTCTGAATCATAGCGATTGCAATTAGGTTTAATGCATTAAGCAAGTAAAAACATTATTTTCGTGAGAGTTTTTTCAAAAATATCTTACTGCAAAGGGCACCAATACAAGCTCCTATTGGAATGCAACTTGTCAATAACCCTTGTGCTAAAGATTTTTAGAAATTAAGTTCAAAAATATTGACTAAATCGTCAAATTTAAAGGCGTTGAAATAGACCATTGTATATCCCATTGAAAAAGACAAAATTACAATGTTTATGATTGCTTTTTCTATCAATTTTTTGGAATCTTCTCGAATTGGACAAGAAGATGGCTTTTTTGTGAGAGAATCTGAAGGATCGTGATTTCTTTAACTTATCTAAGTTTACGTCATCGTATAAAATGTTTATAAAAAATAAATAATAGAAAAAACTCTCTCAAATTGTTTTCAATTCTTTCAAACTGCATAAGCCTCTCAATTACTGAGACTAAAAGATAAATAATATTTATTTGTTGAAATTTAGTAAAAACTTTTTGGAGTAACTTAGTAATTTTTAGGAACGGAAAATATAAACAAAAATATTTTAAATCTCTTCAACTTTATTGTTTTATATGGTTACAATTTTGTTTAAAATTGAATGTACATCGAAATATCTTAATGAGAAACTGTAAAATGATTTTTTGAAATTTGAAGGTTTTTTGAGAAATATTATAATATCTTAATTATCAATAAAGAAAATGAAAAAAAGGAATCAATTAAATTCAACTATCAACATTATGGACGTTAAATAATATAAAAAAAAATAAAGCTCTAATTCATTATTTTAAATTATTCATTATTTAATAAAAAATGAAGTAATCGTAATAAATGATATTTAAATCAAAAATATTAAAAATTTCCTCAATTCTTTGTAGTTAATATTTCTTTCATCACATTAATTTCTAACAACTTCTTAATCATTAAATTCTAACAAATTTTTTAATCAAATAACATTAAAAAGCCCTGGTTTTAAGATAAGATAATTTGTATATTTAAAAAGAATAAAAAATCATTTCTTAGCAGGTTTCTCAGGTTATTATCCCTTATTCTTTTTGTCTCTTCTGAGCTTTATACCCGTGACTTCATCATTAAATTATCTGAACTTCTCATACTCTTCAATGTATGTTGAGGGCTGATTTGCCAAAGGACCAATGAATTCGTTAACTGATAACTGTCTTGAGGACATTTTATCATTTATTTGCATTATACGCCTCTACGTTACAACCTTATTAATTGCTTCTTTAAACTAAATTTTTATATAAAAATTACGTTTCCTCCAGTATATCCTTCAGTAACATGGGCAATTGTAGTAATTGGAAAATCATCAGGCAGACGCACATTCTTTTGTTGCATAAAATGCTAAAACAACGCCTTTCTTGTCGAGTAATTGGGGAAGGGAAAGTAAAACTTTTTCTGAGCAAAAGGCTTTATGAACTTTTTATTCATTTCCCAAGGTTTATTAGTTGATGCGATAACTGCGACTCTATCTTCTTTTTTGAGAACTTTCTTTTTGTATTTTGTCAAGGTTTTTCTTAATTTTGTAAAATTAGGTCCAGCAGCTCCGCCAGCACCTTTCTTTTTCTTCTTTTTAGCTTTGAAGATTTGCTCGACCTCATCCATGTAAATAATAGCAGGAGGGAATGTTTTTGCTACGTTGAATGTCATTGCTAACATTTTATTAAGTTCTTTTTTGTCATTAATTTTTTGCTCCAATGTGTAAGGAGAAAGTTAAAGGACAAGAGCATCACATTAAGTGGCTAAAGCACGAATCATTAAAGTTTTTCCTGAACCATGTGGACCGAAAAACAAGAAATAATGAAGTTTATCCACTCTTTATTTAACAAACTGAGATCCAAGAGGCAATCCTATCAGTTCAACCAAAGCTTGACGGACATCAAAGTAACTTGGATCAGGCATCAACTAACTCGAAATTTACTATTTTGTTCTTAACAGGTTAGGCTCACCATACAAATCTTTAACCCTTGCAGGTGCTAACTTTTTGAGGACACCAAAATCTACCAAATGACCGATTTGATCAAGTGGAGGAATTTTACTAATGTCCTTCCATCCTGGTACTTTTATTTTCTTAGCTTTCTTTTTTTTCTTTTTTTTCTTTTTCTTTTTTCCTTTTTTCTTTTTGAATTTGATACGAAGATTTGCCAATTACAGTTCAATCATGTCATCAACCATCTTTTGAACTTGATCTTCGACTTCTGGTAAAACTGTTTCTTTAATTTTTTTAGTTTCTGGTTTATCTTAGGGACTGGTTTGATCTTTCCATTATTTGGTGTGTTTATCAATTTTTTCTTGAATGGCCATTACAGCTTAAGTAGGTCCACATCTTGGATTTTCTTTTTAGAATTTGTCTTTTTCGGTTAATTTTTTCTTTTTCTTTTTGCCTTTCTTTTATTTCTTTTTCATTTAAGCTAACTTAGCGGCCATTTATTGTTCTTATGGAGTAAGTGGTATTTTAACTTTGTCTTTTTCATAAAAATCTTTGACAGTGTCGGGAATTTTAGTAAATTAAGTTCTTTACATAAACTAACTGATCCATAATCTGCGATCTCTTAACATTTTTTATTTCAAGGGTTATTACCATTTTTAGAGAAGTTAGTCCTTTAATGTTTAAAGAGTTTCCTTGTATTACTTTTAGTTATCGAGTTGTATTTGTCTCATTTTTTCTCGATGTTTATTCATTTTATAAACAGCACTGCTTGGATCATTTGGATCTTGAGGCTTTTTAAGAATTCCTAAGAACACAAGTTATTGTTATCTAATTTTATCGACAAGTCTTCTTGCCAAAAAACCTTTCATTGTTTTTTGAATCAAAGTTACTTGCTCTCTTTTTTAGCTTTAATCATCATAATCAAGAATTTAATTCCCTCCTTCTTTCTTTTTCGCAATTTTTTTTAGTTACTTTTTTTGAAAATAAACAGCTTTAAGGGCTCTAACAATACCTTGTCTTCCTCTTTCAATTTTTTGGATGATTCTTATCGCGGTTTACATGTTGGTATCGAGGGCTGTTCTTTACTCAATAACTTATTATTCAGGAAGAGTGGTTTATTTAAGATCAAGAAGGAACTTTTCGACGATTTGGTTTCTTTTTTATTTTTCAGAGTTTTTATCATTTTTGAAATACCTTGGAATTGTCATTTCGATTTCAGCAGGTCTGACGCGCATTTAAAGAAGAAATTAATCGAGATTAACGTACTCTGAACGTACAGAGTTGGTTGCGGTGTTGTATCTGATAAGATTGAGCTTGAGCTAAACGACCCTGAGCATGGTCGATTAGAGCATATCCTTGAGTAACATACGTTTTTGTGGATGAACGAGTTGGTCGTAGCAGTCTTCGAGTATTTTGTAACAATGAACGTACTTAATATAAAGGTGGGCGTAGAAGCGGAACCATTCCTCATCTTTACGTTCATATAAGAGCTGTTATTATGGGTAAAAGTACTCCTTTTTCGTTCACGTTTTCATCGAGAGGGTCGAATTACTCATGGATATTCTCAAGCAACTAATTAATAGCCTCCTTCCAGAGGTTATTATAGTAATTGCTTGACATTTGTCACGCGCTTTACTATTTAATTAATGTAACTTTATAACCTTTTTATTTTCAAATTTCAAATATTTTTTTGAGTAATCTTAAATTAAATTGGCTTTTTAAATAATGGTTACAACAATGAATACGAAATATCATGAGAAATAGTTAATAAACAATTCAAAATCATTTGGTTTGGAGATTTTCGATGATCATGGCAGTAGATCCTCCACCACCGTTGCAGATGGCAGCCAAACCATACTTTCCTCCCCTGTTTTTCATGACAGTCAACAAGGATTGGACGATTCTGGCACCACTCATACCGATTGGATGACCCATAGCGACAGCACCACCATGGACATTAACTCTGTCTTCTCCAATATCAAGCAATTTCATATTTGCCAAAGCAACAACTGAAAAAGCTTCATTGTATTCAAAGTAATCAATATCACTGACTTTCAATCCAGCTTTTGACAAAACTTTTTTGGTAGAATATTGAGGAGCGATTGCGAAATCAACGGGTTCAATTTCAGCATCAGCGTAGTTGACGATTCTTGCCAATGGTTTTACTCCAGTTTGCTTGACTTTTTATTCAGACATCAAAACTAAATTAGTGACAAATATTACCAAGTGAGCAAGCACCATCGTTGATTTTTGAAGAGTTAGCGGCAGTGATAGTACCGGTCTTGCTGAAAGCTGGAGCTAATTGAGCAATTTTATCTTCTTTGTATCTCTTCCATTCTTAATCTTCGTTAAATTATTATTCAGCTTTTTTATCTTTGATTTTGATGCTGACGATTTCGTCTTTCAATAACCCTGATTTAACGGCTTCGATGTGTCTTTTATATGAAAGCTTGCAATATTCGTCTTGGGCTTCTCTGGTAATTTTGAAGTCATCGGCTGTTTTTTCAGCACAATTTCCCATGGCCATCTTGTTGAAGGCATCTTGTAATCCGTCATAACTGATAGCGTCATATAATTGTTGATGTCCAAAACCAGTTCCTTTTCTTGTCTAATTTTATTAATATCAAGTACGTTGAATAAAAGATAAGGAGCCTTTGACATTGATTCGAATCCACCTGCAACAACAGTGTGACTGTGTCCCAAGGCAATTGATTGAGAGCCGAAAACTAAACTCTTCAAACCTGAAGAACAGACTTTGTTAATTGTGGTGCATGGAGTTTCAACTCCAAGACCTGCGTTAATTGAAGCTTGTCTTGCTGGGGCTTGACCAACACCGGCTGAAAGAACATTACCTAAAATAACTTCATCAACTTATTTTGGATTAAGATTGATTGATTCAAGAGCACCTTTAATGGCGAACCCTCCGAGTTGAGGACCAGTAAAGTTTGAGATTTTTCCTAAGAATGAACCAATTGGAGTTCTTTTAGCAGCGACGATGTAAACAGAGCTGAGTTTCATGTCTTTTTATTAGGCCTTTGATAAAAATTAATAATAGATCGAAAATGAAGATAATTAATCTTATTTTAGGGCATACTATATTTTGTAAATTGATTTTAAAAAGATGTCAGAAATTCAGAAAGCTCCTAAAAAAAGCATATTTCTCCAACAACTCGAGAAACAAGCTCAAATCAGAAACGACCCTTCAGTCACTTTTTTCAGAAGATTGAACAGACCAAGAAATAACACCTTTAACCACGTCCAACGTAAATATACATTGATTTAGTATCAAAATTCTTGAGAATTAAATACCCTTTGATCGGAGCTATTTTCGTAACCGTTGCCTATGACTACATGATGCATTTTTACACAAATGTTCCCAAAGGACATTGATTTCAAACATCTCATGCGAACTTATTATTTATCAATTTTTCATCACTATCTTAAGAAATAAACAATATTGGAAACTCTTTAATACTAAAATCCATTTAATAAAATTCAGAAAATAGATTAAAAAAATCAGTTTAAGCAGTAAGTTCAGAAGTTTTCCTGTTCGTCTTCTTCGTTGGAACTGGACTCAATCTAATTCTCTTTGTTTTTCTTCTCCATTATTATTTGATCCACATAATCGTAAAGGTATTAATACTGAGAAAAAGTGTAAACCATTCCCCATCGTTGTTACCTCAGCTGTCTGACCAGTTCAAAAACAGAAATTTCGTCTTTTTCATCGATAATTTTCTTGCACAGACACATTGCTATGAATGTCCCTGTCCTACCAACTCCTGCGCTACAATGAACAACTGGAGGTTCACCTTTTTAAAAGTGTTTTAAAAACTGTTTAACCAAAAAGTCAATGGTTTTCTTGGATCCTTAAATGGGTCTGTCTCCATCAGGCCAACTGGTGATTTGATAATGAGTAAATATGGTTTCAAAATTACTGTTGGTATTTTTGAGATGGAATTTCCTGATTCTGAGATCTTACTGTTTTGATTATGACTTCATTTAAATTTCGTACTATTTTTCTACCATTTTTCCCCCTTAAGTTTCCTGATTGGGCCAGTAACGATCACATTTTTTCCTATTTTTTTAAATTAAACAGCATAGCATAAAGACGGATTTGATATTATACTTTTAAATCATACGATAAAAGTTGTAAAATGTTGACGTGAGAGGGCCTTGAGTGGCAATAATTTTTTTACCTTAAAACTCAATAATGTTAGCATTAATGTAATTTTAAATTTTGTCTTTTTCCTCTTCAGTGGTTAGAACTGGTTTTGTAGGATTAAATGTCATAATATGGGGATTCCTATTATAGGGGAACTGTTCAGGATTTTGATAGAGTTTTTCTAAATGGTATTGTGTCTGAGTCATAAATGTTAAGATTTTGAACTCAGAAGATAACGATCGGTCTTAACGATCGACCCCGAACTCAGATAAAGGAATGGGTGTGCTCATTTGTTTAATGTGTTGATTTTAATTTCTCCACTCTAAAGAAATGTCCTGAAAGTTCATTTATAATATTTTTTTATTATAAATACTGTTCTTATGTATAATCTTCATTCCTGACAATTACTATTGTCGAATCCAACGGATATAAACTCACTCCAAATGCTATTTAAACCTCTCCCTCAAAATCTCGATTTCTTTCTCCTCCAAGACCATCTTTTTCAAACCCTTAAGAAAAATAAACTTACTCAGCAGCTTGTGAACCTGAGAGCTTAATAAATTGTCAAGTCCTTGCTGAAATAGTCGGTAGACTCTTAGATCGGTCAAAAATACCAATAAACCTGTTTAAAACTTTAACAAACATAGGAAAATTATAAGCGACTGGAGACATAGTTTTAAAGAGCGATATAAAAGGAATAAAAAAGAAAGAAGAATTTAATCAGAGGTATGAAATCGGAAAAGTAAAATATTTTGATAAAGACAAACAATTAGCTTCAAAGCAAAGAGGAACATATCTTAAGACTGGAATAATAAATTTCTCAGCTTGAAGAATCATTTAACTAACTCAGGTAATAATATGAATCTTTAGTGTAATAAAATATACAAAAAACTTAAAATATACAAAATTTAACTGAGCAAAATCAGCAAATTATGCAGAAAAACAATCAATTAACCAAATAATTGGAGGATTCTCAATAAAAATTTAAATTTGAGATGTAAAAAATGGTATTTTCTCATCAGTAACATATGAATAAAAATTATTCCAAAATTAAAAATCTCAACAATTCTTTACAACAAGCTGAAACCAAAATTAAAGAACTGTCAACTTAAAACACTGCTCTTAATAAATTACTGTAACAAAAATAAAACCTTGGCTCATAAAGAGGTTTAAAACATGAAGCTTAACTTAAAAAAAGTAACAGACAAGTATAAAAGCTCAAAAAGTAACTCAACCAAAGTTAATAAAATTACTCAGTTCTCCAAAAGTAAATTTCTAAATTCAAAGACAAGTACAGAAAGTTTTAATAAGAATACAACTCGATGAAATTTACACATGAACTTTAAAAAAAGTAATCATCCTAAAAAATCAAAACACAGTAAAAAATAATAAATTCTTTACAAAAAAACATCAACGAGATTAATGGGGAAAATTAGAAACTATCTGCAAGAAATACGAAAATAAAAAGAGGATTTGATAAGTTGCAAAGACATCTTTCGACAACATTGGTAGCTCTCAAACAAGAAAATTTGACTCTTAAAAGTTTTCTCAAATAAAATTTTATTCTTATCAAAGAGTATGCAGAGACTTCTGTTATGAAGGTTGTCAATCATCTTTCCTCTGAGCTTAGCACGTACTTCCAAGAATGTGTGTTTGAAATCAAGAAAGCAAGAGAGGAAAAGAACCTTGCAAGACAAGAAGTCAAAATAAAAACGTAACTGATTGAACATTTGGATAAAATGCTTGACAGTGAGACAAAATCAGTTTATGACCTGAGATACGAATTGAAACAGAAAATTAAGGAGTAATAAAAACTTCGAAGAAAGCTCAAAACCCACTACCAATAAACAGATAAGAAGTTAGAGTAATTTCAGTCTAAATATATCTCCATACTAAAAAATGATTTTTGATATTTTTATTTATGAAATCTTTTATTTATTAAAGCATAAAATCTTAGAAAGCTTATCAATAAAAATTATTACAAATTCAAGAACTTTTATGATTAGAAATTATTATAAAGCTTTAGATTAAAATATAATGAGAATCTCAATAACTTTGAAAAGGTAATTTAAAAAAATTTAAATCTTGAATTGGATATTAATTTATTAGTTATCTAAAAGATGCAAACTCCCGTCATGGTGATGAGCACCAACTCGAAAAGAGAAACCGGTAGAAAGGCTCAATTAGCAAATATCCAAGCTGCAAAGGTATGAATCCTTTTTGAAATGCATTCAGCATTTTTTCTTTCAAATTTATTTGATTAATATCGTAGGCAGTCGCTGAAATCGTAACTTCAACTCTTGGCCCTCAAGCCATGCTTAAAATGTTGCTTGACCCAATGGGAGGAATTGTCATGACCAACGATGGGTACCGAATTTACTTATTTTCATAGTAATGCCATTTTGAGATAAATCGATGTACAACATCCAGCAGCAAAAAGCGTCATCGAATTGGCTCGAGTCCAAGATTAAGAAGTCGGTGATGGAACAACAAGTGTCATCATTACAACCGGTGAACTCATGATTGCTGCCAAACCTTTCATGGAAATGAACATTCATCCAACTGTTGTCGTCTCAGCTTATTATAAAGCCCTCGACTTCGCCAAAAAAGTCATTGAAGATTGTTCAAAACCAATTGATACCAGCAACGATTAAGAAGTTCTTTCTGCTTTACAAAACTGTATCGGAACTAAATTTGCCAGCAGATGGGGAAAACTTATTTCAAACCTTACCATTAAAGCAACCAAAATCGTAATGAGAGAAGGAGCCAAAAAGAAACTTAACCTTGAAATCAAAAGATACGCTAAAGTTGAAAAAATTCCAGGAGGAACTCTTGAATAATCCTAAGTTCTTGACGGAGTTATGGTTAATAAGGATATCACCCATCCAAAGATGAGAAGAACAATTAAAAACCCAAGAATTATCTTACTTGACTGTCCAATGGAATATAAAAAAGGTGAAAGTCAAACCAATATGTAACTTAAAACTGAAAATGCCATGTGTGAAGCTCTCGAGCAATAAACTCAAGAAATCGCCATGATGTGCAACGATATTCTCAAGTGGAAACCAGATATCGTCATTACCTAAAAAGGTATTTCAGATTTGGCTCAACACTTTTTATTGAAAGGAAACGTTTCATGTATCAGAAGAGTAAGAAAAACTGATAACGTCAGAATCGCAAGAGTTTCTGGCGCTAAAATCGTCAACAGACCTGAAGAAATCCAATAATCTGATGTTGGTACAGAATGTGGATTGTTCGATATTAGAAAAATCGGTGATGAATATTTCTCATACTTTGTTGAATGTAAAAATCCAACTGCTTGTACCATCTTGTTGAGAGGTGCATCAAAGGATGTTTTGAACGAAATGGAAAGAAATCTCCACGACTGTTTGGGCGTTTCTAAGAACATTTACTGCGATCCAAGATTGGTTCCAGGAGGAGGAGCCACTGAAATGGAAATTTCTGCAAGAATTAATGAAGAAGGTAGCAAAACCTCAGGTATTGAACAACTTCCATTCAAAGCAGGTATTTTTTTTATTAAATTCAGTCGGTTACGCTTTGGAAGTCATTCCTAAAACTTTGGCAACAAATTGCGGTATGGATGTCGTTAGAACCATTACCGAATTAAGAGCCAAACACGCTGAAAGAGGTAACTCTACTTTCGGTATTGATGGAAACTCAAAGAAAATATCTGACATGGCCGTTCAAAATATTTGGGAACCAATCTCAGTTAAATTCCAAGTCATTAAAACAGCCATTGAAGCTTCTTGTTTACTTCTTAGAATCGACGATGTTGTTTCTGGAGTCAAGAAGAGAGAAAAAGAAAAATCCGGTCAACCAATGCAAGGTGAATAACCACCAATGGAAACTTTCGGTGATGCCAGAGACGGATGATCAAAAATTTATGTTTTGTATATTTTTTTCAAATTCTATTTGGCGCTTTTTTTAATGAAACTTGTTAGGTTTGGAAGTATTGGTTTGTTTTT
>Ga0102832_1002726_pt1 | contig 10257 bp, 12 predicted proteins | sample EBPBio282013_DNA_FD_88942 | JGI IMG/M metagenome (GOLD analysis project Ga0102832, IMG submission 88942) | Wastewater treatment Type I Accumulibacter community from EBPR Bioreactor in Madison, WI, USA - Reactor 2_5/28/2013_ DNA (Illumina Assembly) | ecosystem: Engineered > Bioreactor > EBPR >... | reverse complement strand
GCCCGCCGTGAGTGGGATTCAGCCCGGCGTACGGTGCGGTGCGAACAGGATGATGCCGGCCCCCGCCAGGCAGACAAGGGCTCCGATAACGTCCCAGCGATCCGGCCGCGTTTGTTCTACCGCCCACAGCCAGACGATGGTGGCCGCGATGTAGATCCCCCCATAGGCGGCATAGGCACGACCGGCAGCATCGACTTCGATACGGGTCAGCAGCCAGGCAAAGAGCGCAAGGGCAACGACGCCCGGCACCAGCCACCAGGCCGACGCGCCGAGCCGCATCCAGGACCAGAACGCAAAGCAACCGGCGATTTCGAGGAACGCAGCACCGACATAGGCAAAGATCGATTTCATGCTGCCGCCGTCATGGCAGCGATCTCGTCGACAAGCCAGCGGCGCAGGGCGCGGATCGTCGGCACCGAGCGTTCGCGCGACCGGCAGACGAACCAGATCTGTCCCTGCGTCGGCACTTGCGGCCCGACGCGAACCAGCGCGCCCGACGCGATCTCGCTTTCGATCAACGGATCGAAGGCCAGGGCAACGCCCAAGCCATGCATGGCGGCACGCAAGGCCGGGCCCATGCCGTCGACTTGCACGCCTTTGCTGCCGCCGCGGCGTTCGGCGAAACCCGCCGATGCGAGCCCCGCCCCTTCTGCCCATTCGATCCACGACATGCCGAAGGGCGAGACCCGAATCAGCGGGGCGCGCAAAAGATCGATCGGCGTCTTGAGCTTGAGGCGCCGCGCCAGCGCCGGCGACGTCACCGGAACGGCCCGCAATTCCAGAACCTTCTCTGCCGCGACGTCGGGCCAACGGCCGTCGCCGTAGCGAAGGGCGACATCGACCAGTCCCGCCTCCATGTCGGCCATGCGCGGGCTCGCCTCAACCTGCAGTTCGATGGCCGGATGAGCGTCGAGGAACTGGCCGAGACGCGGCAGGAGCCAGTGCGAGGCGAAGATCGGTACGGCCGAGACGCGCAGCCGCCGCGAGCCCTCCCCCTGCTGCACCATCGCCCGAGCCAGCTCGCCGAAGGCCCGGCCCGTCGTGTTCGCGAGTTGCCGACCGGCCGGCGCCAGCACGACGCCGCGCGGGCCGCGCTCGAACAGCTTTTCGCCGAGCTGGCGTTCGAGACCGGCGATGCGATGGCTGACCGCCGAGGCGGTGATGTGCAGCTCCTCGCCCGCCGCCTTGAACGAGCCGGTGCGCGCGGCAAGCTCGAACGCCTGCAGCGCCAGCAACACTCGCGAGGTCAGCACGGCTCGTGGGGACGAGCCCCCCGCATCAGAAGGCCTCGGCCGGCAAAGCCATCAGGGTCGAAGCGCCGGCCTTGATCTGATGGTTCAGTGAGACCGTCTGCGGCAGCACGCGCGCCATGTAGAAACGCGCGGTGACGAGCTTGGCTTCGTAGAAGGCGTTGTCGTTGCCGGCGGCCAGTCCCTTGTGGGCGGCAACCGCGATACGGTTCCACATGAAGGCCATGGCCGTCAGCGCCATCAGGCGCAGCAGGTCGCTCGCCGCACCACCCGCCTCGTCGGGGTTCTTCATGGCGTTCTGCATCAGGAAGAGGGCCGAGTCCTGCACGCGGCCCAGCGCCTTCTCCAGCGGCTCGACGAACTCCTTCATCTTGTCGTCGCCCTTGTGCCTGGCGACGAAGCCGCTGATCTCGCCGAGCAGGCGCTGCGCCGCCTTGCCGCCCTTCATCGGCAGCTTGCGGCCGACCAGGTCGAGCGCCTGGATGCCGTTGGTGCCCTCGTAGAGCTGGGTGATGCGCGCGTCGCGCACCAGCTGCTCGACGCCGTTCTCGCGGATGAAGCCGTGGCCGCCCCACGTCTGGACCGCGAGGTTGGCGCACTCGCTGCCCATGTCGGTGAAGTACGCCTTGATGATCGGCGTCAGCAGCTGGATCAGGTCGTCGGCCGCCTCGCGCTTCTCCGCGTCGGGGTTGCGATGGGCCTCGTCGATCAGCATGCCGACCCACAGCGACAGCGCGCGCGCCGCCTCGGTGAACGACTTCTGGATCATCAGCATGCGCCGCACGTCGGGGTGCACGATGATCGGGTCGGCCGGGCCGGCGGCGTTCTTCGGGCCGGTCAGCGAGCGGCCCTGGATGCGGTCGCGGGCGTAGGCGACGGCGCTCTGGTAGGCGGTCTCGGCGATGCCGAGGCCCTGCATGCCGACGCCGAGGCGGGCGGCGTTCATCATCACGAACATCGCGGCCATGCCCTTGTTGGCCTCGCCGACCAGCCAGCCGGTCGCGCCGTCCATGTTCATGACGCAGGTCGCGTTGGCCTTGATGCCCATCTTGTGCTCGAGCGCGCCGCAGCGGATCGCGTTGCGCTCGCCGACGCTGCCGTCGGCCTTGGGCAGGAACTTCGGCACGAGGAACAGCGAGATGCCCTTGGTGCCGCCCGGCGCGTCCGGCAGGCGGGCCAGCACGAGGTGCAGGATGTTCTCGGTGAGGTCGTGCTCGCCGGCCGAGATGAAGATCTTGGTGCCGGTCAGCTTGTAGGAACCGTCGGCCTGCGGCTCGGCGCGGGTGCGCAACATGCCGAGGTCGGTGCCGCAATGGGGCTCGGTGAGGCACATCGTGCCCGACCAGGTGCCCTCGGTCAGCTTGGGCAGGAAGCGCTGCTTGAGCTCGTCCGAACCGTGCCGCGCCAGCGCCTCGTAGGCGCCGTGGCTGAGGCCGGGATACATCGCGAAGGCCTGGTTCGACGCGGTGAACATCTCCTGCAGCGCGAAGCCGACGGTGGCCGGCAGGCCCTGGCCGCCGAAGTTCGGGTCGCAGGTCACCGACGTCCAGCCGCCCTCGCGGAACTGGTCATAGGCTTCCTTGAAGCCCTTGGGCGTGCGCACCACGCCGTTCTCGTAGTGGCAGCCTTCCTCGTCGCCCGAGCGGTTGAGCGGGAACAGCACGTTCTCGCACAGCTTGGCGGCCTCCTCGAGGATCGCCTGGATGGTGTCGGGCGTGGCGTCCTCGTAGCCCGGCAGCTTGGCCAGGCTGGACACGTCCAGCACCTCGTTGAGCACGAAATTGATGTCCTTCAGCGGCGCCTTGTAGACGGCCATTGTTGCCTCCCTCGATGGACTGCTGGGTATTCGATGGCGATGGCGCCGTGGATCAGTCGGTCACGGAGTCGGGATCGACCCCGCGCTGGCGCAGCTCGGCGCTGACCTGGCTCTCCACGGTCCTGAATTCCTCGATGTGGGCGTCGAGATCGCGCTTGCGCCGCTCGAGGTCGGCGACGTGCAGGCGGCTGCGCCGCAGCAGCTCGCGCAGCTGCTGCACGCCGGTGCGGTCGACCTGGTAGAGGTCGAGCAGCTCGCGAATCTCCGACAGCGAGAAGCCCAGCCGCTTGCCGCGCAGGATCCACGACAGGCGGGTGCGGTCGCCGGCGCTGTACAGCCGGGTCAGTCCCTGGCGGCGCGGCTTGATCAGCCCCTCGTCCTCGTAGAACCGGATCGTGCGCGGGGTGATCGCGAACTCGCGGCTGAGTTCGGCGATGCTATAGATGCGCTGGCTGTCGCGAGGCGCAGGGTTCTGGGCCGCGGCAGCGGCCGGCGGAACGGCGACGGTCATAGGAAAGGGTACATAGTTGACGTTTACGTAAACGTCAATGATGGTTTACGTAAACGGAAGGAAGCGGCTCATGGCGATCTATGCTCTTGGCGACAAGGTCCCGGTCATCCCGGCCTCCTGCTACATCGCCCCCGAGGCGACGCTCATCGGCTCGGTCGTCCTGGGCGAACGCTGCACGATCATGGCGGGCGCGGTGCTGCGCGCCGACAACGAGCCGATCGTGATCGGCGACGACACCAACATCCAGGAGAACTGCGTCCTGCACACCGATCCCGGCATGCCGCTGGCGATCGGCAAGGCCGTCACGGTCGGCCACATGGTGACGCTGCACGGCTGCACGGTCGGCGACGGCGCGCTGATCGGCATCAACGCCACGATCCTGAACAAGGCGGTGATCGGCAAGGAGAGCCTGGTCGGCGCCGGCGCCGTGGTCACCGAGGGCAAGACCTTCCCCGACCGCGCGCTGGTCGTCGGCGCGCCGGCCCGCGCGATCCGCGAGGTCAGCGACGAGAACGCCGCCCGCCTGCGCCTCAGCGCCGAGGCCTACGTCCGCCGCGGCGCGATGTTCAAGGACCAGCTGAAGAAGATCGGGTGACGGGCGTCGAAAGGGAGTAGGCTCGCCCCATGACCATTACCCTCCCTCGCGAGCAGCAGGAGTGGCTGGAAGCCCAGGTCAGGGCCGGCGTCTTTTCGAGCGTCGAAGAGGCGGTGGTCAGGATCGTGAGTGAGCACATGATGCTCGACATCGATGATCTCGCATGGGCCAAGCCACTGGTCGACGAAGCCGTGGCGTCGCTCGACCGCGGGGAAGGCTCGACCTTCGACGACTTCCGGGCGCGGATGGATCGGCGTTTCGGCAAAACCGATCCTTGATGGCCCGCCTCGTTGTATCGGCAGAGGCAGAAAGGGATATTGTCGACATCCTCGAACTGCTGACGGCGAAAGCCGGCCTTGCCGTCGCGCTCCGCTATCGTCGAGACTTGGAACGACTGATGCAACGCCTCGCCATCTTCCCTTCAAGCGGCGCCCCCGCCCTCGGCTTGGCGACCGGGTTCGCATCGGCGTCGTGAGCCCCTACGTGTTGATCTACGACCTCAGCGAGGACGCGGTCAGAATCCTGCGTGTCGTCGACGGCCGTCGAGATGTGCGGCCAGGACTGCTGCCGCCATGATCGACGCGCTCGACCATCTCGCGATCGCGGGCGAGGCCGCGACCTACGAGACGCTGCTCGGCCGGCGCGCCGTCGACGGGCGGCTGCAGACGCGCAACGTCGGGCTGACGTTCGGCGCCAGCGGCGGACCGCTGGCGAAGATGGTGTTCGCGACCGGCGCGCTCGACGCGGCGGAGCGCCTGCTCGGCCGCCGCGCCGTGCCGACGACGCGCGGCGTGCTGCTGGAGATCGACCCGGCCGCCAGCCACGGCACGCCGATCGCGCTGGTCGAGCGGCAGGACGCGCCGCCGCCGTCGCCGGCGCTGTGCGACGAGGCGGCGGCGATCGGCGAGCTCGACCATGTCGTCATCCGCTCGCCCAATCCCGAGCGCGCCATCGCCTTCTATGCCGGCCGGCTCGGCCTCGACCTGCGGCTCGACCGCTCCAACCCGCAGTGGGGCGCGCGGCTCCTGTTCTTCCGCTGCGGCGATCTCGTGGTCGAGATCGCGCACGACCTGCGCCGCGGCGTCAGCGACGTACCCGACACGCTGTGGGGCCTGTCGTGGCGCGCCGCCGACATCGCCGCCGCCCAGGCGAGGCTGAAGGCCGCGGGCGTCGTGGTGTCCGAGGTCAAGCCGGGCCGCCGCCCCGGCACCCAGATCGTCGCCGTCTCCGACCGCACCAACGGCGTGCCGACCATCCTGATCGGCGGACAGCGCCACTGGTGACGCCGGTGCGGGCCGCGCTGTCGCTGTCGCTCGCCGTCCTCCTGCTCGCAGGCTGCGCCGCCGCGCCCGCCCCGCCGCGGCCGGTGAAGAGCGCGGCCGGCCTGGCCCCGCTGCCGCCCTGCCCCGTCACGTCCTGGCAGCCGGAGGCGCCGCCGCCGACCGCGAGCGCGAAGGTCTCGATGGTGCTGCTGGCGGTCGGCGAGTGGGCGCGCTTCGGCCGCCAGACCATCGTCTATTCCAGCGCGGCGCCGAAGCGCGTCGAGCAGGCCGGCGTCAAGGAGCGCGACGCGCCGCAGCGCATCAACGACTACTGGGCCGCGGTCGGCTACCCCGAGCGCAGCGGTCTCGACGACGTGCCGTGGTCGGCCGCCTTCGTGTCGTGGGCGATCGCCAGCGCCGGCGTGCCGCGCGACCAGTTCTGCCCCGACCAGCGCCACACGATCTACGTCGAGCGGCTGGTCGAGCGCGCCCACCGCCCCGGCGCGGCGTTCGTGCCGCACCGACCGGACGCCTGGGCGCCGCGCGTCGGCGACCTGGTCTGCGCCTCGCGCGACGGCAGCGGCACCACCCTCGACAACTTCAACCGCGGCGCCGGGCATTGCGACATCGTCGTCGAGGTCGGTCCCGGCTGGGTCGCGGCGATCGGCGGCAATGTGGACGATTCGGTGACGCGCAGCGTCTTTCCACTGGACGCACGGGGGGTTTTGTCGCCCATATCCGGACGCCCGGTTTTCACCGTGATCGAGAACAGACTGCCGTAGGGAACGAGCGCGAATGTCCTGGCCGTACGACTACATCATCATCGGCGCCGGCTCGGCCGGCTGCGCGATCGCCAATCGCCTCGCCGAGGACCACTCGCTGCGCATCCTGATCCTCGAGGCCGGTCCGCCCGACGACAACTTCAAGCTCAAGATGCCGGCCGGCTTCGCCAGCCTCGGCGAGAAGTCGCCGTTCAACTGGCGCTACGAGACGACGCCGCAGAAGCATTGCAACGACCGTCGCATGTACTGGCCGCGCGGCAAGACGCTGGGCGGCTCGTCGGCGATCAACGCCATGCTCTACGTGCGCGGCCATGCCTGGGATTACGATCACTGGCGCCAGCTCGGCAACGAGGGCTGGAGCTACGGCGACGTCCTGCCGTTCTTCCGCAAGGCCGAGAACAACGAGCGCCTGAAGGACGACTTCCACGGCCAGGGCGGGCCGCTCAACGTCGCCGACCAGCCGACACCGCTGCCGATCAACGAGGCCTTCATCCAGGCCGGCATGCAGGCCGGCCTGCCGCGCAACGACGACTTCAACGGCGCCAGCCAGGACGGCGTCGGCATCTACCAGGTGACGCAGCGCGACCGCCAGCGCTGGAGCACCGCCAGCGCCTACCTGCGCCCCGCCGTCGAGCGCAACAAGAACAACGTCCACGTCGTGTCGAACGCGCTGGTCGAGCGCATCATCTTCGACGACAACCGCGCCATGGGCGTGCGCTATGTCCACAAGGGCCAGGACGAGGTCGCGCGCTGCAGCCGCGAGATCATCCTGTCGGGCGGCGCCGTCAACTCGCCGCAGCTGCTTCTGCTGTCGGGCGTCGGCCCGGCCGACCACCTCGCCTCGCTCGGCATCCCGGTGGTCCACGACCTGCCGGGGGTCGGCGGCAACCTGCAGGACCACCTCGACGCGGCGATCCTGCAGTACGCGAAACCGCGCACCACCTACGGCCGGTCGAGCAAGCTGATGGCGCTCTACAAGTACCTCAGCAAGAAGGAAGGCCCGGGCACCTCGCCGATCGCCGAGTCGGGCGGCTTCATCCGCACCCGGGACGGCCTCGCCGCGCCCGACATCCAGTTCCACTTCCTGCCGGTGCTGGTGATCGACCACGGTCGCACCCAGGTGCGCAAGGACGGCTACAGCCTGCACGCCTGCGTGCTGCGCCCCGAGAGCAAGGGCACGATCCGGCTGGCCAGCAAGGACCCCAAGGCGCACCCGCTGATCGACGCCAACTACCTCGCCGAGCGGCGCGACCTCGACACGCTGATCGAGGGCGTGAAGAAGGGCCGCGACATCCTCGCCCAGGCCGGCCTCGATCCCTACCGCGCCGCCGAGTTCGAGCCCGGCCCGGCGGTCAAGACCGACGCCGAGATCGAGGCGTGGATCCGCGCCAAGGCCGAGACGATCTACCACCCGGTCGGCACCTGCAAGATGGGGCCGGACAACGACGCGATGGCGGTGGTCGACAACCAGTGCCGGGTGCGCGGCCTGCAGGGCCTGCGCGTGGTCGATGCCTCGGTGATGCCGACGCTGGTCGGCGGCAACACCAACGCGCCGACCATCATGATCGCCGAGCGCGTCGCCGCCTTCATGCAGGCGGCGGCGTAGCGCCTAGACCCGCTTCTCGACGACCACGAACCACGTCTTGCCGGCGAACGGCACCAGCCGGCCGCGCGAGTCGACCGGGTAGAGGCTCATCGTGACCGAGTTCTTGACGTTGCCGCCGACCGCGTGGACGTAGCCGCCGCGCACGTCGGTGACGATGTCGCAATGGCTCGCCCCGGCATCGAGCCGGCGCTTCGCCGTGCGCGGGTCGGCGTAGCGCCAGGTCGGGCCCGAGGTGCCGGTGCAGACGAGGTCGCCGGCCCGCGGCGAGTACTCGTTGGGCGCGTGCAGCACGAACGGCGGCCGGCCGCCCTTCTGGTCACGGTCGTACAGCGCGGCGAGGTAGGCGCCGTGGCGGCCGTCGCGCGGGAACTCCTGGGCGCTGATGCCGGAATGGGCCATCGTCCACGCCACGAAGGCGCCCGACCACGGCTTGGACGAGCGGCCGTTCCACGACGGGTGGCCGCAGGTCCCCCAGTAGTCGCCGATCTTGCTCGACAGCGGCTCGCTACGCTCGCTGACGCCGGCCCGGTTGACGTGGCCGTTGGCCTGGCCGCCGTAGACCACGGTCGAGCGGCCGAAGTGCGTCCACTCGTTCCAAGCCGTGCGCGCCACGCGGTCGGACGGCGGCCGGTCGGCATAGCCGCCCCCGGTCGACCCGGAGCCGCAGCCGCTCAGCAGGGCCGGCAGCACGAGGACGAGCAGCAGGAGCGCGGGCAGTCCCGCCGGCAGCGCGGGCGGGGCGGCACGGGCACGAAGATCGACGAGGAGGCGGCCGATATTCATGTGGCACTTGCAGAATATTGATTAAATAATTGTTCTAATTTGTCTTTATATTATCACAGGCCCCGAATGTTGTCATCGTCAGCGCCCATTTCCAGCCCCCTCCCCGAGATTCGGGCGATGGAAGAGCGCGCCTTCCGCGGGTGGCCGGCCCTGGAGAGCCGGGACGATGCCGGCTGGCGCCTGCGCTTCTCCGGTGGCTACACGAAAAGAGCCAATTCTATCAATGCGTTGAGTCTAGAAGCTGAGACAAACTCTGAAGCCGTGGCGCGGCTCGAGGCGGCCTACCGGGAGCGCGGCCTGCCGCCGGTCTGGCGCCTGACGCCGCTCGCCCCGCCCGCCATTGCCGACCGCCTGGCCGGCTACCGCGCCATCGAGCGCAGCCTGGTCCAGGTCTGCCCGCTGCCGGACGCTGCCGCCCACCCCGAGGTCGCGATCCTGCCGGCGCCCTCGCCGGCCTGGCGCGCCGCCTTCGCCCGGCACAGCCCGGTGCGGGCCGAGCACCAGCCGGTAATGGAGCGCATGCTGGCGGCCATCGCCGCGCCGGTCGGCTTCGCCTTCGTCGAGGAGGCCGGCCAGCCGATGGCGATGGCGATCGGCGCGATCGACGGCGACGCGATGGGCCTGTTCGACGTGCTGGTGATGCCGGCCGCCCGGCGCCGCGGGCTGGCCCGCAAGGTCACCGAGAGCCTCTATGCCTGGGCGCGCGGCCACGGCGCCCGCACCGCCTGGCTGCAGGTCGTGGCGACCAACCAGGCTGCCCTGCCGCTCTACGCGGCGCAGGGCTACCGCACCGCCTACGCCTACGAATATCGCGTTCCGGCCTGACAAGGGCGCTTCCCACCCTTGACCCTGCGGCGGCAGCCCCTTGATATAGAGTTATCAGGGAGGAAGCATAAAATGCCGTCGTTTCCGTGGGAAAAGAGCTATCCGCCGGGCGTGAAGTGGGAGCTCGATGTCCCCAAGAAGCCCCTGCACCACCTGTTCGAGGACGCCTGCGCGCAGTACGGCGACCGGCCGTTCACGGACTTCCTCGACAAGGTCATGACCTTCCGTGACTACAAGGAAGCCTCCGACCGCGCCGCCGCCGGGTTCCAGAAGCTGGGCGTAAAGCCCGGCGTCAACGTCGGCCTCTACCTGCCCAACACGCCGCACTACATCATCGCCTTCTTCGGCGTGCTGAAGGCCGGCGGCAAGGTGGTGAACTACAGCCCGCTCGACGCCGCCCGCGAGCTCGAGTTCAAGATCGGCGATTCGGAGACCGACATCCTCGTGACGCTCGACGTCGCGGCGCTCTACCCCAAGATGGCGGCGATGCGCGGCAAGACCCGGCTCAAGAAGCTGGTCGTCGGCTCGATCGCCGACTACCTGCCGTGGCCCAAGAACTGGCTCTACCCGCTGGTCAAGAAGAAGGAACTGTCGGCCTGGCCGCGCGACGACTGGCACCTGTCGTTCAAGGACCTGCTGGCCAACGACGGCAAGTACCAGTCCTACCCGGTGGGCGAGAACCTGTGGGACGAGGTCGCGATCCTGCAATACACCGGCGGCACCACCGGCCTGCCCAAGGCCGCCATGCTGACCCACGGCTGCGTCGCCGCGGCGATGGCGCAGGGCCAGGCCTGGACGGTGCCCTACACCACGCCGGGCAGCGAGAA
>Ga0102832_1002725_pt1 | contig 10257 bp, 10 predicted proteins | sample EBPBio282013_DNA_FD_88942 | JGI IMG/M metagenome (GOLD analysis project Ga0102832, IMG submission 88942) | Wastewater treatment Type I Accumulibacter community from EBPR Bioreactor in Madison, WI, USA - Reactor 2_5/28/2013_ DNA (Illumina Assembly) | ecosystem: Engineered > Bioreactor > EBPR >... | reverse complement strand
TCCGAATTACCGCAAATGGCGAAACAGAAACTCTCGTGGTAATGCAAAAAAGCAACGACGGACACAGAGCAACGGTGATCGCCGGACCGAAAGATGCCGGGGCAGTCCGCTCTTACACATTGAAAATGGAAGATGATGAATGGAAGATAATCAATGTTAAAGACCTCAATGGTTGATTTTGCCTTTCCGCAAAAAAAGTAATTCGTTTTTTTGTCACAAAATCCTTGCTGATGGTGTTTCTTAATTGAAGACAATTTCTGAGAGGATTTTTTATGAGCAAAAGAATTATTTTGATAATTTCGTGTTTGGCAGTTTTTTCAATTCCTTTTTTCGTCGGGCAAGAAAATTCCATTGAAGCTCAAATCATAGACGATGATCTTTTCTTAAATGGTTCGATCGAGAATGACCGAAGAATGACCGGATTTTACAGCAAGGATTCCAATGCCACTCAAAATAATCATATCAATCAAAATATTGAGCATCATAATCATTAAGGAATTCAAGAATCCCAATAACAAAGACACCAACAATAACACGAATAACAAAGATAATCATCAATTTATAAACACAACTCTTAACTGTAATTATCATGGCTGCCTTAACTGTTCACCATGAAAGATCAACTTCAACAACAAACCACTCAGTATTTGCAGTAATCTTAACTCCTCAAACTCAAACTCACCGAAAAGTTCCACACTGACATCTCTTCCCTCAAACACGTGTATGAAAACAAAATCGAACTCATTTCTCTCCATAATGACCAACTTTAACACGAAAATAACAGACTCAGAACCATTTATTAAAACTCTCTGTAATAAAATATCAAAAATAAAAAATAATTCGAACTCGAAAAAAGCAAACTCAAAAACATCATCAGAAAACTCAACATTTAATTGCATGGCATTCAAGAAGAGTTCAAGCTCAACATTTAAGGAGTAAGGTCCATGAACAACACTTTTTCCATGACCATGATGAAAAGCATGATTGAAGTCAAGTAAAAAGCGAACTTCTTCTCTGAAGAAAACAGAAAACTTCGCAAAGCCTACGAAGATCATGAAAATTAACTGATGAAATCTCAAAGACTCAACGATTAAAAACTTTCTTATTATGAACAAAAGTACCAAACTTAAAAGGAAAAATCAGCGAGAACAATTTCAGACTTGAAACATCAGCTTTAACTCAGTCAACAAGAAGCCTAAGAGCGTGAATCTCAACTCAGAAGCAACCTCAATAAGTAACATGAAATGATCCATTAAGTGGTTTAACAGTTAAGAAAAGACTTGTAAAAGCTTTAAAACTAAAACTAACAGCTCAAGAAGTAAAATAATCATCTTTCTGCAACTCTCAAAGACAGAGACCAGGAAATCACCCATCTTAAATCGCTGATCAATGAATTGTAAGCTGATGTTTAAAAGCTCAAACTTGACCTTTCAATGGCAGGAGTTTAGGACCAGAACCATACTGACACAATTAACCAATGGAAAAACCATTACTAAACCACAATTTCTCAGTTGAACCAATAAATCCAGATTTTACAGTCGAAACTTAACACTAAACATTAACAGCTGACATAAATTGTAAAGAAGTACCAGTTATTAGAAAGCAATATGAACAAAGTGATAAAGTCAATGAATAAGAAGTCATAACTCGAGAATAAAGTGTTGGAAGTTGGACTTGACAATAACCTGGTAAATAATCTCGCTCAACTGTTCGGCAAGTAACAGAAGGAAAATATTTTACCAATGAGAGAAAATTGATTGAATTAAACAAATCAAAATACCTCAGAATAAAATGTTCACAAAATAATTTCTCCCAAATTTTTAAGAATTCATCCTTCCAAATGTGAACAAATTGATATTCATTAATATTCATCATATCATAACTTTTGTATGTTACATTCTTCATATTTTTAAATGAATCTCTTGAATTCTTTAATTTTTGTTAATTCTCTATTTTTTCATTTGTTTAAATTCATATAATATTGGATAGAAATTGACCTTCTGAAATGTTTATAAATTATTTACTAAAAAATATCCATGAACAAAACCAAAAATTCATTAAAAATGCTCAGGTATCTTTCCCCCTCCTCAAAGTTCTATTTTCCATTTTCCATACAACATTAATCAATACCAAACACTACCAAAACCCATGGACTCATCACTTAATTATGAATCTCATTATGACTTCATTGACACCTCATTTTATTATGAGCAAGCATCAACATAAGCCGACAGCTCAGATGGAAGCTAATAATGCTTTGCCTGTCTTCCTGCATTTGGAAAATACAAAACTTAACCTTGTAAAAATTTCTCCTTGACTGGTTACTGCAGTTATGGAGACAAATGTCAATTCGCTCATGGAAACTATGAATTAAACCCTGTTTTATGTGGAAGTCTTTATAAAACTAAGAAATGCAAAAACTTCTGGAAAAAAGGATTTTGTTTGTATGGAGTTCGATGCCAATTTCTCCATTCAGAATGCTCGTAAAGACCCAGTCTTGAAAATAATTCAGAGTACATGAGAAAAAAGAAAAATTCTTACCTTGACTTCTCTACAGAATCAAGACTTTTAAAGATTCTGTGAGAAAATTAATTAAAAAATTTGATATTGTTTTTACTTTATTTTTCCCTTTGAAAATTAAAATACTTAATTTGGTAAATTGTATCTAAGTTTCTATTTGAATGATTTTAAATTAAAATGAAAAAAAAAATCATTCCAGACTCAACTAAAACATACCACGATACTTTTAAGCTTATCGAGCCATTTCATCTTATTTTCTGGGTTAACGATTTTTGTTTTAAATTTTGTTTGAATTGTGTTTGGGATAAAGATGAAAGTGGCAATGGAAAACAGTTTGTCCTGCTGCTTCACCATTTTGAACTGTTAAATCGTATTGAGAATTGTAAATTGTCTGCAACTTTTTAGTCACTTCTTGGGCAGTGACAAACAAGTCGATTGTTTATATTTCAGTAAGATCTTACAATTTAGGGACACATCTTCTGGAACAGATCAGAACATGCCCCTATGTTGAAGGTTTGTGATTAATCAAACCGAAAACGTTTTTTCTCAGCAGGAAGATTTGGGAGTTGGGAATAAATTTGCCATTGAAGACAATATCGCTCATTACTTTTTGACTCATCTTATTTTTTATATTTTATAGTTTCTAACTTTATTAAGATTGAAACAAAATACTTTTTTATAAAAAGGGGAAATGATTCAAGATGTTTCTAGCTTTTTATGCACAATTATAAAGTAAAAGAATCTTGTAGAATTGAGAATGTTTCAAGAATTACATAAAGAGAAGTAAAGTTCGAAATTAAAGAGTATGAAAAAGTGATTTTCCAATTGAATCTGATATCAAAATTTGAGCAATAAATTAAGCATAAGAGAAGTGTTTCGAATTTAAGAAAATATCAATTATCACTTTAAAAACATTTTAGTACTTCAACCATAAACTTAAATGATTTTTTTAATTTACTGGATGAACCATGTCATACCAGCTTAAACTCCTTGTCCACTGATTCCACTGCATGGACAAATTCTGTAAATACGATTTATTTTCTTTAATTGAAGAATTTCCTCAACTTATTCAACTGGAATCGAGTCTTTAAGGTCAGTTTTGTTTGAGTAAAACAAGTACGGTAAGTAATTTGGGATTTGTTGATTTTAGAGAATGATGTCGAGTTAACTTCTTGCCACATTGAGACGCATCTTGTTAGTGCTGTCAACTACGAAAATTATTCCACTTATTTTATCTTTTGGTGAAGAATTTGTAGCGTTAGTTTTCCATAAGTCTCGATACTTGGCTTAACCCGACATATCGATGACTTAAATGTCAATGCCTTCTCTTGAGATTTTTTATTTTTTGAACCCAATGGTGGGTGTGGTGTTGATTTAAGTTGAGTGGGGATTGTAGAGTTTTTGAAGTATTGTGGTTTTTCCACTTGCATCGAGTCCAATTAATAAAACTTTGGCTTCAGTACCGCCCATTTGTCTGTGAAAGAAAGGTTGATTTTATTTATAAAATTTAAAATGGTTGAAGAAAATTTATAAAAATATGGATGGGAGTCTTTAAAACTAACAAAATTTTGGAAGATCACCTAATAAAAAATTATTACTATTTGATAAGATAAGAAATAATAGTGTTTATGAGAAATAATAATGTTCATCTAAAGTTTATTAAATATTAAGGAAATCATTTCTAGATTTGGTCATGTAAAGGTAAAAAGTTATTCAAAGTTCACAATTATTTTTGCTTTTCTTTTTCTTTTTTCTTCACTTTTTGATTTTTTTGTTGATGTTGTTTTGGTGGAGAGAGGAGAGTTTTTTAATGAGTTCTTATTTCTTTTGGTTTTAGGAGGATAACTTATGATTTTTTTATTTTTAGAGTTTGAGTTCTTCAATGATGATTTCGATTTGTTAATTTTAACTTTCTTTGATGATTTGTTTGTTCAAAGTGGAGATTTCAGTGTTGAGACTGTGTTTGATTCTTTAAATGTCCAATTATGCGGAGATTCTTTTACACTAAATTTCCTTGATGTGGATTTATTATCGAGTTGTTTTAAGTTCCTCATCTTTTTGAGTAAGTTTCTTTTTGTAAGAGTTGATTTCCATCATGTGTTTCAACTGGCTTTAGTCGATATTTATGAATGGCCCTTTTTTCTTGGTAGTTTCATAGGTATTAATATCTTATATTTTTTAATACAAGTCATCAATTTTCTTTTCCAAACTGATGATTTCTTGTTATTGGCTTTTAATGACTTCCTTCGATTCAGTTTAGAACAGAGTTATTCTACTTTATATATCTTTCAACCCTTAGATGTATTTATTTTCTATTGCATATACTTTAGATTTGTATTTTTCTTCATAGGTGTTTTTTATGGTTTCTATTTACAGACTGCCCATAAATTAAGAAGACAAATCCTTAGGCTTTTCATTCGATAACAAAGACTCTTATAAATTGACCGAACTGTTGTTACCATTAATAAAGGATAGCACACCGTCACAAATCGAATCATCGAAACTTGTCATTACACTCTCATCGATCATTATACCTTTTTTGTCTTTCTTTTTCTATACTATTCTTTTTTAAGGCAGTATTTCTAAACTCAATAAGTTTACTATCTTATAATTACACTTTCTGTCTTATTCTTACAATCTTTCTACTATGCCTTAAAATACTCTTTATTACTTATTTATCGCTTATGTTCCCACTTTTATTGAATCTTATACTTCGCTATTTTTAAGCTCATTATTTTCTTTCAATAAACTCTCAACCTGTTTTTCCAATCCCAAAATCTTCTCTTTCAACTGCTTTATCTCCTCTCCTTACTCATTGAAAGTGCTGATTCTTTCTCTCAGTTTCTTCTTATGTTCATCTTGAACTGACTTCATTTTGTTCAACTTTCTTTACATCTCTTCATTCTAACTTTTAAGTCTTAAAATTTATTCATTCTGTTATTTACTGGCTTTTGTTAATTCCTAAATTTGGCTTTATTGAAGAGTCAGGATTGTTTTAGCTGAATTTTATTTCAGAAATGAGATTTAAACTTGAGATTCATGGTGGTTTTATGAATTTTAATCCTAAAAATGTTATGTTTTAATGATTGAAGTATCAAGTTAAATGTTAAGTAAACTTTCACCGTTTTGACAATGTTACTTTTCAGTTAAAAATATTTATGACTGAACAGCGTTGGATTTGAGATTTTTAGGGGATCTGAGATTTGATAGGAATTATTTTTTGATGGGTTAATTTTTAGAGAGTGCAGTTTTTCTGACTTTGTTTATTGGTAAGGTTTTTTTGTGAAGTTAGGATTTTTAGGGTTTGATAGAGTCTTAATTGGGTTCGGTTTTGGTAGTAACCATCATGATAATGGAGTGATTATTGAGTGTATTTTTAGGGCTGGTAAGTTTGTGGAGATTGGAGGAGGTAGCATTTTAGGTGGATTAAAGGTGAGTATTTATGATGAGATTGGGTTTGCTTTTTTACTTTTTGAGGGTGGAATCCAATAGGGTGGAGTTTTTCTTTTAATTGAGTGCTTTAGTGGAGGGTTTTTTAGTGAGAATAGGACGGGACTGAGTGTTGGTTTAGGATTTCATTTTATTATTGAGGAATTGGTGCAATAGTTTTTAAATTTAATTTAATTTGATAGAAATGTTACTCCAATCGATCATATTGTGTTTATGGTGGGCGACCTTATCTGCATTTATATCGAGTACATAGGCACAAGGCAACAATAGTACAAAATAGAGGTACTTTTATTTAAATAAAATAGATATCTTTTCCTGAGTTGAAAAATCTATAACTAATTTACCCATAAATAGATTTAAACAAGACATCTGTTCTACCCAATAGTTTAGGACCGAATAACAAGTAGGAAATAATAGTTTTTGAAAAGATCAGTTTAACCGCAGAAACTTAACTTGGTTACTTTTAATTATAAGCTTTTTGAAAAGACATTCAAAAAAGTTGATCTTTTATGTTTTTCATAGCTTCAATTTATACATCAAAACAAAACTTTAAAATTCTTTCATTTTTCTAAAATAATTTTTAGAAGGGTTGAAAAGTAACAGTGTTTTCTTTGCTTTATTTATATTTTTAAAGACCGTTACAGCGAATAAAATAAAAGGTAGGGAGAAATATTTGGTCAGATTTGATATTATAAAAGTGTCCAACTAATCATATAAAATGAAGAATATAAGACTTTGTAATAGATTCTTATACTTGAAGTAAATAGCAAATTTATAATAATTAGTTTCAATCCTTTTTAATAAGACAAGCAAAATGGGTCAACAGCAACCAGTTCAAGGTCCACCAAAACCATAACCTACAATGAAAGGTACTTTCCTCAATTATCGAATAGAACAAGTCAAATAATACATCACTCAGATCAACCAGACCAGACGTGAACAGCAAAGGGAAAAATTCAAAATCTAATACACTGCTAAAAACTTACAAAAACAACTAAAAAAAATGATCGACAAAAACTAACCTCAGGTACTTATTCATCTAAAAATGTAGGCAGCTAAAAAAAATGTCGCGCAACAGCTTCTTAAACAGAATCAGGTCATTGCCAAGTATGACAAGCTTGACGCTCAGCTTCAGAACATGGTTTTCGAATTGCAACAAATGAGTGTTAACGAGTCAATGAAAAACGTGATGGAGGGAATGGCAAAGATAATGCAAGGTGCGAATTCAAAAATGGGTAACAAGAATTATCAAGAGACGATAAAGAAGTTCATGACAGAGAAGGAGAGAATGCAGATCATGAACGAGATGGCACAGGATATGATGTAAGGTGGAGACGAATAAATCGAAGATGAAGATGTCGATAAGTTGATAAATGACATGACAAAATAATAAGTTGCCAGAAAGCAAAAGAAACTGGAACAAAATATGGACTTGGACGAGTACGAAAACCAACTGGGTGATATTTGATCAGTCTTTAGTGATATTAACCATCAGATAAACCTTTAAATAATGGTCGAATCGAACAAGAAGGATAATTATTTGATAGCAATAGTTTTTATTTTTTGCATTTGATTGTACTTTACTTTGGGTTGGAATTTTTAATAAAAAGTACTAAATAAATGATTGTCAATTTATTTGATTGGACTAAAATATTTAATCTTTCATAGATGAGAAAATTTGATCTATTGAAAATTGATTACTTAATCGACAAACAAAAAATTACAGAGAGTAAGTAAGTCCTCGATCATTTATCTTTATTTACTTTAAATTATAAAGTATCTAAATAAGTTAGCTCTTGAATAATAGTTTCATAAGTTTATTATTTAATCTAAAAATGTAAATAATCTAAAAATAGAAATTGATAAAGTTAGAATGGTAAAACAAAAGATCATTTTTCCTTACCCGTTATTTCCTTGAAGTGGTCAGTGAAATAACTAAAGATTTCATATGTCTACTGTTGATTCAACTTGCCATCTTTATCCTTATCTAAAGCTTTCATTGCCATTTTAGCCTCAAAACTGCTAACCGTATGTTTGATATTCACCTTTGCTAATGCTTACGTTAATAAAGAAGCTAACTCACTAGTATCCAAAAATCCTGATCCATCCTTGTCATAACTTCGAAACAGACTGTCAAACCAGCTCCCTTTACATAAACTCATACCCATTATTATTTACTTATTTAATCTCTAATAATTATCGATTCTAATCTATCTATTATACTAAATTTTAAATCCAATATTATTCAATCCCTAAAATGATTTGAAAAACTCTAAGATTTTCAACTTTAATAATGAAAATCAAACTGATTTTTTATCATTCATTGAGTTTCTTCAATTTTAATCAACATTCAGAATTCTTTGAGATTAAATGGAAAAATATCTCTAAAAATCATTAGAAATTTCAACCTAACGATAATTTTTCTTTTAGGAGATAAATTTTATTGATTTTAATTAAAATCTGAAATGAAAAATTAATGATATTCAGTTAAAGTTAAAATAAAAGAAGATTTCGATCAATCTCTTAATCAGTGGAGGGTGCTTGTGAAGGTAAGTTCACCAGCAACTTCTGAGTTCTTATCTCCATAAAGTCTGATGTTGTATGGAACAGTGACGTTTGGTTGTAAGAAGAATCCGCAATGTTCAAGGTTGATTTTACCAACGGCACAGACGTCATCTGTGGTAACATCCTCATCCATGATGAAGACTTCCAAAACTGCAGTTCCCCATGCGTTTCTTGGGACTCTGATATCAATGGATTCGTTCCAAATGATTGGGGTTTTCTTATCTCCTTGGACGATTCTGGTTCTGAATTATTGAGATCTTCCTTCGGCATTAAGTCTAAGGACGACATAGTTTTCCATGGAGCCGATGATATCGTAGCTTTTTTGAAGGAATCCTTGTTTGATGTTGAGGGTAAGAGTTGACATGGCGTATCTAAATAATTATAAATTTCTAAAATATGAATTTTTTGATTAAAGGTAACATCTATGGTTTTATATCAATTAACCTGTTGATGTAAATCTAAATTTTCATTAACAAATGGAGTTTTATGATTGATAGAAATTAAATAATAAATAGCTGCTTTAATATTTACTAAACTATCAATGTAGCTGAGTAAAACTTTCTTATTAATAACAACCCTCTTTGTCATAACAACTCAAATCAGCATTCCTTTGACTCAAAATATGAACAGATGCATGATCGTATACACATCAACTCCTGATGAGAATCTCATTTTGGATATGAAATTCCCCACTGTAGTCAACCAAGACCCAAATGACTTCTACAGAATCACTATTTTCAATACTGAAGACAAAACTTCAACTTAATAAAGAGTAAAGTCTGGCACTTTCAGAAAATAACTCGACTTGGTTTAAAGCGTCGTTTATAAAGTTTGTTTTGCTTTTATGAGCAGCAGGTCAGTCAGCAATATTATCGTCGAATACAATGCTTAAACAAAGTTCAGTCAACAAATTGAGACAGTGAAAGTACCATAAACTTTATTAAAAACTGATGACTTTAAGGTCACTTACTCATTTGCTTAAAATATGTTCGATTTGACCACATCAACCATACAGTTTCAAAAAGATCGCAGAGCCAAAGAAGATGCAATTTACAATGAAAATAAAAAGTATGTTGACACTCTTTTCTGGATATCAATATTTGAGATTTCAGTGATTTGCTTGACTGGAATTTACCAGTTTTTCAGTGTGAAGAGTTTTTTAGTCACTAAAAATTATCTTTGATTGATAAAATTATATGATATCTTTTTAATTGAGGTCTTTGAAGTTTATTGTTGAGTTCTTTATGCAAATATTTAATATTTATTTCTGTTTTGTTTACTATTCCATAAAAGATTAGCTTTTTATTTTTATTCGTTTTGCTATGAAAAACCTATAAAAAATCTTTGATTGGCAAATAAAATATCTATTAAATCAAAAATCTTAATGAAAATTAAAAATTTAATGTACATAATTAAAAAATAAGATCATACTTAAATGATTTTTAAAAATTTTCATTCTTTTTATTTTTTAGATTTCTTCATTCTTGACTCATAAAATTAAATTGAAGTTCCTGGCTAATTTATGAGAATCCTAGAAGGATTTTTTTTTAAACCTTTTGTTTTATTATAAATTTCAAAAGCTGAGCTTTCTAATTTAAATAAAAACAGATAGCTTTCTAATGGAGAATATTAAAATTTGTGATAATTTCGATCAAACAAAGTTTTTTAATATGAAGTGAAAAAGTATCCATTTAAATGTTTACAATTAAATCTTGAAAATTT
>Ga0102832_1002724_pt1 | contig 10261 bp, 3 predicted proteins | sample EBPBio282013_DNA_FD_88942 | JGI IMG/M metagenome (GOLD analysis project Ga0102832, IMG submission 88942) | Wastewater treatment Type I Accumulibacter community from EBPR Bioreactor in Madison, WI, USA - Reactor 2_5/28/2013_ DNA (Illumina Assembly) | ecosystem: Engineered > Bioreactor > EBPR >... | reverse complement strand
TGAAATAAACAAAGAATTTTTAACTATTTCAAATAAAAATTTATTTTTTTTAATACTGGGGATTTATTTTTATTATAAATCTCTTTCCTATTATTTTGATGTCTTATATATCTTTTTGTAATACACCTGATAAATAAATTTATTCAACCTTATAATCATATTTTTTTTTAGTATTCCGAGAATTTTGCCAACTTAATGTCAATCAATCAAGAAACTTTCGATTATATTCAAGAGTTGAGGGATGTCTTGAAGAGAATATTTAAAAATAATCCATAAAATTGCTGTAACAGAAATTATAAGGAAGAGTCATCTTTGGAAAAAGATATTCTAAAGCGAATTTAGGGCTAAAACTTCATGATCCTCAGAAAATTGAGTAAAAAAATGATAATCGAGTATATTTAATTAGAAAGAGCGGAATTCTTTAAATCTTTAGATGGCATTAATTATGAAGACCAGACTAGTTATCATTATGATAGATAAAACAATCAAGAACCATTCCATGTACTTTCTTTGGAATAAAGCCATCTGAATTCAGGAATTAATCCACCTCCTATGAAAAAAGAACCGAGTTCGAGATCAAGGAAATTATCACACCAAGTTTCTCACACCAAAACGAAAGCCAGACCAGAAAACATCCAAGTAAAAGATCGAAACTTGAAAACTGATTCAGATGACAATATAAGGAGGAGCGAATCTATGGATTCTCCAAGAATAGGAAAAAGATATCGAACCCATACCAACTATTAATAATAAGTTTAAGTGAGATCTCAGAAAAAAAGTAAAAAGTAATAAACTCATGGACTTTCAAACACTATTAAAATAAAATAAGTCCAGAAAGACAATGGTTTGAGAAAGGAAAATTAAAGAACGGGTTTCAATCAAGAGACTCGTTTGGAATAAAATAAAGAAAACCTTAACAATAACATTCTCGAAAATAACATAGCTTAAAATACCATTCAGGAAAAGGCTCAAAACATAAATCAAGTAATCTCAGAGAAATTACCTTAAAACCTGTCATTCATCGTTCATGAAGATTAAAACGAGATTGAGTCACCAGTTTTTCCAACAAACATCTAAAGAAATGTTCATATTGCTCCAACTTTTCAAGGAGATGTTTCAGAATTACCAGACAATTTGCCAGATTAAAAAGCAAGAATTAATGAGTAAATTCAACTGATAACAGATGAACCTTTAATTCCTGAAACTCTTTCTTAAGCTCCTCCAATTAATCGAACCTAAGAGGAACAAAATCCATAAAATTAGAATGAAAATCCATTCTTATTAAATCAACCTTACTAATATTTGGAAACTTAAGAAGACAGATATAAATAAGTTTTAAGGATTAAACTCTAAGCTTAATTAAGAGATTTTAAATATCAGTACAAAAGAAATTCAAATAAAAGTTTACCAAAAATTACAAATTTTGTATCCACATTTTAAGTTCGACCACAAATTATAGATCCTTTAGAAAGGCTCAAGACTTAAAAGTTTAGTATTGGCGAATTGTATGTGAAATTGAGTATCGACTCTAACCAAAGATTAATACCATAATCAATTGAGTTTATCATAAACAGGAATGGATTGAAGTTTTAAACAACAGATAAGCTTTGCAAATTGACAAAAAAACTTTAGGATGTCATTAAAATGAAACCTGCAGCTCGAAACTATCGTTACGAACAACTTTATAAGCAATTCAGACTGATCTGAATTTATTTTTAAAAGAAAGATTCATTAATAAAATCTTTTGATTTAATTCATCTCCTGCATTTATTTTTTTAATTTTGATTTAATATTTTGTGCGCATATGTTTTTACCATATAATTTAAAATTCAAATTCAAAATGATAAAATGTTAACTATAAAGTTGTATAAATATAACACTTTCCTAATGGAAAAATTGAAAAATTGTACTACTCTTTCGAATAGTTCTTAAGAAATCAGAGTTCTTCTTACATTTCATCAACTAATTTAGCTTTTTGAGAGCGAGTTGATCTTGTCATCTTTGAAACGTTAGAAGCTGCTTTTTTAAGTTTTGGTAAGCCATCGCTGTTTTCTTTGTTACTGACCTGGCGAGTTAAAAGAGGGTTTGATGTTCTTTTTCTAAGGCTCATTCTGTTACTCTCGCTTTTAATTGTTGATGGAGTTTCGACTTCAATGTCCTTTTCTTTCAAAGGTGTAAAAAATTTGAAATCTTCAACTTACATTTCTTCTTAAACTTCGCCACTTAAGAATGGATGATTGACAGCTTGTTGAGCTGTAATTCTTGATTGTGGGTTAACTTCAAGCATTTTTTTCAACAAATCAAAAGCTTGACTATCAATATTTGAGTACTCTTCTTTGCTAAAATCAAAATTGCAAGCTCTATTTTGAGCCAAGATATCACTGTATCTTGTTCCTTCGAAGATAGATTTGTTTAAGAGAAGGTGATGGAAAATTATTCCAACTGAAAAAACGTCACTAATTGGTTAGCTTTTCAAAGTTAAATCCTTGATATTGATAATCTCAGGAGCGACAAAACCTGGAGTACCACAACGAACGAACAAATATTTCTCTTAATCGGCAACTGTAGCAAGTCCAAAGTCGCAAATAGCAAGTTCAAGAGATTCTCTTCTTCTGAACATTATGTTTTCAGGTTTAAGGTCTCTGTGGATGATTCTTTTTTAGGCAAGATGGCTAATTCCTTGAAGTAATCCTTTCATGATTTATTTTGTTTCTTCGAGGCTGAAACTTTTATGATTCTTGAGTTATTCGTTCAATTGGAGACCTTCCAAGTATTAAATGATCACATAAACTGAGTTTTATGTTTCATAAACTCCTTCTAATTTCATAACGTTTTGATGGTCCAAAAGTCTCATAATTTTGATCTCATTTTCTAAGCTTTCTCTGCCCTTATCTCCTGAATATTGTTTTTATTTAGAAAAAGCTTTTACAGCTACCATTTTTTGATCAACTAAACTCTATGCTAAATAGACTGTAGCAAAGGCACCTTTTCCAATTTTTCTTTTGGCTTTGAACAATTTATGGAAATTTCTTTGATTAATTTTTTTTTCAAGATGTTTGGCCCAAAGATTGATCAATTCAGCAGAATTTGAAAAGAGTTAGATTTTTTGTGAGGAATTTTATTTTTCCAGACAAATTCCAAGAGGTTTTCCAGGTGTTCTTTAATTCTGAATTAAGTAAAAAAGTTACCTCCCATTCAGCTCTGATGACATCGAATTTGGCTGAAAAGTTAAGTTAAAGACTGAACCATTGATTCATTGAGTTAACCTGAATAAAATTAAAAAGTACCTCTGATAAGAAGACATGAGAACTCGTAAGAACAGCGTTTACTACAGCTCCATTGAGGGCAAACTGATTTTTAGAAATCAACTGTTGATTTGCATCAAAAAGAACCATCTATTCTGGTGTAATTTGAAGGAATATATCTTGTTGTGAAAGCATCTTAAATGTAATATTTCGATTCTATGTTTTAGAAAATTAATTAAAGAAAAAAGAGATTTCCAATATAATAAGCGTCTAAATCTTAATTTAATTGGAAATCTTTATTCATGAAACACGACAAATTTCTTTTTAAATCTTTACTTTACCTCTTTCCTCTATTCTTTCAAACAATACTTTGATTTTTTTATTAAAAAGTGCTCCAATTTGACAGGGGTATAAAGATTTTAAAACCGCTGCCTATGAAAAACACAGAAAATTCTTTTCAATTTTTTTATAAATGATTACCCATAAAAGTTTTCGATAATTATGAACAAAAGGAAACTAAAACCATCATTAAAACTATAATTTTGGATTGATAAGCCTTCTTTTATGCTTTAGATCGATTTTTTATGTAAATAATTTTCTTTACAAGTAAAATTAACATTTTGATTTAACTTAACGCGCTCTAATATTCCATGGACAAAAAATCAAAAAAAACAATTATTGGCAAGATTTATTAATTTTTCAACAATGATTGAAATGTAGGCAATAAAGATACAAAATTTGGTACGAAAATTTGAGTTTGGTTGGTAATTTTAATTTTATTGTTTTTTGAACAACTTAGTAGGTCATAAATAGTTTTTTATAATTAAAATAAGATTACAAATTATCAAACTTTTCTTTATCTATTTTTTTGCTTAAAAGATTTATTTGAAGGTAAAATTTGATGCCTGATGAAAGAAGGACGATATTAAAAAAAATGAAAAAAAATGCCTATAATTTATAGATAAAGCAGAAGAAAGAAATATTTTTAAGAAATTTCAAAGTGGAATTTTTATTAATAATAGATTATGGAAATTAATAAGTCACAAAATATTTATTTGAAAATAAAATCACATAAAAATATGGTTTCTGTTAAATATTCAAAGTTTTAAGGTTTTCATAACTTTTTTTGTTAATATTTTTAAGTTTCACATTATTTTAATAAAATTGGCCACAGAATAAATGAAAAATAAATAAGCATGTAGAACATTAGAAAAAATTTCTCTTTAAGACATAAAAACACTAAAAACAAGCTTGTAATAGTCTTAGAATACCTATATGGTATTCTCAAAGCAAAGTAAAGATTTTTAAAAGAAACGGAATAACAATGGAAAAAGAAAAATTCTATTGTAAAATTAAATAGGACAATAAAAATATAAATATTTTTGATATAAATTCAAATCAGATTAATAATAATTGAAATCAATCAAAATCTTAATTATGTATGGGTTTTATAAAAATTAAAGTGATTTTAAAGATATAAAAATGTCAGAACCAATTGTGTAGACTACGACCATCGTCAACGAAAGTGGAAAGACCATTATCATTGCCCATCCACCTGTCAAAAAATAAGTTAATTATTGGGAACTAATCACTGGATGGTATGAAACAGTAAAAACATCATTCTAACATGTTGACGAAACCCCATCAACTGTAGAAGTTCCCCTTGTCGTTGAAGTCTCTCCGCCAATTATTATCGAAGTCTAAAAGCCTGTATAAGAACTCAAATAGTAAGTACCGTCTGAATTTTCAAAGATTTGGGCACAAATATCTGATGCTTTAAGCCGATAGAATATCGTAATTTTTCTTTGTTATTAAGTCTTAATATAAAAAACAGATCAATTAAAAGATTGCTTAGTATGACGGATTCGATGACAAACTTTCAAGAGACATAACAAAATTCAAGCAATAAAACTTAATAGTATTGGGGGATGTTAGGGTCCGATCTATTTTGTTGGGTTTATCATCCGCATTACTCTACAAAATTATCAGCTGTAATACAAAAGGACTTTTCAAAAAAACCAGAAATATTGCAGGAAGCTTTATATTTATGGGATACTGGTTCGTACCTTAGCTCTTCAATCCTCTCTTAAGAAGACCAAATATTGCTCAACATATAGTGTGAGGCAAATCAACCCGAAGCAAAAAGATTTATTTTTTTGATTTATCTAATCAGGTTTAATCTAATCATGCTCAAAGTTGTGAATAAAAAATTCAGAGTATTAAAAATATGAAAAATGAGAAGTATCGTTAAACTTTTTTCATGCAATTTTTTATCAAATTGCTCTTGTAAAATTATGGGATCTTTGGAAATTTTTACTGGTAAATATTTTAATTTGCTATCTTTCATCGATATCGTTTTCAGTCAGGATTCTCATTTTTCTTTTCTGATTAGTAAAATTTTTATTTGATCTGTTATTGAAAGAACTTAACGAATTAATCCTTTGTTTTCCAAGCGATTGACCATCTTAGCTTTTCATAAGACTGTTAGGTATTCTTCTTGTTCGGAACCTATTACCCGCAGTAGTAATAGGCGTTTAATCGTAGTGTGAGATTCTTTTTAAATAAGAAATCATTTTTTATTCATTTTGAATATCCTGGTCATTTTATTTTCTTGAACCATAATTTTTTTTGTTGAAAAAAATAAATTAAGCATAACCTTTTTCATCACTTTATTACTTTTTCTTTATTGATTGTATCATTTTTTTTCTTAAATTTTGCACCAATGGTTACAGTCTGCATATCGCTTCATCACAAGAAATTAAAATACTTACATTTCTTTTTCCTGAGTTTTGTGCAATTTCTTTAGACTTTTGGTAGTTTTTTATTGCTTATTCATAGTCTTTGAGATACTATTTTTCGATAGCAAGATTATAGTAACTTAACATATACACATTCCAAAACGATTTAGCTTCGTCAGATTGATCTTATGGATCATATGTAACTTTTTGTAAAAAACTAATTGCAAGTTATGCATGGTTAGCTGCTTATTAATGACTTTGATAAGAAAAATTGATACTTTTTCATAAACGAATAAATCGCACAAATATTCAAATGCGTCCCAGCAATAGAAGTCCAGTTATTTAATCGAAATACTTAAATCTACAACGCTTTTTTAAGGTACTTCAAAGCAACTTTCGGCTTTTTAGTTCTGTTTTAATAAAAAAAATGGTACTTTTTGTAATAACATGCAAGATTGTTATAAGTTATACCAGAAAGTTGTACAAGATAGTTACTTGCTTAATGAGAGATTCCTTATTTAACAATAACTTTTTCAGCCTTTTTTAGATAATCAATAGCCTAATCAAAGTTGCCTTTATTATTTTTTTTATGGATTACCTTAGGTTAATAACTTCAACCCAGATTTATTCAAATCAAGAATAAGTTGTTACAATTTAGATTGATGTTGGTTTTTAACAGATTTTTAAGTTTATGAGTTTATCGTTTTTGGCCTTTGTTAGTAATTCATTTTCGATTGCTAACTTATAACTTTTTTATTTGTTATAATTATTGTTTGTGAAATAAAAGTTCTTTTATGAATAAAACTTAAGTCATTATAATGCTTTAACTGTCTAAAATTTGAGATAAGAAAATTTTTAAGTTGAAGATTAAATGGTAAAATTAAGCGTTGAAAAATATTACTGATAAATAATTATTTAAGAAAAGGGTTAGTCAGTCATATTATATTTTGAATTCATTATTATTGATCGCCTTCCTCCTCATTTTGCATCTACCAACTTTATTTTTCACCTTTACTATTCGTTATCTGAACTTATTCATTTGCTACTGAAAGCTTACGCTTCTTTGTATTGTCGCTTTTCTCATTTTTTAAGTTTAAGAAAAAGTCTTTCATCAAATATTTATCTTTCGGGATATTTAGCTTTGTCATAAATTTGTTCATTACTTTCTATGATTATTTTACCGCGTTGTCATAATTCTACATTTATTTCTCTAGGATAGGCTTTATGTTGTAAGATAAAAGGATTTACTAAAACTGCTCATATGAAAATCCTGTCATTCCTGTTTCTTTCTGATGGGTTTTGAGAAGCTTATTGGCTGTAGGAACATCGCAGATAGAAAATTGCTGGCAAAGTGTGATAAATCCTTTACTTTAAAGAGCCTGTTGTGTAGGATTCATACCTAATTTGTACTCATTGTATTGTTTTCCATAAGCCCACATTGCTTTAAGCTGTTCTTTATTTTGATTGAAAACTTCTGTTATTGAGCCTTCATTGAAGACTTGTTTTGTTAACTCCTTAATTGTCTTTTCAATTTCATATTTTTACTTTTCATTTCCTAACTTTTTCAAAACCTGTTTTCTCAGCATTTCCTTCCTCTTTTACTCATCTTATTTTTGTTTCTTTTTGTTTTACTCACTTAGTTAACGATCCTTTTTTACTTTTTATTTTTAATCCTGCCTTTTTAACTCTTATTTTACCTTTAACTTACTTATTTTTTACTTTTTCTATTGTTATTACTTATCCCTTTATTGTCTTCGACGCTATTTTTCCGCCTGCTCTTTTTATTATTGTTCTTTTCGATATTTTTAAAGCTTTTACTTCTGTTTTTGCTTGTAAAGTTACTGTTGTTGTTCTTGTTGCTTTTTCTTTTATTCTTATTAAAGTTTTTTCTTCTTTTATTATTATTTTTTCTGTTATTTTTCCTTTTATCTTTGTTCTTTTTATTTCTAAAGTTTCTTCTTTACTTACAGTTGTCGCAGTTTTCTCATTTCTTCCTCGTGTTATCGTTTTATTCTCTCACTTTATTCCTCTTAGAGCTTCTTTTTTTACGCAGCATTGACTATTTTGGGTTTCTATTTGGATGTACTAACAAGTCTTTTTGGAGTTTACTTTTCAATACTTTGAGAAACTCTCGATGCAGGCATTTTAGATACAGAATTATCTCGTTTTTTTAGAGGTACGGATTAAGTATCTTTAAGAAGTAATCCTTTTGGACCATCATCGGTTTATTTTTATTGCCTGAAGACTGTAGGTTTTGGTGGCAAATAAACTTGTTTTTTAGGAGCGACTTTTAATTCCTCTTTAAATCTTACTTCCTCTTAGAGAATATTGAATCTAAATTAATTTTAAATTACTTAAAAATGTCATAAAGCATTTCATTCAAAACTTCAAAACATGTCAAAAAACTTTCATTTTATATTGCTTTTTTAACTGGGTATGAACATTCCTTATTTGGGTAATAAATTCTTTCGGTTACTTTTTTAAAGTTCTAAGTTATTTGAATAAATTACCTATGGCAGTTAAATTTGAGGGTTATATCGTACTTTTTATGACCATTACTTTGTCAACTGGTCCTATTCGTCATCAAGTTTTATATTTTATCCCACAGCCATTTTTTTGAGAACTTTTTATCTCATAAAATCTCCCATCGGCATGTGTGTTGATGATTTTTCTTTCAAATACATGAATACACAGAGGTTTTCTAAAAAACATGGAAAAGTTTCAACATCAATGCTTTTAGTGTTTTTATTATTAACTTCTTTCATAATTTCCAAAATTGGTTGTTTAGATTTTTCTAAGTTTTTTTCTTTACATAAACGTAAAAGATCTATTTGACTTAAGTCAGTTTTTTATTCAAAGTAGTCTTTTTTTACTACTTTTGCGCAGGCATATTTTGTAAATACTTTTTTGACAAAGTTAAGATTTTTCCTCAATACAAGACGAATTGACTAACCGTCTCTTTGCTCCTCATCATCTAAAGATACATTTCGATAGAAATAGACTTCCTATTCTTACTGAGTGTTTTGAAACAATTTTTAGTTAAGTTAGTTTTCTTAAAAGATTACTTTGACTTCGACGTCTTTTTAGTTTCCTTTAACTCCTTACTTAATGTTTCTTTGTTAAAGTTACTTTTGTATTTTTTGTTTAAGTATTTATTTTTTTCTTTACAAGATTTATTTTTATCTGATTTTTCTTGCTTATTATTGTTCTTTTCTTTATTTAAGTTTAGCGATTTGGGTTTGTAATTTTGGATCAATCGCCTATTTATCGACCGATGAATAAACAGGACTTTTTCTAATTTTGATATCAGCCTGTTTTTTTACGCTGGTCGGTTGGATATTATGTTACTTCATAAAATTCTTTTAATTTTAATCTGCATACCTTGTGTACTCTTTCATTTAAAACTCTTTATTTGATCGATTAGTAACTCTGGAAAACTTTGAATTACTCGTCTGATTGGAATGTTGTGAAGATATTTCATCCTTTTCCCGTTATTTTTATCTTTCTCTGATAATTTGGTTTCGAGACTCAATTTTTGGTAAGTGAAATTATGACTTTGTCTTACTTGTGGCATTGCTCGACGTTTACTCAGCATTTTGCATTGCTTAGTCTACAGCTTATTCTGCATCAGGGAAGAATGTCAGTATTCTTTAAATCCCTTTATGCGTGACCCCCAATCTGTTAAGGATCTGCACTTTTACATGTACAACGAGATTTTTTATTTCCTCATTTAATTACTAATTTCCCCTTTAAATAAGCGAAATAATAAAATTAACAATTTCAGCACGTTTTTGAGCCTGAATCCTTTCTTGATCATCCAATTGTTTCTTATGTTTCAGTGTCGAGTAGAACATCGCAAGTGAAATCTTAACCAATTTAACTGTCTGAATAAAACAAATAAAGTACGTAATCGAAAAATAATTCATCCTCCAAAAATCTGTCCAATAAAATTCCGATACTTTAATTTGCCATTTCAACGTAACAATTATTGTTTAGTTTTATCTTTGCTAACAGATCATAAAGTTCTATGCCTGTGTTTACTTTTAATTTTCTATGTTGTACTGCACCTTTAATAAAATTCATGTCAAAAATTTGTAAAAAGTATGATTTGTTTTCGGTTATTTTTACTTGTTTTATGAATGGTTACAAAAATATTTCTACTGGAATCGAACTGAACTTTTTGAAAATCTCCTCGAGGTTTGACAAAATGAATTCCCTCATTGTTTCTTACTCGTGATTTTATACAAATAAAAATGTCAACTTTTTATACAAAATCGA
>Ga0102832_1002723_pt1 | contig 10262 bp, 11 predicted proteins | sample EBPBio282013_DNA_FD_88942 | JGI IMG/M metagenome (GOLD analysis project Ga0102832, IMG submission 88942) | Wastewater treatment Type I Accumulibacter community from EBPR Bioreactor in Madison, WI, USA - Reactor 2_5/28/2013_ DNA (Illumina Assembly) | ecosystem: Engineered > Bioreactor > EBPR >... | reverse complement strand
AGCGCCACGGCCTCCTCCAGCCGGGAGGCGCGGACGGGTCCCGGCTCGAAGGGGATGCCGACGCCGTCGTACTCCTCCTTGGCCCAGCCGGCGCCGATACCGAGCTCCACGCGACCGCCGGACAGCACGTCGAGGGTCGCCATCTCCTTGGCCAGCAGGGCCGGGTGGCGGAAGTCGTTGGCGAACACGTAGCTGCCGACGCGCAGCGTGCTCGTGGCTCCCGCCGCCATGGCCATGAGCGGGAGGCAGGCCATCGGGTTGTGGAAGTGGTCGGCCACCAGCACCGTCGACCAGCCGTCGCCTTCGGCCCGGCGCGCGAGATCGCGCCACTCGTCGGCCCGCGCCTCGCCGGTGAACACGAATCCGAACCTGAACGGCCTCATCGCTCCCCCTCGCCCGATGCGCACGATGATGCTCCCGCCCGGCCGCCCCGGGGCCGCTGCTGGACCGCACGCCGTCCCCCATGCACCGGACGCCGCATCGGCCCAGCGCCGCTAGGAGAACACGACCAGCGGCTTGAGGACGCCGGCCGCGGGCTCGGCCAGGGAGAGCACGCGGCCGTCGGGCGCGAAGACGCCGACGGGTCCGGCGTCGGCCAGGTCGGTGGCGAGGCGCCCGCCGTGCAGCACCGTGGTGGCCGTGGCGTCGTCGACGTCGACCCTCGGGAACGCGGCGGCCACGGCGTCGGCGAGCGGGACGAGGTCGAGCGACTCCTCGAGCTGCTCGAGGGTGCGGGCCCGGTCGAGGCCGAACGCGCCGACGCGGGTGCGGCGCAGCGCCGTGAGGTGGCCGCCGACCCCCAGCGAGGCGCCGAGGTCGCGTGCGAGGGCGCGGATGTAGGTGCCCGAGGAGCAGGTCACGACGACGTCGAGGTCGATCACGTCGTCGGTGCGGCGGAGGTCGACGACGCGGAGCTCCGAGACCGTGACCGGCCGAGCCGGGAGGTCGACGTCCTCGCCGGACCGCACCCGCGCGTAGGAGCGCACGCCGTCGACCTTGATGGCCGAGACCGACGAGGGCCGCTGCAGGATGTCGCCGGTGAGGGCCGCGATGCCCTGTGCCACAGCGGAATCCGTGACGCCAGCCGCCGAGGCCACCGTCACGACGTCGCCCTCGGCGTCGTCGGTGACGGTCGAGACACCGAGACGGATCGTGGCCTCGTAGGTCTTGTCGTGCAGCGCGAGGTGGCCGAGCAGCCGGGTGGCGCGCTCGAGCCCCAGGATGAGGACGCCGGTGGCCATCGGGTCGAGCGTGCCCGCGTGCCCGACCTTGCGCGTGCCGGCGATGCGGCGCATCCGCGCGACGACGTCGTGGCTGGTGAGCCCCGCCGGCTTGTCGACGACGACGATCCCGTCCGGCGCGGTGCGCGCGCGCGGCCCGCGCGCCACCTCAGGCGTCCCGGTGCGGCAGTGCTGCGAGCGCGTCGCGCACGTCGGCGAGGACGACGTCGGCGTCGGGCCCGCCGGTGAAGCCGGCCGCGAACAGGTGGCCGCCACCGCCGAGAGACGCCGCGACGGCGGAGACGTCGACGCGGCCCTTGCTGCGCATCGACACGCGCCACAGCCCGGCGTCGTCCTGCTTGAGCACGCAGGCCACCTCGGCCTCGGTCGCGATGCGCAGGACGTCGATGACCCTCTCGACCGCGTCGAGCGGCAGGTCGTGCTCCTGGCGCTCGACCAGCGACACCCGGGTGTGCACCAGGCCGAGCCCGCCCACGGCACCGGCCTCGAGCACCGAGGTGTCGAGCGCGTGGCCCAGCACCTTGAGGACGCCGAACGGCTCGTCGTCGTAGATGTGGCGGGCGATGAGGTCGTGGCGCAGGCCCGTCTCGAGCAGGCGCGCCGCAGTGCGGTGCGTGTCGGCCGTGGTCGCGGCGTACTTGAACGAGCCGGTGTCGGTGACGATCCCGGAGTAGACCGCCGTGGCGATCGTCTGGTCGAGCTCGACGCCGAGGCGGTCGACGAGCTCGAGGGCGAGCACCGCGGTGGCGGGTGCCGTCACGTCGACCAGGTGCACCTGGCCGAAGCCGGTGTAGCTGGAGTGGTGGTCGACAGCCAGGAGCGTCGAGGCCCCCTCCGCGACGGGCTGGAGGACGCCGAGCCGCTCGACCGAGGAGACGTCGAAGGACGCCACGACCGGCCGCTCCCCCACATCGCCGGGGGCGACGAGCAGGTGCTGGCCGGGCAGCGACCGGAGCACGCGCGGCACGACGAAGGGCGAGTCGCCGAAGGACACCGCGACGTCGACGCCGCGCGCCTCGAGCGCGAGGCCCGCCGCCAGCGCCGACCCGAGCGCGTCGGCGTCGGGGCCGACGTGCGCAAGCAGCAGCACCGGCGCTCCCGACGTGAGCGCCGCGACCGCGGCGTCCCAGTCGGCGTCGGTGGGCGCCGCCGACCAGCTCACGCCTCGAGCTCCTCGTCCTGCGCGTCGTCGGCGCCGTCCTGCGCCTCGTCGTCGAGATCGCGCGGCTTCCTGTACGGGTCGGCCTCGCCTGCGTACGTGGCGGCAGCCGCCTGCTCGTGCACGGCGGCGTCGGCCTGCTGGGCCTGCCGGAGCAGGTCGTCGATGGCGGCGGCGTTCTCGGGCACGGCGTCGGCGACGAAGGTCAGCGTCGGGGTGAACCGGACCCCGGTCTGGCGGCCGATCTCGCTGCGCAGCACGCCCTTGGCGCTCTCGAGCGCCGCGGCGGTGCCGAGCTTGTCCTCGTCGGAGCCGTAGACGGTGTAGTAGACGGTCGCGTCGTGGAGGTCGCCGGTGACCCGGGCGTCGGTGATGGTCACGAAGCCGACGCGGGGGTCCTTGATGCGCTGCTCGAGCGTCTCGGCGACGATCACCTTGATGCGGTCGGCGAGCTTGCGGGCGCGGGCGGGGTCGGCCATGACCAGATCCTGTCTCGTGCTGCCCCGGCGGGGGCGTCGGTGGGCGCTACTCGTCGTCCGAGTCGCGCAAGGTCCTGCGTGAGCTCAGCAGCTCGAGCTCCGGATGCCCGGCGACGAGCCGCTCCGCGTGGTCGAGCACCTCGGTGACGTGGGCGGCGTCCCCCGCGACGACCGCGACACCGATGACCGACCGGCGGTGGAGGTCCTGGTGGCCCACCTCAGCTGCGGCGACGTCGAGACGACGGCGCAGCTCGGCGACGACGGGCCGGACCAGGCCCCTCTTCTGCTTGAGGGAGTGGACGTCCCCGAGGAGGACGTCGAGCTCGAGGGTTCCTACGAACACGACGCCCTCCCCGGGGCCGGCCAGGGGCGGATCAGACGCGCGGCTTCTCGCGCATCTCGAAGGTCTCGATCACGTCGTCGACCTTGATGTCGTTGAACGATCCCAGGCCGATACCGCACTCGAAGCCCTCGCGGACCTCCGTGGCGTCGTCCTTGAAGCGCTTGAGCGACTCGATGGTGAGGTTGTCCGCCACGACGGCGCCGTCGCGGATGAGCCGCGCCTTGGCGTTGCGGCGGATGAGGCCGGTGCGCACGAGCGAGCCGGCGATGTTGCCGAACTTGCTCGAGCGGTAGACCTCGCGGATCTCGGCGGTGCCGAGAGCCACCTCCTCGTAGACCGGCTTGAGCAGGCCCTTGAGGGCGGCCTCGACGTCGTCGATCGCCTGGTAGATGACCGAGTAGTACCGGACATCCACGCGCTCGCGGTCGATGATCTCCTGCACGCGCTCGGCCGGACGGACGTTGAAGCCGATGATGACGGCGTCCGACGCGACGGCGAGGTTGACGTCGTTCTGCGTGATCGCACCGACACCGCGGTCGATGACGCGCAGGCTGACCTCGTCGCTGACCTCGAGCGCCACCAGGGCGCTCTCGAGGGCCTCGACCGAGCCGGACACATCGCCCTTGAGGATGAGCTTGAGCTCCTCGACCTCGCCGCGCTCGAGGGACTTGAGGAAGTCCTCGAGGGTGCGGCGGCCGCGCGCCTGCGCCAGCGCCGCGTTGCGCTCGCGCGCCGCACGGGTCTGGGCGATCTGGCGGGCGGTGCGGTCGTCCTCGACCACGAGCATGTTGTCGCCCGCGCCGGGCACGGCCGTGAGGCCGAGCACCTGCACCGGGCGCGCCGGCGGCGCCTCGTCGAGGGTGTTGCCGTGCTCGTCGAGCATCGCGCGGACGCGGCCGTAGGCGTCGCCGACGACGATGGAGTCGCCGGGGCGCAGCGTGCCGCGCTGCACGAGGACCGTGGCCACGGGGCCGCGGCCGCGGTCGAGGTGGGCCTCGATCGACACGCCCTGCGCGTCCTGGTGCGGGTTGGCCCGCAGGTCCAGGGCGGCGTCGGCCGTGAGCAGCAGCGCCTCGAGCAGGTCGTCGATGCCGAGGCCGGCCTTGGCCGAGACGTCGACGAACATCGTGTCGCCGCCGTACTCCTCGGGCACCAGGCCGTACTCGGTGAGCTGGCCGCGCACCTTGACGGGGTCGGCGCCCTCCTTGTCGACCTTGTTGACCGCCACCACGATCGGCACGTCCGCAGCCTTGGCGTGGTTGAGCGCCTCGATGGTCTGCGGCTTCACGCCGTCGTCGGCCGCCACCACGAGGATCGCGATGTCGGTCACCTGGGCACCGCGGGCACGCATGGCGGTGAACGCCTCGTGACCCGGGGTGTCGATGAAGGTGATCGCGCGCGGCTCGTCGGTGTCCGCACGGGCGACGACCTGGTAGGCGCCGATGTGCTGGGTGATGCCGCCGGCCTCCTTGGCCACGACGTTGGTGTTGCGGATCGCGTCGAGCAGCTTGGTCTTTCCGTGGTCGACGTGACCCATCACCGTGACGACCGGCGGACGGGCCACCAGGTCGGACTCGTCGCCCTCGTCCTCGCCGAACTCGAGGTCGTAGCGCTCGAGCAGCTCGCGGTCCTCGTCCTCCGGGCTGATGACCTGGACGTCGAAGTTCAGCTCGGTGCCGAGCAGCACCAGGGTGTCGTCGGACAGCGACTGCGTGGCGGTCACCATCTCGCCGAGCTTGAACATGACGGTCACCAGCACGCCGGCCGGCACGTTGACCTTCTCGCTGAAGTCGGTCAGGGACGAGCCGCGCGCGAGGCGGATCGTCTGGCCCTGGCCCATGGGACGGATCTCGCCGCCCATGGTGGGAGCCGACATGTTGTCGAACTCCTGGCGCTTCGCACGCTTGGACTTGCGGCCGCGGGCGGGCTTGCCGCCGGGACGGCCGAACGCGCCCGCCGTGGTGCCGCGGCCGCCGGGGCCGCCGGGACGGCCGCCGAAGCCGCCACCGCCACCGGGGCCTCCGGGACGGCCGGCGAAGCCGCCGCCACCACCGCCGCCGCCGGGACCGCCGGGACGGCCGCCGAAGCCACCGCCGCCGGGACGGCCGCCAGGACCGCCGGGACGTGCGCCGCCGGGCGCGCCGGGACGGCCCGCGCCGGGGCCGCCGGGACGGCCGCCGGGACCGCCGGGGCGACCGGCGCCGGGACCGGCCGGACGCTGGCCGGGCATCATGCCGGGGTTGGGGCGCGGGGCGCCGGGGACGCCGCCGGGGCGCTGGACCGGGCGCGGTGCGCCCTCGACGCCGGCGCTCCGGTCGGTGAAGGGGTTGTTGCCGGGACGCGCGGGACGCGCGGCGCCGGGGGCGCCCGGAGCCGCGGGGCGCGGCGGGGCCTCGGCGCTGCGGTCCATGAACGGGTTGTTGCCCGGGCGCGGCGGCTTGGGGGCGGCCGGGCCGGGGGCCGGGGCCTTCGCCGCCGGAGCGGCGGGGGCGGCCGGGGCCTCGGGGGCCGGCGCAGCCGGGGCTGCGGGCGCGGCAGGGGCGGCGGCAGCCGCCGGGGCGGGCGCGGGTGCAGCAGCGGCCGGCACCTCGACGACCGGGGCGGGAGCCTCGGCGGCGGGCTGCGGCTGCGGCTTCGCCGCGGGCTTGGGCTTGGGCGCGGCCTTGGCGGGCGCGGCCTCGGAGGCGGGGAACGCCTCCCGAAGACGCCGGACCACCGGCGCCTCGATGGTGGAGCTCGCCGATCGGACGAACTCACCCATCTCCTGGAGCTTGGCCACGACGGCCTTGCTCTCGACTCCGAGCTCCTTGGCGAGCTCGTAGACCCGGACCTTCGACACAGTTCTCCTGCTCCTCGGTCCGGGACGGGGTCGTACCGGACCACTCAGACGTGCGGGGACACGCTCATCGCTGGGCGTTCATCGGGTGCTCATGTCCTTCACTGCTCCCGATCGTGGGTGGACGGTGGTCAGTACCTTGCGGGCGGTGCTGGTCTGGCTGGTCTGGCTGGTCTGGCTGGACGTGCGCTGGCTGGTCGTGCTCACCCGGCCCCACCGCGCTCGGCGGCGAGCCGCTCGAGCCCGGTGCGCAGCTCCGCGAGGTCGAGCGGTGCCGGGACCCTCAGGGCCCGGGGCAGCGCCCTCCTCCGCTCGGCGAGCGCGAGGCAGGCCGGGTCGGGATGCAGCCAGGCACCCCGGCCGGCCGCGCGTGCCCGCAGGTCGAGGACGGCGACGCCCTCGATCGCGACCACGCGCACCAGGTCGGTCCGGCTGCCCTTCCCCCGGCATCCCACGCAGGTGCGCACCGGGGTGCGCGCCACGGAGGGCGTGCCGTCACCGCGGGCGGCGCCCGCAGCAGCGTCGGGGGTGACCGGGCTACCGGCCGCCGGCCAGTCTACCCCTCCCCCGGCGCCGCCGGTCACGTCCGTTGCGCCGAGTCGTCGGCAGCGCCGTCGTCGTCTGACGGGCCGGCGGGGCCGGGCGCCGCGGTGTCGGGCCGGATGTCGATGCGCCAGCCGGTGAGGCGCGCGGCCAGTCGGGCGTTCTGGCCCTCGCGGCCGATCGCCAGGCTCAGCTGGTAGTCCGGGACGACCACGCGGGCGCTGCGTGCCGCGGCGTCGACGACGGTGACCGACGACACCCGGGCCGGCGACAGCGCGTTGGCCACCATCTCGGCGGGGTCGTCGGACCAGTCGACGATGTCGATCTTCTCGCCGTGCAGCTCGGCCATGACCGCGCGCACCCGCTGGCCCATCGGCCCGATGCAGGCGCCCTTGGCGTTGAGGCCCGGGACGGTCGAGCGGACGGCGATCTTGGAGCGGTGGCCGGCCTCGCGCGCGATCGCCTCGATGCGCACCGAGCCGTCGGCGATCTCGGGCACCTCGAGGGCGAACAGCGACTTCACCAGGTTGGGGTGGGTGCGCGAGACGGTGACGCGGGGGCCCTTGGGCGTCTTGGTCACCGACACGACGTGGCACTTCAGGCGCGTGCCGTGGGCGTACTTCTCGCCGGGCACCTGCTCCTGGGGCGGGAGCACCGCCTCGATCTTGCCGAGGTCGACGAACACCAGCCGCGGGTCGCTGCCCTGCTGGACGATGCCCGACACGAGGTCGCCCTCGGTACCGGCGAACTCGCCGAAGGTCTGGTCGTCCTCTGCCTCGCGCAGCCGCTGCAGGATCACCTGGCGCGCGGTGGTGGCCGCGACCCGGCCGAAGCCGTCGGGGGTGTCGTCGTACTCGCGGCCGGGGGCGCCGTCCTCGGTGGCCTCGCGGGCCCAGATGGTGACGTGCCCGGTCTTGCGGTCGAGCTCGGCGCGCGCGTGCTGCGCCGACCCCTCGGTCTTGTGGTAGGCCAGCAGCAGAGCCTGCTCGAGCGTCTCGACGATGAGGTCGTAGCTCAGCTCCTTCTCGCGCACCAGGGCCTTGAGCGCGCTGACGTCGATGTCCACGTCAGTCCTCCTCGTCCTCGTCGCCGGCGTCGTCGCCGGGCTCGTCGTCGTCGTCCTCGTCGCCGGCGAGGCCCTCGGCCGGGCCCTCGAGCGGCTCGGCCTCCTTGCGGTTGAACTCCACCTGCACCACGGCGCGCACCACGTCGGCGAGCTCGACCGTGCGCGTGCTGGCCTTCCCCTTGACCGTGATCTCGAGCAGGACCGACGCGTCGTCGGACTCGAGGACGCGGCCGACCACCTTCTCGCCGCTGCGCAGCGTCGCCTCCACGAGGCGGCCCGTGCTGCGGCGCCAGTGCCGGGGCAGGGTGAGCGGGCGGTCGACGCCGGGCGAGCTCACCTCGAGCGTGTAGGGCTCGTCGCCGAGCACGTCCGACCCGTCGAGGGCGTCGCTGACGGTCTGCGAGGCGGCTGCCACCTCGTCGAGGGTGACGCCGGCGTCGCTGTCGACGAGGACGCGGACCACCAGACGGCGCCCGACGTTGCGCAGCTCGACGTCCTCGAGGTCGAGACCGGTCGCGGCGACAGCGGGCTCGAGGAGCGCGACGACGGTGTCGCGTGCGGCGGACCCGGGGCGGCCGGGGGCGCCCTTCGCGGGCCGGGAGGAAGGGGGGCGCTTGCCGCTGGACGGGCGGCCCTGCCGGGGTGTGCTGGACACGTGCTTCCTCCTGGGGGCCCGACCTCCGCGCGGCGCTCCCGGGGAGCGCTGCCGCGGTCGGGCTGTGCTGTTGTGGGGGTCCTGTTGTGCGGTGCAGTTGGGTCGGGCTGTTGTGCGAGCCTCCGGCTCGGAGGGCCAGCCTACTTCCCCGCGGCACGGCGCCCGGCCCTCGTCGGGGCGGCCCGTCGGCCGTGAGAGAGTCGGGCCGTGCCCGAGGTGACCCGACGCGACGTGCTGCGGCTGTCGGCCGTCGTCGCCGGCGCCGCGGCCGTGGCCGCGCTCACCGCGTGCACGCGCGACGGGGGCGCCCCCGAGCCCACAGCCCCCGGCGGCCCCGAGGACCCTGACCGCGCGCTGCGCGCCGCCATCGGCGCCAGCGAGTCCGCGCTCATCGCGATGTACGCCGCCGCGGTCCCGCTGCTGTCCGGCACGCAGGCGCAGCGCGTGCAGCGCCTCGGCCAGCGGCACGCCGCCTACCGCCAGGCCATCGACCCCGACGGCCTCGCCACGACGTCGCCCACCTCGACGCCGGACCCCGGCGCGTCGCCGACGGCCACGCCCTCGCCCGCCGTCACCCCGTGGCCCGCGCCGCCGACGTCCGCGTCGGCCGCGCTCAGCGCGCTGCGCGAGGCCGAGCGCACCAGCGCCGACGGGCTGCAGGCCCAGTGCGTCCTCGCCGTCGACGCCGAGCTCGCCCGGGTCGTCGCGCTCGCCGGCGCCGGCAGCGCGGCCGCGGCCGCCGAGCTGCGGAGGCTGTCGTGAGCGAGATGGAGCGCCTCGGCGACGTCCTCGAGGGGGTCGACGCCGGCATCTACGCCTACGGCCTGGTGGCGGCCCGGCTCGACGGCGACGAGCGCGACGAGGCGCTCTCGGACATGGCCTCGCTGCGGGCCGAGCGCGACCGGCTCCGCGCCCGCATCACCGCGCTGGGGGGCACGCCCCCGGCAGCGGCCGCGGCGTACACGCCGCCCTTCGACGTCGACGACCGCGCCAGCGCGCGCCGGCTCGCAGCACTGGTCGAGGACCGCCTCGCCGGCCAGCTGGCCGCGCTCGCGGCGGCGAGCACCGAGGCCGCCCGGGCCCGCGCCGCGGCCGTGGCCGCGCAGCGCGCCGTGCGCGTCGTCGCCTGGTCGGGCACCGCGCCCACCTGGAACGGCGCGGGCTGACCCGGCTGCGATGCCCGACGACGTCCGGGTGCCCGCGGGCGCCTTCACCACCTGGCTCGGCATGATCGGCCCGGCCCTGCACGGCCGGGCGGCGTCGGACGTGCCGTGCGGCGACTGCACGGGCTGCTGCCGGTCGTCGCAGTTCATCCTCGTCGAGGCGTCCGATGCGGGCGCCCGCGCCGCCATCCCCGCCCAGCTGCTGTTCCCGGCCCCGTTCCTGCCGGGCGCGCACCTGCTCGGCTACGACGACGAGGGACGCTGCCCGATGCTCGGCGACAGCGGCTGCACGATCTACGACGCCAGGCCGACGACCTGCCGCACCTACGACTGCAGGGTCTTCGCCGCGGCCGGGATCGACAGCGACAAGCCGGCGATCGCCGAGCGGGCGTCGCGCTGGGAGTTCGACCACCCGTCGCCCGTCGACGTCGCCGCCCACGACGCCGTCATGGCCGCGGCGCGCTGGATCGGCGAGCACGCGGCCGAGCTGCCCGAGCACCTCGTCCCGCCGCACCGCACCGCGCTGGCCGTCGTCGCCGTCGAGCTGCACCCCGTGTTCCTGCGCGACGGCGCCCTGGCGCACCCGTCGGACGCCGCCGTGCGCGCCGCCCTCGAGTCCGTCGTCGCCGCCCGCCGCTGACGGACCGAGCACTCAGGCGGCGACGAGGTCCCAGGCGAGGCGGACGAGCAGGATCGCGACGACGACGAGGAACACGACGCGGACGAAGCGGGAGCCGCGGCGGACGGCGGTGCGGGCGCCGACGACGCCGCCGACGA
>Ga0102832_1002722_pt1 | contig 10276 bp, 7 predicted proteins | sample EBPBio282013_DNA_FD_88942 | JGI IMG/M metagenome (GOLD analysis project Ga0102832, IMG submission 88942) | Wastewater treatment Type I Accumulibacter community from EBPR Bioreactor in Madison, WI, USA - Reactor 2_5/28/2013_ DNA (Illumina Assembly) | ecosystem: Engineered > Bioreactor > EBPR >... | reverse complement strand
CAAGGTTGAAAAAGTAACTGAAAAATAAATAAAAAGTAAAAAGGGACTTTTTGCTGGCTCATCAGATGAAGATGAAAAACCTGTCAAGCAAACTAAAAATGTACCTGCTAAATAATCAAAATCTAAAAAGGGCTTATTTGGTGGATCTTCAGATTCTGATGATGACGTTTTTAAGAAGAAAAATGCAAAAAAACCATAAGCCCCAAAGCAGACAAATCTGCCTCAAAGCTCCCCATTAATTTCTACATAAAAAATTTAAAATAAATCAACAAGCCCAATGATTCCAACAAAAAAAGTTTAAAGTGTTTCACCTAATTCATTACCAAGTCAATCGACAAAACTTAGTAATCCATTAATGGGCTTATCGAATGTTCAACTCTCAAGTCCTAGCGCTATTAAAAATCAACCTTTAATTGAAAATTCATTATCCCAGTCAAAACCTAACCCACTTCAACAACAGAAAAAGCGCAATATTTTCTAAGAAAGTTAAGAATAATCTTAGTCGAGTCCAATCATCACAAAAAAACAAAAAGTTCCTTAAAAACCAGTTAAAAAAGGCTTAATTTCTGAAGATTCATAAGATGAAAAAGCGATAAAAGCAGTTCAAGTAAAATAACCAGAACCATAACCTCCTGTTGCCAAAACAAATAATAACAGAAAGCTTTTTGACGAATCAGAATAAGACTCAGATGAATAAGAAATGATGAGAAAAAAAAGAATGGCCAACAGTAAACTTAAAAAACTTTTCTGATATGTTTGATTAAAACTTATTCATAGTTTAAATAAGTATTCTGTATTTTGTATTTAAAATCTACGATAAGGCAGTTTCTCATATTATCTGATTCGGGCATTATTTATATTTATTAAAAGTTAAAAATTATTACGTCATGAGTACAACTCAAGAACCTCAAAAGTTTTCAAAGTTTGGTCAAGCATTTATCAGCTACGGAAGTTATCATTATGATTTTATGTAAATTCTTTGTCTTACAGATAGAAATAAAGTGATTCATATTATTTGTATTCCTTTGATAGCTGCAACTTTGTTTTCATTGTTGAGTTTCATTCCTTACAACCTTACAGTCTAAAATGTTCCTGTGATTGGAACATTAAATTTAGGTTGTGCTGAAGCTTTTGGACTTTTAGCCGTTTCATACTACTTTTCGCTCAACCCATTGTTCGGAGTAAAATCTATTTCAAATTTAAGGTCTTATTTGGATTTCTCACAATTGGGGCTTCCTATCTTTGGAAAAGATGCTTTTAGGGATACTCCACTGAAGAAATGTTTAAAGCTGTCCTTATCATTCAAATCGTTGCTTGGGCATTACAATTTATAGGTCATGGGGTATTCTAAAGTAATTTTCATTTAAAATTTAGAACGTAAACCAGCTTTGATGGACAATGTTACTCAAATTCTTAACGCCCCTATGTTTGTTTTGATCGAACTCTGTGAAATTTTCGGCCTTAAAACAAAAGAAATAGAGTCATGGAAAGTCGAAATTTTAAAAAATGTCCAATAATACAGAAAAGCTACCAAAAAGACGAACTGATACTTGTGATTTTTACTCATTTAAATATTTAGTCTCTCATTAAAATAAAAGTTTATGCAATTATTAATTAAAATTTATGAAATTAACAAGTATTAAAACTAAAATTAATAAAAAAATCATTGAATTTATGAAAGAACAAATGAATTTTTTTCATTTTTTAAACAATTAACTTCTCATTCTCATATTAAGCTCTTAACCTAAAGCGGTCACACTATTTTTAAGTCTAAGATTTTAAATAAGAGTTTTTTATACGATTTCACCCCAATCATCTTTATTACCTTTACCAGTTTATATTATTTATCTTTATACATAGTCTATGCCATCACTTTCATAAAGATTAGGCAAATCTTTGACAATTTATCGAGTTAACGATATTACTGTATGCTGGAGATCCTTGATTTTCATATCTTTTAAAGTGATTTCTTCTATTAATGCGTTTAAGTTCAATTTTATTGATGCATTTTTCATCTAAAATTATTGAAGAATTTTACTTAGAGTTACTCGATAAGGTTGAAGAGATCTTCTTTTGTTAATGAACTGAATTTTACACCATCTAGATTCACTGTCTTCTTTTACTTAGCTTTACTTTATTCAAGCTGACCTTCAGTTATTTTTAATTTTTCATGTTCATGATGAAGTGCCAATTTTAAATCTTTAATTTCCTAAAATAAAAAAAAAGTTTACTGTTATATACTTTTTTCTCAAAACTTAGATTTAAGTCTTTTGATCTTCGATTTCCATTTTGAAAGCTTAAATTTATCCTTATTTTTCTTATTTATCTGCTAAAGTTGCTGCCATTCTTTTTTAGAGGTTTTTCTTTTATTAATTTAGCTTATCAATTTTTTTTTACAATTTTTAAACCAAAGATTTCTAACTGTGATTTCTGCTTTCAAGTTATTTAATTGTTTCTTTAAGTTTTTCATTTATTTGTTAAGAATGTTAGAATTTCTACAACATGATAGGAATCTGTTATTTAGCTTCTTGGAGACTCTTAAGTTATGAATGCATTTTTTAATTTTACTGCATCAGCGAAAAATGCAAACTCGATAAATAGCGCAATTTATCGACTTCATTTTTAAGGCTGCTATTCATCTCTTTTTAAATTCTAAGCATCTATTTAGATTTTTCTGATTCTCTTTGGAAAAATTGCTCATTTTTTGTAGAAACATCAATAATTTTTTGTAACTCTTTGATCGTTTCTTATAAGCCTTTAATTCTTTGAGAGCTTTTTTGTTACTCTCGCATTCTTTTAGATATGTTTGATACTTATTGTTAAAACTTTTAAGCTTTTTATTGTGTAATCTTTAGTTAGGATTGAGTATTTTTTAATGAATTCTAAGTGTCCTTAAGTTTTTGTTGGGCAGTTTTCAGTTAAACTGATAAATCTTTATTTTGAATGGACTTCTTATCGAGTTATTATCGAGTTGAAATAAGTTACTTTGCAATTTTATTGTACTCTTTTTTGACACTTTAATTTTCTTTTTTTAAGGTTTAGCATTATGTGGCTAATTTAGAGTACTTTTTAAGTTATTTCATGGTTATTTAAACGGTCTTATTATCTTTGTCTTTTTTAACTGGCTTCGTTTCGGGTTGAATTTCATCTATTTTTTTCTCGCTTAATTATTATTTTTCTTAATTGTTCGAAAGTTTCTTCTAAGGCTTTGATTAATCACCAACTTATAAGGTTTAAGAAGCAGTTTTTTATTAGTTTTTTTGAGCTTACTATGGTTTAGATTAATAGATTGTAGTTTAAGCTTAAGGTTTTTTTTCTTAGTTATTTTAGATCAGAGACTTATTATTTTCAATGGTGTCCTCAATTTTTATTTACTAAGCCAAATTTTCCTCATTTTACTGTGCATTTTCATTTCCTGTTTATGCAACAGTGTTTTCGACATTCTCTTCATTTTGTTGTTCAACTTCTTTACTGACTTATTCCATTGATTTTTTTTTTACAAAATTTTTCTTACTTATTATTGAAAATCTATATTTTATAAATGAAAATGAGCCTTAAAACTTAACAAAAATTTCTTTAACAATAATAATGAATCAATGATATAGAATAAAAAAAGTAAATTATATATTAAACACATCTATAATTTAATCTTCACAACTAAAAAATGAAGTCCGGTTTTGTCGAACTTATTGTTAAAAACAGAATGGCCTCCAAGCCTATCGATAAATCACCATACATGACCAGATATCAACCTGTAGACTCCTTCCGTAAATTTTTCAACTAAACCCTTCCCAAAATGGAGGAATCTGTTGAGATACAACTCCTTAAAAAAAATCTTCAAAAAATCAAGTCATCAGCCATCAGAAAATAACTCATCAACTCTTACTTGCGTCGATTATTCCGCTTACGTCAATATGAAAAAGACGAAATCGAATCATATAAAGCTATGCAAGAAATCGAACAGTAACCTGTTATGACTATTCCTGATCCTACTATTTTCAAAGAAATCAATAAACATTCAATTTATGATATCGGTTCATACGCAGTTTTCAGCAATGATGATTATAAAAAAGTATTCAAACACGGAAGCTTTGGTAACTTCGATAGCAATGAATATAAATCAACTAAAAAGTTCGGTATTCAAATCAGAAAAGATGGTCTCGGAATCGCCCAAGTCATGCAAATAATTCAAGACAATGCCGGTAAAAACATGAAAGAATAATGGTCAAAAATTGCATAAATGACTCCATAATAAAAAGTTTAGTACGTTAACGATGAAGTCCTTTATCCAATTTTATTCAACGATCTTACCAATTATATTTACTCAATTGTAAAACAATACAAAGAAAAATAAACATACACAAGAGTTTGGGGAAGTTCAATCATTTCTGACACGATTTCTCATTCTGTTCTCCAAAATTTACACTTGATTAATGAAGATCCTTACAAATTCGTTTAAAGAGAAATCGCTGAAATTATGTAAATGCCAATCGCACCATCTGCTGGTGACTTTGCCAAAAGATTCAAATAGTTGAAATGTAATTAAGGAATTGAAGTAAAATCCCAACCATCTTATTTTGCCAACTTTTTCTATCAAACACCATCTTTCAAGAATGTCTTCTTGGGTGGAAATGGTGGAACTGGAAAGTCTATGATTTTGGCTTATGTTGCTATGTGGGCTTTTAAGAACAACTGGATTTTGATCAATGTTCCCAGTGCATACAAATGGACTAACGATAGAAAGGCCAAATATGAAAGAGCTTACAATGGTCTTTACGTGATACATGAACACGCTGTTTAATGGCTTGATCAATTCAAAACTTGTAATGAACACCTTCTTTCGAAGATTCAAATCAAACCTGAAATTTTTGGTAAGTTTGACATCACTGGAACCCATGAAAAAGAATACGAACCAGTTCCCAACCTTTGGGATGAAAGAAGAAAAGTTCACTTTAATGATATCGACAAAGTCTTCCAATACAGAATGGATGAAGCAACCAAACTCAAAGAAGAAAAGTAATCAGCTATGAGAATGACAGACGTTTTAAGCACACCAAAGACTCTTTTTGATATCATCGATGCAGGTATCCAAAACCCAGAATATGCCACTTGCGCCATGGCTGAGGTTCTTCAACAAGTTTACTAATCTGACCATTTGATATGTGAATTAGTTGACGGATTTTCTCATTTCTTCAGACCTTGCTGGTATCAATCATTCAAATATTTCAATGACAGAGGATTGTTCGGACATATTCCTCCATATCACATTGCTCACTGCAGAATGTTCGTTCACCTTGATGGTCATAAATTGAAGAATGGATTCAAAGTCGTTACTGCTAGTAACTACCCACTTTACAAGCACAAGTTTGACATAAAACAAATTATGTTCCCAGAAAGTAAATATTTTTTAAAATAAAGTTTATGAACATAAAGTTCCAAACATGTCAAGATAAGAATTTGACAAGGCAGGAAAATACAACATTTTGACAGGATACTGGCCAGCTGATGAAATCCAAAGAACAAACATGGGTTACGTTTACACAATCAGTCAAGGCAACTGGGGAGATTTTGAATCTACCGTTAGATTCGGACACTACTATTGATTTCGATTCGTTTCATTAATATTACTTTTTTATTATCTCTATTCTAAGTTATTATAAAATGCTGAAGGACTGATCTTTTAATTTGTATTTTTTTATAAATTTGTAAATTAAAAAGAAAAAAATATTTTGATAAATTAAAAAAAAGAATTATGTTGATAAATCAAAAAAATTAATAATGTTGATAAATTAAAAAGTGTAATTGTATAAAATGAAATTAAGTTTCAAGTTTATAAAAAGGATAATGATAATCAAAGTATAAAATTTTAAGAATTGACAAATTATAAAATTAAACTTATAAAATAGAAAATAATATCGATTTAGAAGATTCATATTCCATTTACAATACTCAAAATAATTAACCCTCTCCTATTATCTTATTTCAATTTTTATCTTTGCGATCTAAGACACAAATAAAAATTTAATCCAATGAAAAATCTCTCACCCTTCATCTCTTAAACTCAGTAAAATTATTCCCACTTCAAAAAAAATTCTCAAAGTTTATAAAAAATCCTGCATCGCACATTAAAACCTTAAAAAGCAACAAAATCAATAAAAAATTACATAAAACAAAGCTTTAAGACTTAATAAAATTATGATGAAGACTTTTAAAAAGAAAAAGTAAACTTAACTTTAACTCATAATGGAAAAATAGGGCCTAAATTTTGTCCATCAACTTATCGTTCAGAATTAATAAAACCGATTTCAGACTCAAGTTAAATTCTTTTAGTTCATTTACTTTACAAATAAAAAAATATATCAATCTTTTTGAATAAAGGCGTGACATTCGAGTAACTGATAAGAAAAATGTACAAGGAAATTTACATGTTCGAAAAGTAAAGTTACTCAAATTCTAATGTCATATTGAAAAACATCATGAGTAAAATTACTGGATTTTAATCAATCGATAATGATTTACTCTTCGATTATAAACTTAAGTATAAAAAAGGATCCTTAAATAAACAAAAATTTTTTGCTCCTTTTGTTCAAGATGATATTAAAATGCCTTTCAAATTATACACAGTAATTTCTGAACTTCCCAACGAAGGACACTAATTTTTAGCAAGAAACTTTAGTGATGGAAATTGGTCTATTGTAAGAACCATTAAAAAAAGCCTACTGGACGAAGAACAAGTGGTTTAAATAAAAAAGTCTTTGAAAAATCATTTTAACGCATGTTCTTTACTGGAAAAATTTTCGCCTGTAGTTTTCTCTCAAATTAATTGGTTTGAGACAAAACATTACCTTATCTCAGTTGCTGAATGTACTTTTTCATTTATTTTTAGTCTTTCCTTAAAATCTGTAAGAATATCTAAAGGAAAACAAAAAAATATACAAAGAAAAGTAAATCGAATAAATTTTTGTCTTTTTCAGCAAATGGTTAGCCAAAGTCTTTAAACAATTAGTAAATCTTAACATAAATAGTTTTTAAAAAATGTCACTTAAAACGATAGTTTTGAATCATGATGGATATCCTGTGATATCAGTTATTGATAATGTTATGAATTCCTTACAATTTATAGAAAAGAAAAATATTTTACATCATAACGGAAGAAGGAATTCTTAAAGAATTTAAGACTATTTTTATTATGAAACGTATTTTAACCTTATAAATGAAATTAGATCATTTTTAGGTAAAGAAGCTTAGGACGTGGAGCTTTTTTAAGGATTTTTCAATTTTCTTACCAAACAATAAATCGACTTAAAATTTTCTTTTGGTACAGTATTGGAATACTTTTCTGAGGAAAAAATCAGCATTTTAAAAGATATCGACTAAAAATGTCCTTTAAAAGTCGATTTTACATCAAAATTTTAGTAAATTGCTGAGATTTATCAAAATTCAAAAAATAATTTTGTTTTTGGAAACCAACAAGCTACTTTATTTTCTTAAATTAAATAATAAATCCATTAGGCATACAATATTTAAAATTGGCGAAAAAATCATCCTAGAAATGAGACATACACAGACGTAAAAATAACAAATTATGGATTTTTAGACCTTAAGAAAGAAAATATTGGCAATCTATTGTAGTTTAAAAAATAATAATAAAGAAAGTCATAAATAATAACTGAAGAAAGATCTTACATTCATTAAATAATCAATGAAATGAACAAAAATTATAACTTTATAAAGACAACAAAAGAAAATAACCTTGCTTCGATAGGATTTTATCTTCAAAAAAGTAATGAAAAACTTAAAAAGAAAATGACCTAAAAAATAGAAAATAAGTACAAAATGTTCCTAAACAAAAAATAAAATCTATCAAATTAATAAATCCTAAAAGAAATGAGAAATTCCACTCTTAAAAAAGATACATTTTACTTAAAGAAAGGAAGTTTCTCACAAAGTAAATCAAGTTAAAACTTTTCTTTCAAATTATAAAATAAAAAATTTACTTCATTAAACAAAAGAAACTTTCATAAAAATCTTTTAACTATGGCTTCCTAAACCAATAGAAAATTTGAAAATTAGTCAAAATAAAATATTGTAGGATTGGATTCAAGTATTTTAAAAAAGTAAAATTTGACTGAGTAATCATGTTATGGTTCATAATAAAGGAATTCTCTTTGTCGAACAACAATGAGTTTCTCAAAAAGTAAACTATTTGATTCATTTTCACCACTGTTAAATACGAAAAGATAAAAACTTTAAGATTTGTTTGTCAATAAAAAAGATTTTACCAAAAATGATAAAATAATGTTAAAGAAAAAACATTATGGAATTTACCTTGAAGAAGCCGAAAAACAATACAACAAAATAAAAGCGCTTAAAAAATGTCCCACTCTTTATCCTTTGAAATGATAATTTTTAAACAATTTTTCCTTTTAAATTTTAAACTATTTTTTACGATGAATTTTATACTTTTTATGAAGATGGGAAAAATCAAACTAAAGAAAAATAAATTGAACAGTAATAGTTTTAGTTTCAATGATGTTAAAATAATTATGTAGTTTCTCCAAACGTTTACTATTCTTAATTTTAGGGGTTATATTTCAAATGCCCTTATTTAAGGAAACTAATTTCCCGTGAAGAAGTGATTTCTTTTTGTGATTTAATTTTGTCAGTAGCAGTTAAAATAAGTTCAGTATTTGGGTTTGCATAAGCATGTTTGTGCTTAACTAATTTTATAGCCTCTTCAAGGTCATAATTGTGTTCTATAACAAGATGCATGATAACGATTTGTGGTGAACGATAAATACCCGCACTACAATGCACATAAATAGCATAGTCAAGTTAAGACCATTTTTTCAATATTTACAAAGCTCCTTCCGCTTTTTACAAAAAATCTTCTTTGTCCATGTCTTTAATCGAGCAAACTTCAATTTACAAGTTTTATTATTTGCATACTGATCGAAAACTATCTTAGGATACTCCATGACGAAGAAAATCATTTTGAGTCTGTATGCTCAAAATCGAATTCACACCCAAACTTCTTAATTGCTGAATATCCTGTACAGTTTTGGGATATGCACCGAGGAATATTTTATCAGTGATTTGTGAGTAAACTAAGAGATGAAAATTGCACTTTTCGTAGAGTTAAATTTTTCTAGTATAGGTTTCAAAAAGTACCCAAAATTATATACGGTTTTGAAGTAATCGGGATGGAAACTATTTTCTTTTCCCAAAACGAACAATCTCCCAGGGTGTCTTTACGCCTCGAATACATAGTTGGCCTCTCTGATATAGTAGTATCTAAATTTTTATCTTCCTCTAAATATTTAAAAGGAGTAGGAGTATATATTATATTCTTCCCAGTTATCCTCATCAGTATCGATTTCATTCATTGAAAATTTAGACCCTTTACCTCTCTTACTCAAAGAAACCGGTACTCGCCAGTTGCCTTAATTATTGTTAAAAAATACCCAGTTATATATGATTCCCAATGACAGAATACTTATTATAAAGATCCTAATTTTGTGGAACCATCAGATTCAAACTTATCTTATCCATGTTCCATTTATCATCTATCTTAATATGAATCTTACCCACTATCTGGTTGCTGTACTTTATTCGCGGTTAAATAAGTCTGTTATGCTTACCCTCCTACCAAAGAATTTAGCATTGATTCGGCGATTAGTAAAAACTGACAAAATACTTATACTCGAACTTGCCAGGCAGATTGTTCTACAAAATCAGTGTGCCAGTCCAGATATCTTTCTAGAATATGAAAAAACTATACATCATTCCATGTCAATCTCAAAGCTTTTCCAATCTACCAACAACCTAACTTCTCAATATCTCCCGATACATACAGTGCTTCTCCAAATCTGAGTCTTCTCTTCATCCTGAAATGAATACAGAAAGCTGGTTCGGGATAATTAGCCATTGAAATGAACTTGTTTTGATTATTAGTGAAAAATTATTACCGACTCTTATGTTATATTTTAAACATCTTATAATTAATCTTCATTAAAAATACTACGATCTTACTTATGTTCTTGTCTTATCTTGTTTTTATACTTCAGCTGACTATTTAAGACTTATGTATTCTTAAAACCCTCGTTTTCTTTGGAAATTTTTAATTTAATCGAGAAAGGGTTATTTTCCAAAGAAAAGATTTTTTATTTTTATTGGATTTATTTCACAAATATTTAAATCTAATCTATTCTGATTTATTTAAAATTAAAAACTTTATTTCTTTTTGGAAAATGACAAAATTGAAATAAATTTTTAC
>Ga0102832_1002721_pt1 | contig 10277 bp, 10 predicted proteins | sample EBPBio282013_DNA_FD_88942 | JGI IMG/M metagenome (GOLD analysis project Ga0102832, IMG submission 88942) | Wastewater treatment Type I Accumulibacter community from EBPR Bioreactor in Madison, WI, USA - Reactor 2_5/28/2013_ DNA (Illumina Assembly) | ecosystem: Engineered > Bioreactor > EBPR >... | reverse complement strand
GGGCGGGTGGCGCCCCCGTCCCCCCCAAGCCCTCCGGGGTGGGCCCCCCAGCCCCCCCGGGCCCCCCCCCCCCCCCCCGGATCCTTGCTTCAAGTCCCCCCCCCCACGAAGGCGGGCCACCACTCACGCCCCCTGCGGACGAGTACCCCCCCCCCGCTCGTCCCGCACCTGACAGCCCCGCCCGAGACCCGGGCGGGGCTGCGGTGTTCCTGGCCCGCTGCGCGGGCGCCTCGACGGCGGCTCGCTGCTGACTCGTGAGTCAGGAGCGCCGGCGCCCGGCTACGCTCCCGGCCATGGCTGCCACGCCCACCCTGCCGTCCCGTGCCCGCGCCGTCGTCATCGGCGGCGGCGTCATCGGGACCTCCGTCGCCTACCACCTCGCCGAGCTGGGCTGGACCGACGTCGTCCTGCTCGAGCGCGACCGGGTCACGTCCGGCACCACCTGGCACGCCGCCGGGCTCATGGTGACCTTCGGCTCGACCAGCGAGACCTCGACGGAGTTCCGCAAGTACACCCGCGACCTGTACTCGCGGCTCGAGGCCGAGACCGGGCAGTCCACCGGCTTCCTGCCGGTCGGCTTCATCGAGGTGGCCGCCGACGAGGGCCGGCTCGAGGAGTACCGCCGCGTGTCGGCGTTCAACCGCTACTGCGGCGTCGACGTCCACGAGATCTCGCCCGCCGAGGTCGGGCGGATGTTCCCCATCGCGCGCACCGACGACCTCCTCGCCGGCTTCTACGTCGCCGAGGACGGCCGCGCCAACCCCGTCGACGTCACGATGGCGCTGGCCAAGGGAGCCCGGATGAAGGGCGCGACGGTCCTCGAAGGGGTACCGGTCACCGCGGTGACGACGAAGGACGGCGCCGTCACCGGCGTCGAGACCCCTTACGGCAGCATCGAGTGCGAGGTCGTCGTCAACTGCGCCGGCATGTGGGCCCGCCAGCTCGCCGAGCAGAACGGCGTCAACGTCCCGCTGCAGGCGGCCGAGCACTACTACCTCATCACCGAGGAGTTCGAGGGGATCGACAAGTCCTTCCCCGTCCTCGAGGACCCCGCCAACTACGGCTACTTCCGGGAGGAGGGCGGCGGGCTCATGGTCGGCCTGTTCGAGGCCGTGTGCGCGCCGTGGAAGGTCGAGGGCATCCCGTCCGACGCGTCGTTCCTCGAGCTCCCGCCGGACTGGGACCGGATGGGCCCCTACCTCGAGGCCGCGATGAGCCGAGTCCCGATCTCGGGCGAGGTCGGCATCCGGAAGTTCTTCTGCGGCCCCGAGTCGTTCACCCCCGACCTGCAGCCGGTGGTCGGCGAGGCCCCGGAGGTGCGCGGGTACTTCGTGGCGGCGGGCCTGAACTCGATCGGCATCCTCACCGGCGGCGGCATGGGCCGCGCGGTCGCCGAGTGGGTCGTCACGGGCAGCCCGACCGTCGACGTCACCGGCTTCAACATCGACCGGCTCCACACCTACCAGCGCAACCCGGAGTACCGCGCCACCCGCACCGTCGAGAGCCTGGGCCTGGTCTACGCCACCCACTACCCCGACAAGCAGCTGAAGACCGCGCGCGGCGCCAAGCTGTCGCCGCTGCACGAGCGGCTCGCGGCGCAGCGGGCGTGGTTCCGCGACGTGAGCGGGTGGGAGAACCCCGGCTGGTACGCCCCCGAGGGCGTCGAGCCCGTGGCGGGCGACCCGACGTGGGGGCGGCCGTCGTGGTGGCAGTACTGGGAGGCCGAGCACCACGCCGCCCGCAACGACGTGATCCTCATGGACATGAGCTTCATGTCGAAGTTCCTGGTGCAGGGCAAGGACGCCGGCCGCCGGCTCGACTGGATCTCCGCCGCCGCCGTCGACCGCGCGCCCGGCCGCATCACGTACACCCAGTGGCTCGACGAGGGCGGGAGGCTGCAGGCCGACCTCACGGTCGCGAAGCTCGACGACGAGCGCTACTGGGTGGTGGCGTCCGACACCGCGCACCGCCACGTCGAGACCCACCTGAAGCGGGCGTTCGACGGCTACCACGCGTTCGCTACCGACGTCACCGGCGCCTACGCGCAGATCAACATCCAGGGCCCCCGCTCGCGCGAGCTGCTGCAGCAGGTGACCACCGCCGATGTCTCCCACGAGGCGTTCCCGTTCCGCACCGCGCGCGAGATCGACCTCGGGTTCGCGCGCGTGCTCTGCATCCGCATCACCTATGTCGGCGAGCTGGGCTACGAGCTCTACGTCCCGGCCGAGCAGGCGGTGCACGTCTACGACCGGCTGGTGGCCGCGGGCGCGTCGGTCGGCCTGCGCCACGCCGGCACCAAGTCGCTGGCGAGCCTGCGGATGGAGAAGGGCTACCGCGACTACGGCCACGACATCGACAACACCGACACCGTGCTCGAGGCGGGCCTGGGGTTCGCGGTCGCCCTCGACAAGCCCGGCGGCTTCGTCGGCCGCGACGCCGTCCTGGCCCAGAAGGAGGCCGGCCCGCTGCGCAAGCGCCTCGTGCAGGTGCTCGTCGAGGACCCCGAGCCGCTGATGTTCCACGCCGAGGTGCTGCGCCGCGACGGCGTCCCGCTCGGCTACATCCGCGCGGCGTCGTACGGGTTCACGCTGGGCGGCGCCGTCGGCCTCGCCATGGTCGAGGCCGACGTGCCGGTCGACGACGAGTGGATCGCCGCCGGCTCGTGGACGGTCGAGATCGCCGACCGGCAGTGGCCGGCCCGGGTGTCGCTCGCGCCGCTCTACGACCCCGCCAACGAGAAGATCCGCAGGTAGCCGTGCCCGAGCGCGAGATCACCGGGCCCGTCGACCTGTGCCGGGGCCGCCGGCTGAACCCGGCTGCCATCGGCTACACGCGCCGCCCGCTGCACCGCACGGCCGTGCCGGGCTGGGGCCGCACCAAGCGGTGGGAGTACTGGGGGTTGATGACGCCGACCCACATGGTCGGCGTGACGGTGTCGTCGCTGGACTACGCCGGCGTCGAGGCGCTCTACGTGCTCGACCGTGCGACGCACCGCGAGACCGTGCACGAGGGCGTCGTGCCGCTCGCGCGCGGGGTGGAGCTGCCGGAGCAGTCGGGCACCGGCCGCGCACGGGCCCGGGCGGGCACCCTCGCCATCGAGATCGACGAGGAGCCGGGCGCCACCCGCATCCGCGCGAGCGCGCCGGGCGTCGAGCTCGACGCCGTCGCGGCGCGCGCCGACCGCGACAGCCTCGGCGTCGTCGTGCCGTGGAGCGCCACCCGGTTCCAGTACACCGTGAAGGACGTCGGCCGGCCGCTCGCCGGCACCCTGGTGGTCGACGGCGCAGAGCACGACCTCGGCGCGCCGGGCTCGTTCGCGGTGCTCGACCACGGCCGCGGCCGATGGCCGTACTCGATGCGGTGGAACTGGGGCTGCGGCCACGGCACCGTCGACGGGCGCGACGTCGCCGTGCAGGTCGGCGGGGCGTGGACCGACCGCACCGGCAGCACCGAGAACGCCCTCATCCTCGACGGCGTGCTGCACAAGGAGTCCGACGACCTGCGGTGGGAGTACACGCCCGGAGACTGGCTCGCGCCCTGGCGCATCACCGGCTCGCGCGTCGACCTGGTGTTCCACCCCGAGCACGAGCGGGCCGCCGCGATGAACCTCGGCGTCGTCGCCAACGAGACCCACCAGTGCTTCGGCACCTGGACCGGCTGGATGAGCACCGACGACGGCGAGCGCGTCACGGTCGACGGTGCCGTCGGCTGGGCCGAGGAGGCCCGCAACCGCTGGTGAGGCAAGGCTGCCCTGATCCGTTGCCCTGCAAGCGATCTCACGTGCGCGCATCGCGGAACGCACCGCCTCGGAGAGGGAGGCGGGCCCTACCCTGGGCAGTATGGAGATGGACGTCTTCCAGGCACGTGCGCGCGAGCTCGTCGACACCCCCGCGCTGACCTACCGCCAGCGCGTCCAGGAGCTCGCCGGGCTCGCCGAGGAGTCGCTCGACCCGCCGGCGGTGAGCGCCGCCGTGGCCGACGCACTGACCACCGGCCTCGTCTGCGACCTCGCCGAGGGGCACGCGCCCTACCGGCCGCGCTACCTGCTGCCCGACTACGCCCGCGCGCTGCGCCAGGGCTCGGAGTACCTCGGCCTCGCCGCTCCCACCGATCTGTACGAGGCCGTCGCATTCCTGCTGTCGATGTACTCGCAGGTGCCGTCCATCACCGGCTACCCGGTCTACCTCGGCGACGTCGACTCGCTGCTCGAGCCCTACGCCGCCGACGTCGACGACGAGACGCTCTACCGGCTGCTCAAGCTCATGTGGGTCACGATCGACCGGTCGCTGCCCGACGCGTTCACCCACGCGAACCTCGGGCCCGACGACTCGCGCGTCGGACGCACGGTGCTGCGCCTCGAGCAGGAGCTGCTGCAGACCGTCCCGAACCTCACCCTCAAGGTCGACGCCGAGCGGACGCCGGACTCGCTCGTGCTCGAGGCGGTGCGCACCGTGTTCGCCTGCGGCAAGCCGCACTTCGTCAACCACGCCATGATGACCGCCGACCTCGGGACCGAGTACGGCGTCGTGTCCTGCTACAACTCGCTGCGCATCGGCGGCGGCTCGCACACCCTCAACCGCCTCAACCTGGCCGAGTCCGCGCGGCGCAGCTCGGGCGGCGTCGACGCCTACCTGTCGACCACGCTCCCCGAGCACGTCGCCCTGACCGCCGAGCTCATGGCGGCACGCATCACCTCGCTGGTGGAGCAGTCGCAGTTCTTCGGCCACTCGTGGCTGGTCGACGAGGGGCTCACGCACCTCGACCGGTTCTCGGCGATGTTCGGCATCTACGGCCTCGCCGAGTGCGTCGACGCGCTCGTCGCGCAGGAGGGCGGCACCGGCCGCTACGGCCACGACGCCGACGCCACCGCGATCGGCTGGCGCGTCGTCGAGCGGGCTGCCGAGCTCGTCGCCGCGACGCCGCTCCCCTACTGCGAGGGCAACGGGGGCCGCGCGTTCCTGCACTCCCAGTCGGGCATCGACTCCGACCTCGGCGTCACCGCCGGCACGCGCATCCCCATCGGCGACGAGCCGCCGCTGCACGAGCACCTCGCCGCCGTCACGCCCAACCACCGCTGGTTCGCCAGCGGCGTCAGCGACATCCTGTCCTTCGACGAGACGGCGCGGCGCAACCCGCAGGCCTGCGTGGACGTCGTGCGCGGCGCTCTCGCCGGAGGCATGCGCGACGTCACGTTCAACCTCGAGAGCAACGACTTCATCCGCATCACCGGCTACCTCGTCCGCAAGAGCGATCTGGCCAAGCTCGAGGCGGACGGCGTCGCACGGCACGGCAGCGACGTGCTCGGCGCCGGCTCGGTGGCCAACTCCCACGTCGACTCGCGCGCCCCGAAGCGGGTGATCAGCAGTGAGTCCCTCGGCGCTGCTCGCTGACGTCGTCCCGTTCTCCTGGGTCGACGGGCCCGGGAACCGGTTCGCCGTGTTCCTGCAGGGCTGCAACCTCGACTGCCTGGCCTGCCACAACCCGCACACCATGCCGCGCCGGACGCCGCGCGCCCGCAGCGTCACCGTGGACGAGCTGCTCGACCAGGTGCGGCCGCTGGCCCCGTACCTGTCCGGCGTCACCGTGTCCGGCGGCGAGGCCACGCTGCAGGCCGGCTTCGTCGCCGCGTGGTTCGACGCCCTGCGCGCCGACCCTGCCACCGCACGGCTGACGCGGTTCGTCGACAGCAACGGCTGCGCCGACGACGCGGTCTGGGACCTGCTGCTCCCCCGCACCGAGGGCGTCATGCTCGACCTCAAGGCGCTCGACCCGGGGATCCACAAGGAGCTGACCGGCTCGGACAACCTGCAGGTGCTGCAGAGCCTCGAACGCCTCGTCGAGGAGTCCAAGCTCGCCGAGGTGCGGCTGCTCGTCGTCCCCGGCCGCAACGACTCCGACGACCTGTTGCGCCGCACCGGCGAGTACCTCGCCCTGCACGCACCGGGCGTGCCGGTGAAGGTCATCGGCTTCCGCCCGCACGGCGTCCGGGCCGCGGCCCGCTCGATCCCGGCGCCGACCGACGAGCAGCGCTCCGGCTACGGCGCCGCGATCGCATCCGCGGTCGGCCCGCAGCTCGTCACAGTCGTCTGAGGACGACGCCACCGGACGCGGCTACAGGGTGGGTCCGCGCTTGCGGTACTTGCGCGCCTGCTCGTCCTCGAACGTCGGATGCTTGACGCTGGCCCAGCCGTTCCACCACGCCAGCGCAGCGATGACGACGACGATGAACCCGAGCCCGATCCACTCCGCCATGGCGGCGCTCCTCCCGTAGGACCCACCTCCACGGTCCCACGCCGCCGAACCCCTCGCCAGGTCTTCAGGGCTCGAGGGCCACGCCGCTCAGCTGCCCACCGGGAGCGCCTCGAGCCAGGCCTGCCACCCAGCCTGCTCGCGCTCGACATAGGCCTGCGCCTCGGGCGAGAACAGGTAGGCGCGCACCCCGACCGTGGTCCGCCCCTCCGCCTCCCCGAAGGCGAAGACGGTGAGCATCCCGGGCAGCGGGCTCTGCAGCCGCACCAGCGCTTGGCGCTGAGCTGCCCGCTCCACGGTCCCGGTCGCGGTGTGCACCTCGACGTCGACGCCCTCGCCACCGAGCCGCAGGGAGTCACGGACCTGCGACCAGACCGCGTCGGCCTGGCCCGGATGCGACGTCGACGCCTCGAGCTGCGCGGCCTCCTGACCGGGGAAGTGCGCCAGGTAGACGCGGAGGTTGTCGAAGAACGGCATCCAGCCGGCGCCCATCTCGTCCCAGAACTCCGCCTCCCACTGCGCGCCCCGGCCGAACCCGCTGCTGGTCACGCGCACCACGCACGTGCCCCCCGAGCGCGCCTCGACGATGAACTCGGAGGTGAGCGGGCTGAGGTCGTCGGGATCGCGCCCCATGAGCGCGGCCCAGTCCTCCTGGTACTCGAGCCGGAACGGAGGCTCCCAGCCGGTCACCCGCCCGTCGGAGCCCATGTCCGGGCCCATCGAGAAATGCAGGGCGCCGCCGAGGCGCTCCTCGAGCTCGGTGGGCAGGAACCAGGAGGTCATCCCGCGCGCGGTGGCGATGGCCTGCCACACCTGCTCGGGCGTGCCGGGGACCTCGACGCTGAACTCGAGGCGGTAGGGGACGTCGGGACCGGTGCTCATGCGCTCTCCTCGGGCAGGGGGTGGGCGGCCACGACGAGCCGGTGCGGCCGCCCGTCGTCGTGGTGGTAGCGGGCGACCAGCTCGAGCACCGCCGCGGTGAGGTCGTCCGCGAACGCGGCCCGGTCGGCCGCCGAGCGGAAGCCGATGCGGGTGTCGAGGGTCAGAGTGGGCAGCCGCGACCCGGAGGCGGTGGCGCGGCGGGCCAGGGCGCCCACCTCTCGGACGACGCGTCCGGCCAGAGCCACGAGGTAGCCCGCCGACAGGTGGTCGGCGTTGGCGTCCGGATCAGCGGCCGTCGCGCTCAGCGCCGCCGGCGATACGACATAGGCCGACGCCGAGGCCTGCAGGACACGCTCGACGATGCCCCCATGCACGCGCTCCTCGGCGAGCTCCACCAGCCCGTGGGTCTCCAGCGACTTGAGGTGGTAGTGGACCTTCTGCCGCGGCATGCCCATGCGCGCAGCAAGCCCGGCGGCGGACGCCGGCACGGCCAGCTCGGCCAGGAGGCGGGCGCGCACTCCGTCGAGCGCCGCGGCAGCCGCCTCGGGGCTCTCGATCACCTCGACGTCCCTCATGCGGCCACCCTCCCGCTTGACAGAAAAAATTGTCAAGAGGGAGTGGCGTCATCCGTCCGCTCGACGAGCAGGTGTCAGGTCAGGGCCCAGCGCACGACGGTGACGAGGCCGACGATCCAGGTGGCCAGGGTGAGCCCGACCAGCACGGCGATGCCGGCGTTCCAGAGCACGCGTCCCCAGCGCGACTGCGCGCGCTCGGGCGACCGCCGCCAGCGGGCCAGCGCGCGCTGGCGGACGACGGTGTCGGCGCGCACCTGGCGGCGCAGGGCGTTGACGCGTGCGCGGGCGACCTCGGGGTAGTCCTCGAGCGGACCGGCGAGCGGCAGGCGCCCGAGCGCCGCCTCGGACGTGCGGACGCTGCGCTCGAAGGCGGCGATGGCCCGCTCGGCGTCGACGTCGGTGCGGCCGGTCAGGTACCAGTAGCGGCCCGCCTGGGCGGGCTCGCCGAGCTCCCACCACGCCTGGCCGAGCAGGAGCAGCACCTCTTGGTCGGTGGCGCGGTGGGCCAGAGCGCCGGTGAGGCGGTCGCGCGCGACCCAGGGACGGCCGGTGTCCAGCGCGTCCCGGGCGACGACGAGCACGTCCTGCGCCACGGCACCTCCCCGTGCATCCGTCCCCATCGGCGGATGCCCTGGTGCCAGGGTGCCCCACCCACGGCGTTCCGCACGTCATCACCCGATCGGGTGTTCCGGCGTGTCGACGATCCGTCACCGTTGCGCCACCCGTTGTTGGCCCTCGTGCGCAGCTCGTCGACGCAGAGGTCTCGGTCGGCCACGCAGTGTGACGTCCGGTCCGGGCTGCGGACGACGGCCCGCCCAGACGTCCGACGGCCCCCGGCACGGGGTGCCGGGGGCCGTCGGGAGGTGCGGGGACGCCCGCTGGGGGCTAGCGCGGGGTGCTGCCGCCGGGCGTCGCGCCCGGGGCCTCGCGCTTGTCCTTGCGGCGGAACAGCGACGCGACCGAGAAGATCGGGTCGTACTTCTTGTCGGCCACGCGCTCCTTGAGCGGGATGAGCGCATTGTCGGTGATGTGGATGTGCTCGGGGCACACCTCGGTGCAGCACTTGGTGATGTTGCAGTAGCCGAGGCCGTGGTCGTTGACGGCGACGTCGCGGCGGTCGGCGGTGTCGAGCGGGTGCATGTCGAGCTCGGCGATGCGCATGAGGAAGCGCGGGCCGGAGAACGTCGTCTTGTTCTCCTCGTGGTCGCGGACCGCATGGCAGACGTTGTTGCACAGGAAGCACTCGATGCACTTGCGGAACTCCTGGCTCCGCTCGACGTCGACCTGCTGCATCCGGTAGTCGCCCGGCTCGAGGTCGGCCGGCGGCGCGAACGCCGGGACCATGCGGGCCTTCTCGTAGTTGTACGAGACGTCGGTGACCAGGTCGCGGATCACCGGGAAGGTGCGCAGCGGCGTGATCGTGATGGTCTCGTCCTGGGTGAACGTGCTCATGCGCGTCATGCACATGAGGCGCGGACGCCCGTTGACCTCGGCGCTGCACGAGCCGCACTTGCCGGCCTTGCAGTTCCAGCGCACGGCGAGGTCGGGGGCCTGCGTCGCCTGGAGGCGGTGGACGATGTCGAGCACGACCTCGCCCTCGTTGACCTCCACCTGGAAGTCCTGGAGAGCGCCGCCCTCGTCGTCGCCGCGCCAGACCTTGAACTTGGCGGTGTAGCCCATCTCAGTGCTCACCCTTCGGCAGCTCGGCCTCGGTCATGTACTTCTTCAGCTCGCTGACGTCGAACAGCTCGAGCAGGTCCTCGCGCATCGGCACGAGCGGCTGGCGCTCGATCTCCACGCCGCCGTCGTGCGCCCGGCACACGATGTTGAGCTGGCGCCACTCCGCGCTCATGCCGGGGAAGTCGTCGCGGGTGTGCCCGCCACGGCTCTCCTCGCGCTCGAGCGCGGCCTTGGCGACCGCCTCGGCCACGAGCAGCATGTTCTTGAGGTCGATCGCGAGGTGCCAGCCCGGGTTGAACGCCCGGCCGCCCTGGACGCCCGCGTTGGCGACGCGCTCCTTGTAGGTCTGGATCTTGTCGAGCGCCTCGCGCATCTCGTCGCCGGTGCGGATGATGCCGACGAGGTCGTTCATCGTCTGCTGCAGGTCGGAGTGCACCGAGTACGGGTTCTCGCCGCCCTCGACGTGGAACGGGGCGAGCGCCTCGTTCTCCGCGTCGACGATCATCGACTCGGTGACCTTCGGCCGCGCGTCGCCGAGACGGTCGACGTACTCCGCGGCGAACAGGCCGGCGCGGCGCCCGAAGACGAGCAGGTCCGACAGCGAGTTGCCGCCGAGACGGTTGGAGCCGTGCAGCCCGCCGGAGACCTCGCCCGCGGCGACCTTGGGATTTCGCTCTATACCAACAGGCCTGTGACGACCGACATTGCCACGTTCCTGCCGGCCACGTTGGAACTCATCATTGTGGCCGGGATCATGATGATCGGCATCGGGCTTCCGCTCGGAGTGCTATCAGCGCGTTACCGCGGCTCCTGGATCGACAACGGTATCCGCCTGATTTCATTGCTCGGCGTCTCGGCCCCAAGTTTTGTCTGGGCAGTGATCCTGATGCT
>Ga0102832_1002718_pt1 | contig 10297 bp, 6 predicted proteins | sample EBPBio282013_DNA_FD_88942 | JGI IMG/M metagenome (GOLD analysis project Ga0102832, IMG submission 88942) | Wastewater treatment Type I Accumulibacter community from EBPR Bioreactor in Madison, WI, USA - Reactor 2_5/28/2013_ DNA (Illumina Assembly) | ecosystem: Engineered > Bioreactor > EBPR >... | reverse complement strand
CAGCAAAATGAGCAACTCCTTCGATAAATAAGCGGCCTGAAGTATGAGTTGAGAGAGATCTCATTATAAAAATAGCGAAAGGTATAATAAGTCCGGCTGATAAAGTCATAGAAGGAGTACAACACATAAATGTTATCTAAATAGTTGTAGATGAAACGGGACAAGATAGACTAGTTAGTGATGGAGATGATCTAACTAAAATAAATGAATAAGAGACTATAGAAGTAGAATAAAGTATATTAGAAATAGAATGTATAAATGTTGAGCAATATCTCTAGGTTGAAGTCATAACTTCAAAGGAATCTGAACAAGATATAAACGCTATAAACTTACCAAAAGCAGTCTAATACATCTTTGTAGAAGTAGCACTTGTTAATGAAAAAGATCCAATCCCTATAGCAAAAGATAACTATGTTATAGAAATAGACAATATAGAAGAGTAAATTGATAGATATCCATTAGCTTAATATAAAGCAGTCGCAATCTATTCTATCATCTATTAAAGCAGAGAATCAACAGCTAATAGGTTAGAACAAATATCTTAACTAATAAATAAAGACAATCAAACAGACTAAAATAAAACTATAATAACAACTAAACACAATAAAGCATCAACACAGTTAGTAACTAACAAGAATAAACAAACACAACTAAACATAACAATCCTCACTAAAGCAACACATCCAGCAACTCAAACTCAATCTATAGCAGCTTATCAATATCTAGCATTAATATAAACTGTCTTAAAAAAATCTTATAGAAATTAAATAAAATAAAATATAAAGAATTAAACTCAATAAGACTGTCGATCATTTGTGGAAAATCAAATAAGTCTAGTACGCCAATATAGAGCAGATTCTCACACAATTAAATCTTGTTAAAATACCACAGACAGATCATCTGTTCAACAGGGATAATGATTATAAAAATCATGCAAATCATATCAAAAATACACAAGGTTAGTCATTAAAAAATGTTAAAAACAACAACATCAATCATAAACAACACGTCAAAAGGCTCTCCAAATCTAAAAGCAAATAAAAACACAATCAAAATCATAATCATAAAAATCGCCTACCTTGATTATCAAATATTTTTTCTATCTTAATTGTTTTATAGCAATATTTGATTTCAAAAATCATTCAAATTTCACCTCGCATCATCTATTAATCCTTTATAAATAAATACAACAAAACAATATGATATATAAAAATATCAATACAATACTTATGTCTTAGTTTATTAATCAAGTAATTACATTATATAAATAGACAAATTCATCTCTTTATTATTTATTTATGCTATTTTTTCAATTCTTAATCACTCACTTTATTCATCAACTAAAATAATACACTCTTACTCATATACAATCTATTCTCATCATCATAAACTGATCTCCCTTATTTTCATCTTGTTGTTGACAATATCTCAAACTTTATCTCTTTTTAGACCTGTGCTATTTTTACAATCATTTATCCAGAATTTTTGAGATTACTCTTAAACTTCCCTAAGCTATTCTTTACTCCCTGAACACACTCTTTCTTCCCTTCATCTCAGCGTTTTCCCCTTCACTACCTCTGGATTCTCATTCTGTCTACTTTCTACATTTTGAATACTGTTCATTGTCTACTTAAAAATCTAGGATTTTGTTAAAGGTATTTGTTGCTTTAGTTTATAGTTTAGAATATCATTTTCTTTATTTCCCTCGCTTTTAACTGATTTCTCATTCTTTTTGGTCTTTGAGACTATTCTCGAAGATTCTTCACACATTGAGATTATTTTCTGTCTTTTTTCAATTCCTTTCTTCAAAGGAGGAAGCTTTGCCTTTACTTTGTCCAGCCTGTCTGAGGGAGGAGATGAATGGTCACAAGTTTCTTTCAATGAATCACGACTGTATACTGAGCATTTTTTTGAACTTAATTGAGAATCAAGAGTTTTTTTGTCAGATTTGTGATCAGATGTCATGCAAGTACCCATTTTATTTTTGTAATGATTTTATTATAAACTAAAATGGAGAATCATTGAATAAATAAAGACAGTATAAAAAGATATGGAGTGACATGTTATAAGTGAAGCCAAAGTCAAAAGAGAGAAGTTCAAAGAATATGAAGTATTATTAAGAATTTATTTAAAAAAAGATAAAAATACTTTTTCATAGCTTTTATAGGCCTAATAAACAGATGATCTCTTTAAGATGAAACTAAAACAATACAAATATGTCAATGAATTATAATGATAACAATCATATTTAAGTCTCCTCGAATCTTTTTTGATAGGGAAACCATGGTCAAGAATGATTTTAATACCCATTGATAAAAAATTAACGATTATAAGGGAAGTATACAAAATTTAATCATATTTTTTCTTTTCATCTTTTTTTCATTTCGTTTATAAAAATAAGAAAAAAGCTAAAGTATAAAAACATTTTTGAATAGTTTTTACTTAAATGGCAAATTAATGTACTTCTTATTAAAAAAGAATGAGAAGTCATCAAAATAAAGATTGATTAAAATAATGATCATTTATTATTCATCAAATAGTTGGATTAATTAAGAAAATTTTATTGAACTTTTTTATTTTCAGCTCATTTAAAACGGTACGAATCCAACGGGGGTGAGGCTTTTGAGTCGAGAGTCAGTTGAATTTATCCTGACAGACTGATGAAAGGACTCAAGTAAAAATTATTTTTTGAATTTTATTCTTTGTAACTTTAAAGATTGAATTCGTAACATTCCTAAAGGCAAGTAGAATTTTTGTAGAAGATTAAACTGACTCTTTTTTCTTTAACAATAAGAAGGACGCCAATGACATCTCCATTTTTAGCAAATGAGCCATACTCTTAATCAGATTAATCGGAGGCATTAAGCTCTTTTTATTATTTTTCTTGGCTATAAAGTTTCTTTTGATTTGTATGTTCGACTTTTTTGCACCTGATGGGATCGTAAGCCCAAAGATGAGTGGAGTCAGTTTTTTAGGTTGATGTGTAATTTTTCAATTAGATACCGATTAAAAGTGAGTTTTTTTATTTGTTTGCGTTGAGCTTATCGATTTTTACTTCCCAATAATGGATTCCAGAGTTTAATTTGATATTGCCTTAATAAAAGAAAAAAATACTTTAAAGATGAATTTTCTGATTTTCCTAAGGTTTTACTACTTGAGGCGACAATTTTTATTGTTGTTGAACTTATTGTGGTTTTTGTTCCTATTTTGTAGTTGTATTGACAGTTTGAGCTTCATTAGGAGGTTGTTGTTCATTATTTTAGACTTTAGGTTCGACAACTGTTGTAACAGACTGTATTGGAGGATTTGTTTCAGTGCTGGCTGTAATGGTTTATGGTTTTTTCTGTGCATTTGCAATCGTGTTGTTATTGTTACTTAAAGTGAAGAATTCCTCTTTTCCTTGAGGTAAAGGTGAGAATGCAAAATTATGTCTTGCCATAAGAGTGACTCTGCATTTATCTTTAAGCTGGTATTGCCAAACAGTCTTACTACCAACATTAAGTTCCTCCATTCTCGGAGACATAGTGATCATTTTTATGTCTGAATAGTATCCAATATCTTCACCCAATTATTTGAAAATTTGACTTTTTAAGTTGTCAATTGTTTTGGTGATATCAATACTGATAGGAATCGACTTTCTACAATTTTGAAGGAGGGATTTAACATTTATTGTTATTTTTTTCATTAAATATGGCTCAGGACAGTAAATCATAACGTTGCATTGTTCAAGTTTTAATGGCACAATAATTTGTTATCTGCTTTTCATATCAGTCGATTGCCTTCGCAACATTTACATTGACTTTTTGCGAGTGTTCAAATCTGAAAGGTTGACTTCGACTTGAGATTCTGCAAATGGCGAGTCTGAGTCGATTTTGAACATTTAAGGACAAAAAATGACACTGTCACTCAATTACTCATTCGATCCTGTTACTATCTCGGTCTCTGTCACATTTTCTCCTGTCTTACTCACATCAGTTGCCTTGATATCATTTTTCTTATCGATGGCCAGTCTCGCGTAGCCAATACCTCTTACATAAAGGATTTGATTGGAATGGAAGTTTGATTTCATTGAACGAATTAAAATCTTTTACAAAACAATCTCAATAATATTTCTAACTTATTACACTTATTTATATATCATTCATCTAACTCAAATAATATTTTATTTACATCTAATTTGCATCTATTTTTTATTTACATCTATTTTTCCTATTTTCTAATCTTTAAACCTTTTATTCAATTTTTTAATAGATTAAGTTTTTTCTTATATTGGTTGTTAAATATAATAACAATTTTACACTTACCAAAAAAGTAAAGGGAAAAAATATTTTAATTTGAGTAAACTTTTATCCAAGTTATTGACTTATCCTTTTAGATGCGAAGATTTATAAAATTTACTATCAGATTTACAATTTCCAATTGATAAATGTAAATCGAAGCAATAAAACTTTGTTTAATCAGAAAAAAATAATTTTTCAAACTAAATTAAAAACTACATGAAGAGGCACTCACATTCGATGCTATAAATCTAAAAAAGTTAACAATGATTAATTATCTACTAAAAATTTTTACAGTTCATTTCAATTTACAAAATAAGAAACAATAAATAATTTATTCTTAAAAAATATAAATTGTTATAGTTTTGTAATTATCTTCAACTATTTAAGCAAATGAACTGAACGATTAAAGATTGACGTTTTTTAGAATTTTTTATAACATCCCCTTGACAACTTCTGTAATCAAATATTTGAAAATTTAAAATGATGGAAAAATTATATAAAGTTTGCAGAAAATTCATGAAAAAGGAATAAATTCGATGATTTTCATGTTAAAATTCGGTATTTGGTTAAATTATTTGATATGGTGAAAAGAAAAAACTGATGGATGGTGAAATAAAATATTGAAAAAATATAATATATTAATGAGGGTAGTTTAATTTAGTGGTCAACAGAGGAAAAAGTCGCTGTAGATTTGGACGTCCAACACATCAAATATGCCTTCATCCTAATTTTTCACGAGTTTGCTTTCATCTTCGACTATAGGCAACCCCTCCCATTATTACCCATCTTTTTCATGATCCTATAGTTTTTTTGCTTCATTTTTTATTTCTTATTATGATTATCTTTATGTCGACAATTATTCTTCCATTTTTCCCTATTCTTTGTTATCGAACTATTCGCTCAGATTCAAACCAGAAAGACTCTCATATTACTACAATGATATCAGTTCTCCTCTCCTTTTAACCTGGCCTACGTATCTAATGATGTTCTACAACGACTTGAATGTTAGTAGCATTTTTTGATGGTGAGATCGGCATTGATTCTCAGTCTTACTACCAATAAAGTTTGACATTTTCACGAATTTCCCACATTTCTTTTTCTTTTTATTGCTCATTTGACCCATGTGAGTCTTTAAGTATCGGCCGTATAAAATGTTTTCGGGAACGCTCCATTTCTTCAAATAAGCTTCAGAAGCTTAATTTTTAGTTTTTTTGGACTTTTTCTATTCTTAGTCGAAGGGATTGAGAGAATTATTTGGATTTTAGTTTTATGATGTCATTAGGGTAAAGACTCGGAATTTTTTAATTATATAATACATGAAATTTACCCAATTAATATGACTTTTATTACAGTTTCTTATTCCAAAATGAAAAATGCTGCCATCTCTGAAAAGAGGCTTTAGAGTTCATTTCACTCTTTATTCAATAAATTCAAACTATTATATTCATGTTTTTTTCGTTTTATTAAATAGGATAAAGTTAGTTAAAAGTAAAGAAAAACAGAAAAACCAGATTTATACGATTCTTTCGTTTTATTTAATCTAACCTTAAAATGACCTTTTTAAAAGCCTTAATTTTCTTTCTTGGTCCTCTAAACTTTCGATTAAAATAATTTGAAATAACTGAAGAAAATATTTTATATAAAACCAACTGGAAACTTTATTGGATCACATTTTACTTTAGTTAACAACAGGACGACTCAAATATTGACTCTTGAGATCAAAAAAACTAAAACTGTAAAAAGTTTATATTGAAAGACCTGCTCTTAAATTAGAATTTATAAAAATACATCAATTTTGTGGAATAATTTAAACCCTTAGGAATTTTTAAACTTTAGAATTCCGATTCGATTTTGCCAGGAATTTGATAAAAAGTAAAAATCATAGATTTAGTTGAGTAAAAATGATGTCAATATTAAGTTTGTTTTTTTTCTTATTTTTTTTCAAAATCGGAGGTTGTTGTTAAAATAATATTCGAAAAAATGAATAAAAATTAAAAAATAATAAAGAATCAAAGGCGTTTAAGATAAAAATCCTTAATTTAGGATTATAGTTCAGCAAGTTGAAGTTTTTTAGTATTGAGCTAATTGGCATCGAGACCGACTTTTTCCATTGCTTTCGGCATATATTTTTCAATCATATATTGTTTGTAGTTCAACAAACTAAAAGGCCTTTTTATTTTAAAAAAACGGGAACATAAAATGATACCAGCAAGGGAAGAAACAAAATATGCGATTGGTTCAATAATATCCCAACTATAAAAGATATAGGTTCCGCTCCAAATGAATCCAACGTTTGCCAAAATCAAGAAAACACCTAATGACATTCTATTCCTGACCATTTTAGAACACTCAACTGCTGCTTCATTTTTTTTATCAAGAAGTTCCTGAACTTCCCAATACATTTTTTGGAATTATTGTTATTTTTGTATCATACGATCTGTGGATTATTGAGGATCCACTAAAGCTTGGACGACAATTTTTCTAACTTAATTTTTTGGAATTCTTATTGATGTATTTTAAAATCCAACCCCATATTTTGATTATATCCAAGTATTGACCCTTTGATTATAATTTTAAATATCTCTTCTAATGACAAGAGGAAGCTCCAAATTTTTGAAATTTTACTTATTGACATACGAAACAGAAGGCCTTAACAATTATCCTTCTACTTTCACAGAATAGTCGTTATTAAGGATCACAAAAGAATTCCTATCGAGCAAGGCTTCAAAAGGAGTCAAGCCAGAAATGACTTTGGCTTAATCACAGACAAACTAAATTAAATATTTTTTACTTAAGCATTTGCCGCATTGAGTTTTTATTTGACTTGTTAACATACGTCTTCAACTGTACTGTTTTTACCGATCAGAATGTTGATGATTTTAGAGTCGGTTTAAAAGCTCAAATCCATATTTTATGAATTACGAATTGTAAGGTAACCTTTGTAAGGAACAATCAATTTCGCAGTTTCTACCTCAACATCTGAATTCGTGGCAAAGTTATAAACATTGTGCTTTGTTAAAGCAGCATAACTTTTTACTGTACTTATTTTCAATGCTTTTGACTGAATGTAAGTAAGTTTATTATAAGGTTTAAGATCGTGTTTAATATTTCTGTAGAGATTGAGACAGGGGGAAATCTTCCTCATCATTAAAAAAGTCGATTGATTAAAATATAAATGAGTGAGTTTATTTATCTTAAGTTTAATTTTCATAATGTTTTTGATTAAATAATTTTGTAGAATCAAAAATTAGAAAATAAAATTTGGTACAAAAGAATCATATTTTTACTTTATGCTCGATACTTCTTTAAAATAGTTATCAAATTTGTTTAGTTCTTGAGATTGCCTCTTCATAAGTAAGGTTGGTAACTTTTTATGGTTTGTAATCGTTATGTTGAGCCCATTTGGTTTGATTCAAAGAGTCATTTTTTTAATTTGTTTGATCGAATACATTGATTTTGCTGTTATTGTTCCAGAAAGTATTTTATTGAGGGTACTGTTTTTGAATGAACTCATTGTTGGAAATATTGGTAGTAAGGAAGGCATCTCTGTTAGTTTAATAAGCGCCTTTAGTGATATGACCAAAACTGGCACCGAATTTATTCTACGCATTTTTTCCAGGAATAAACCCACAGTAGCCGGGTACTTGTGCTCGAGGATTGTTAGCTGACATGGATATTTATTTATTCTTTTCTATAGGAATGAGAATTTTATTATAACTTTTTATTTTTAGATTTTCTATTCTTTTTAGAAGTTTTATTTTTCAATAAACAAATAATAATTATCAACAGTAATATTATGATCTGTATGAAAGTTGTGGTTGGTATCTGATGTGTGATAAAGGTGACTGGTTTCTATTGTGGGAATTATTATGTTTTGAATGATTTTCTATATTAGGTCTGGATGAATAATCGATGTTTTATCTTAATGGACTGTAAATGCTTTTATATCTGTTTTGAGAAGTGTCTTTATTATTTTTTAAGACATTATTGTGATGCTTCTCATGAGAATTTAGCAAATAACTTACATTTGGAATGTCATTTCTCTTCATTTTGCTTACATAATTCGACTCCTTAAATTATGGAGATAAAAATTCTTGATTTGACCTGTTCAAATCTGATGATCGATAAGTTTTTACCTGTTGTTGCTGATTCGCTTTATATTTGCTTTAATAAAATTGGCGATCCATCTTACTAAGATCCAATCCAAAATCATTGAAATATTTTTTCTCATGAGAACACATTTTCTCACAATGTTTTGAACAGTGATTGTTCAAAATCTTATCATGATGGGGACAATGATGAAGACACGAATTCTATACTTTTTAAATACCCAATTTTTATAAAGTTTTTTATTTATAACTCTTCGCAGGACTTTTGTAAATTCTTGATTGCAATTGCGTCTCATCAATACTTTTTGCACCTCTTAAAATTGAGGAATCTTTAAAAGCAAGAGATTCTTGATAAAAGTTTCTTTCTTTTCTTTTAGAAGAGTCCCTTGAATTTTAAGTCTGTCTAAATCTTGATATGCTTATGGGAGACTAATATCTACTCGTGTGCTGAGAACGATAAGACTTGAGTTATTGAGTTTAAAAAGTTTAGTTAAATTTATCTTTTAGTAATGCTTTTCTGAAGAAAAATTCGTTATTTTACTTCTCTTTTTGACGCAATGACTATACTGTAGAATTGTTTTGTAATCTACCTTTTGTTTAATTTACATTTGATGGATAATAATCGTGGATTTTATTTATATTTTTGGAGTTTTTCGCTTTCAATATAGTTGTATCAATCATATTTTTCTTTTAAAGATAAATATTTGGACTTTGGGGATAATTAATTTTTTGAGAAAATTGTAGATTTTGAGAACTTTTGACTTTTTTAAGTTGATTGGAATAATTTAGGGTTGATTCAATAGTCTTTTAAAGAAACTATAGGACTCTTTTTGTCATAAGGAATAGAAAATTCTTGTAGATTTACTTACAGCTTTTGTAAAAATTTTGGAAAGAGTTCATTTCCTCAATAATATCCAACTTTTCCAGCTATTTATCGTTTAGACTTTCGTATCTTGCATAGATATTTTGTAGATTTTGATACTCTTTTTACAGCTTTATAAATTTCTAAAATAAGCACAAAAATTACTTAACCTAAGCCATGCAGTTTATAAAATTTGATAGCGATTATTTCGATATTTATTTTTTCTTTTTAGTATTCTTTTTGAAAAACATGCTAAAACCATTATGGCAGATTTCCTCTATTGTAAATGAGTTTATTCAGCTCTTTATCATTGAAAATTGACGGCAAAAGACACTTGTATTTAACACTTTCTTAGATTTATCTTAAATTATGAATAAGCAGCGCTGATTAATTCAGTATCAATCCAAATCTTTCTCTTAAAGGTTTTTAAACTTTTTTATTGAAGCTGTACGATCCGATAAGAATTTCATGCGTCTTTTATTTGGATTATTCTAAATTTTATGTTAAAGCTTATTGCTTTCGAATTTCACTCAGTTAGAAAAACATTTTTTATTAACAAATTCAAAAAATAAACGAAAAAGCTACAATTTATTATTAACTCTTAAATATAGATAAAAATTTAAAAATTTAAAACATATTAATAAAAATCCGAAAATCATTTTAAGGCTCAGTCTGTTAGCTATTTAAGTAAATCTTAATTTTACAGTTTTATTCTATGGCCATCTCGTGATGTTTTGGCACCCCAAAGTATGCTTTTCCTAAATGAGTCTTTAGTTTAATAATTCAATGAAGTTTTACTGCCTCTATTTTTCTCACAGACATCAATCGTCATTATTTGACTTTAAACTCTATTTTTCTTACGTTAATAATCCTTTGAATATGATCGAAAAGCTCTATTTTGTATTGTCGACAAAAAATTTTATCGGCTTGTCTCATGGATAGGACGTGATCTGACAATGGTAGCTTTAATCGCACTTTCAGACAAACTTACTCCAGGACTGATTGTGACATAAGGAATAAAAGAAACTTGCCTGTTACCTTCATTG
>Ga0102832_1002717_pt1 | contig 10298 bp, 10 predicted proteins | sample EBPBio282013_DNA_FD_88942 | JGI IMG/M metagenome (GOLD analysis project Ga0102832, IMG submission 88942) | Wastewater treatment Type I Accumulibacter community from EBPR Bioreactor in Madison, WI, USA - Reactor 2_5/28/2013_ DNA (Illumina Assembly) | ecosystem: Engineered > Bioreactor > EBPR >... | reverse complement strand
CCCGCTCTGGTCGTACGCGCACCCGTCGGCCATCGAGCTGGCCGAGCGCCTCGTCTCGTACACGCCCGGCGATCTGAACCGCGTCTTCTTCACCACCGGCGGCGGCGAGGCCGTCGAGACCGCGTGGAAGCTGGCCAAGCAGTACTTCAAGCTCACCGGCAAGCCCATGAAGCACAAGGTGATCAGCCGCAACGTGGCCTACCACGGCACGCCGCAGGGCGCGCTGTCGATCACCGGCATCCCCGACGCCAAGAAGTACTTCGAGCCGCTCGTCCCCGGCACGCACAAGGTGCCCAACACCAACTTCTACCGCGCGCAGCAGCACGCCGACGACATCGAGGCCTTCGGCCGCTGGGCCGCCGACCGCATCGCCGAGGCGATCGAGTTCGAGGGCCCCGAGACGGTCGCCGCCGTGTTCCTCGAGCCGGTGCAGAACTCCGGCGGCTGCTTCCCGCCGCCGCCCGGTTACCTCGAGCGCGTCCGCGAGATCTGCGACGAGTACGACGTCCTGTTCGTCGCCGACGAGACGATCTGCGCGTTCGGCCGGATCGGCGAGATGTTCGCGACCTCGCGCTTCGGCGTGACGCCCGACATCATCACCTGCGCCAAGGGCATGACCTCCGGCTACGCCCCCATCGGCGCGATGATCGCCAGCGACCGCCTCTTCGAGCCGTTCCGCCACGGCACGAACTACTTCCCCCACGGCTACACCTTCGGCGGGCACCCCGTGTCGGCCGCGGTGGCGCTGGCCAACCTCGACATCTTCGAGCGCGAGGGCCTCAACCAGCACGTCCGCGACAACGAGGACGCGTTCAAGGCCACGCTGTCCAAGCTGCTCGACCTGCCGATCGTGGGCGACGTCCGCGGGGCCGGGTACTTCTACGGCATCGAGCTCGTGAAGGACAAGGCCACGAAGGAGACGTTCAACGACGACGAGGCCGAGCGCCTGCTGCGCGGCTTCCTGTCCAAGGCGCTGTTCGACGCGGGCCTGTACTGCCGCGCCGACGACCGCGGCGACCCCGTGGTGCAGCTCGCGCCGCCGCTGACCATCGGCCAGCGCGAGTTCGACGAGATCGAGCAGATCCTGCGCTCCGTCCTCACCGAGGGCATGAGCATCCTCTAGGCCCCACGACGACGGGTCCCTGCGGCGCAGGGGCCCGTCGTCCGCATTCGGCACCAGCACGAGAGGCGCACGATGACGCAGCTGCCCGCCCCCGGCTCGACCGAGCGCACCCGCGTGCGCCGGCTCCCGGAGAAGGCCGTGACCGACCGCGCTGCGCTGCACCAGGTGCTCGACGCCGGGCTCGTGGCGCACCTCGCGGTCGTCGACGACGGCCAGCCCTACGTCGTGCCGGTCGGCTACGCGCGCGACGGCGACCGCGTGATCTTCCACGGCTCCACGGGGTCCCGGCTCTTCCGCGCACTCGCCGCCGGCGCACCCACGTGCTTCACCGTCACGCTGCTCGACGGACTGGTGCTTGCACGGTCGGCGTTCGAGAGCTCGATGCACTACCGCGGCGCGATGGTGCTCGGCTCGTGCTCCTTGCTCGAGGGCGCCGAGGCCGACGACGCGCTGCGCCTCATCAGCGACCACCTGCTGCCCGGGCGCTGGGACGACATCCGTCCCCCGTCGCGCAAGGAGCTCGCCGCCACCCTCGTGCTGGCCCTCCCCCTCGACGAGGCCAGCGTGAAGATCAGCGCCGGCCCGCCCGACGACGATCCCGACGACCTCGACCGGCCCGTCTGGGCCGGCGTCGTGCCGATCCGCGAGGTGTTCGGCGAGCCGGTGCCCGACGAGCGCGGCGCTGCCCACGACGTCCCCGGGTACATCGCGGGGTGGGCACGATGAGTCTCGCCGAGCACCGCCGCCTCTCGCTGTGGTGGGACACCTTGCCCGACGACCTCGTCGGCGACCTGCGCCCGCCGCTGGAGGGCAGCACCGACGCCGACGTCGCGATCGTGGGCGGCGGTTACACCGGCCTCTGGACGGCGTACTACCTCGCGAAGGCCGACCCGTCGCTGCGCGTCGTGGTCCTCGAGGCGCGCACCGCCGGGTTCGGGGCGAGCGGCCGCAACGGCGGCTGGGCGTCGGCGCTGTTCCCCACCTCCCTGGACAAGGTCGCAGCCGAGTCGTCGCGCGAGGGGGCCGTCGCCCTGCAACGGGCCATGTTCGACACCGTCGACGAGGTCGGCCGGGCGGCCGCCGCCGAGGGCATCGACTGCCACTACCGCAAGGGCGGCACGATCACGCTGGCGCGCACGCCCCTGCAGCTCGAGCGTGCGCAGCACGACGTCGAGGCGTTCCGCTCGTGGGGCTTCGGCGAGGACGACGCCGTGCTGCTCACCGCCGACGAGGCGCGCGAGCGGCTCGGGGCCACCGACGTCCTCGGCGCGACCTACACGCCGCACTGCGCAGCGATCCACCCGGCGCGGCTCGTGCGCGGGCTCGCGCAGGCTGTCGAGCGCCGCGGCGTCGCCGTCCACGAGGGCACGAAGGTCACGGCGATCGAGCCCGGCGTCGTGCGCACCGAGCGCGGCGACGTGCGGGCCCGGCACATCGTGCGCGCGACCGAGGCGTGGACGTCGCAGCTGCCCGGCTACGAGCGCGACATCGCCCCCGTCTACTCGCTCATGCTCGCCACGGAGCCGCTGCCCGACGAGGTCTGGGCGCAGATCGGCCTGCGCCGCGGCGAGACGTTCAACGACCACCGCCACCTCATCATCTACGGGCAGCGCACCGTCGACGGCCGGTTCGCCTTCGGCGGGCGCGGGGCGCCCTACCACTTCGGCTCCACCATCCGCCCGGAGTTCGACCGCGACCCCGCCGTCTACGACGAGCTGTGGCGCGTGCTGCGCGACCTGTTCCCGGTGCTGTCGGGCCGCGAGGTCACGCACACGTGGGGCGGTCCGCTGGGCATCCCCCGCGACTGGTTCCCCACCGTCGCCTACGACACCGACACGGGGATCGGATCGGCGGGCGGGTACGTCGGCGACGGCGTCGCGTCCAGCAACCTCGCGGGCCGCACGCTGGCCGACCTCGTCCGCGGCGAGGACACCGAGCGCACCCGGCTGCCCTGGGTCAACCGCCGCTCCAAGCGCTGGGAGCCCGAGCCGTTCCGCTGGCTCGGCGTCAACCTGGGCCTGCGGGTGATGGGCTCGGCCGACGGAGTCGAGGCGCGCACCGGCAAGCCGGCCAAGCGTGCCGAGCTGCTCGCACCCCTCCTGGGCGGGCACTGACCCCCTCCCCCGGCCCCATGACGGACCCGGCAGTCCCGGGAGCCGCTGACAGCGCAGGCGATCCCGCGCTTGACTGGCCCCACGGGGCACAGGGGCAGGAGGGGCTATGGCGGATCCGACGGCGGCATCGCTGAACCAGCTGCGCAACATCCAGACCAAGACCGGGAAGTCCATCGCCGAGCTGCATTCCCTGCTCGACGGCACAGGCCTGGCCAAGCACGGCGAGAAGCGTACGTGGCTCATCGACAACGTAGGCCTGGGGTACGGCGACGCCAACGCCGTCGTCGGGGCGCAGGGCAAGGATCTGTCGGCGCTCGACGGGTCGGCACCGTCCGCCGCGAGCGCACCTGCAGGCGATCCCCTTGACGCTGTCTACACCGGCGCGAAGGCGGCGCTGCGCCCCGTGCACGACGCCGTGATCGCGGCCGTCGAGGCGTTCGGCGACTACGAGATGGCGCCGAAGAAGGCCTACGTGAGCCTCCGCCGGAAGAAGCAGTTCGCGATGGTCGGGCCGGCGACGCAGAAGCTGGTCGAGGTCGGGCTCAACGCCAAGGGCCTGCCTCCGTCGCCCCGGCTGAAGGACATGCCCGCCGGCGGCATGTGCCAGTACACCGTCCGGATCGGCAGCCCCGACGAGGTGGACGCCGAGCTCGTCGGCTGGCTGCGCGCCGCCTACGACTCCGCCGGTTGAGCAGAGCCTGGCTCCTCGTCACATCGTCAGCTGCGCGACCGCGTGACGGACGGTCCGCTCCATCGGCGTCCCGGGTGCGATCCCCGTGGCGAACGATGCGGCCCAGCCGGCGGCGCGGGTCCACACGTGGGCGTCGTACCGCCCTGACGCATCCAGTCGAGCGCGGAAGCGGGCCCGGTCGGCGGGACCGAAGCACAGCCAGGCGGCTGCGAGATCGCTGGCCGGATCACCCGCCGTGATGTCGCCGAAGTCCAGCAGCCCGGCGAGCCCCGACCCGTCCATGAGCAGGTTGCGCGGATGCGGGTCGCCGTGGAGCCAGACCGCCGGACCCTCCCACCGGGGTGCGTCGAGCGCCGCCTGCCAGACCGCGGCCAGCTCGTCGGCCGGGCCGTCCCACGCAGCGATGCGCGCGCGGACGACGTCGTCGCGGGCCGCGACGTCGACACCCCGGAACGGGTTGGGCGGGGCTCCCGGAGGCGCAGGTCGATGCAGCGCCGCAAGCGCATCGGCCAGACCCTCCACGAGCGTGGACCTGTCGCCCGGGTCGACGTCGTCGACGAGGATGCCGTCGATCCAGCGGGTGACGATCCAGGGCCAGGGGTAGTACGCCGTCGGACCCCCGACGAGCAGGGGAACGGGGACGGGGACGCGCAGCGGGGCAGCAGCCTCGGCGAGCCACCGGGCCTCATGCCGCACCAGCACGGCGGCCTCGGGCCGGATCGGCAGGCGTAGGACCAGCTCCGCGCCCACCCGCACCACGAGGTTGTCCCAGCCGCCGTCCACGACGTGCAGCGGCAGGCCCGCGGCTTCCGGGAACCGCGGGACCACGACGTCGGCCACCAGGCGCTCGGCGAGCCGGGTATCCACGACGGGCGGCGCGCCGTCAGGCATCGGGGCCGTCCGGCAGCGCGAGGCGCATGGCGGTGCGCGGGAGGACATCGATGCCCTCGGCGCGCTCGTGCATGCGTGCCTCGGCCAGCCACGGGTGCAGCGACTCATCGACCGGCTCGAAGCCGTGGTGGGCGTAGAAGGGGCCGTTGAACGGCACGTCGCGGAAGGTCGTGAGGGTGACGGCGGACGCACCCGCCGCGGCTGCCCTGGCCACGACGTCGAGGAGCAGGGCGCTGCCGACGCCGCGGCGCTGCGCCGACGGGTGTACGGACATCTGCGCCAGGTGCCAGGCGCCGTCGTGGAGATCGACGCACGCGACCCCCGCGACCTGGCCGTCGAGCAGGCCCACGAGCAGCAGGTCGCCCTCGAGCTCCTCGTCGGGATCGTCGGGCAGCGGGATGCCGGCGTCCCAGAAGGTCTGCATCGACGCGCGGTCGGCGGCCGTGGCGGCGTCGCGGTCGCCCGGCTGCAGCGGGCGGACGGTCACGGTCACGCGTCCAGCCTGCCCGAGGCGGGCCCGATGATCGAGCACGATCCGAGGGGTGCGACCGGGCCCGGGCATGGTTGCATCCGGTCATGAGGTTCCGCGCCAGCATCGATCTGCACGGCAACAGCGCCACCGGCATCGTCGTGCCGCCCGAGGTGGTCGACGGGCTCGGCTCGAGCCGCAAGCCCGCCGTCACCGTCACCATCAACGGCTACAGCTACCCCTCGACGATCGCGTCGATGGGCGGCCGGTTCCTGCTTCCGGTGAGCGCCGAGGTGCGCGCCGGTGCCGGGGTGCAGGCAGGGGACGTCGTCGACATCGACGTCGAGCTCGACACGGCGCCGCGCACGGTCGAGGTCCCGGCCGATCTGGCGAAGGCGCTCAAGGCCGCACCGGAGGCGAAGAAGGCGTTCGACGCGCTCAGCTACAGCAACCAGCGCCGGCACGTGCTGTCGGTCGAGGGTGCGAAGACGGCGGAGACGCGCGAGCGCCGGATCGCCAAGGTCGTCGCCGAGCTCTCGTAGCGGCGCAGGTCAGGCCGCGGCGAGGGATGCCGCGCCGAACGACACCGAGAACCGGGCGCACCAGATGCTGACGCTCGACAGCGCGTCGAGGTCGACGTCCGCCGGCAGGGCGTAGTTCTGGTCGCCCCGGTTGCCCTTGAGCTCGCCGAGCTCGACGTAGGCGCCGTCGTCGAAGACGAACCAGCCGTCGCGGCCCTCGAGCACGGGCTGGTCGGACAGCCACACCCGCAGGTCGGGGCCGTTGGTGGTGTCGAGGCCCTCGATGCGCAGGACCCGGGAGCCGTCCGGCAGCTCCAGCACGCGGACCGTGCCGGTGGTGGGGTGCTCGTGGGTGACGAAGCGGCCCGTGGCCAGCACGACCGGCGCCGTCGGCTGCGGGGACGGCTCGGCGCTCGTCGTCGACGGTGCGGTCGCCGTCGGCGGCGCCGACGCCGCGGAGGTCGGCAGCGCCTCCACCACCTCGACGTCGACGAACAACCGCCAGGGCTGGAACACCGCGAGCGCGGCGACGGCGACCGCCGCGCCGCCGACGAGCACCGGTACCAGCACCGCCGGACGCCTCCACCGACGTCTCCGTGGTTCCATCGCACGCCCTCCCCTGCCCCGCTCCTCGCACGACGACGGGCGCTGCCGCATCGTTCCCGTGTCGGCCGCCCGCCCCGGCCAGCGCCGGCCCGGACCACCTCCAGGGGCACGTAACGGTCACGGCACGAGCGTGAGGAGGGCCTGGGCGCGCTGGGGCGCCCGGGCCCTCCTGCGCGTCCGGGCGGTGCCGCCCGGACCGCTCCCCTACAGTTCCGGCATGAGCGAGACGACGCCGGCGGACGGGGCGCCGCAGACCGACGCCGACGGCGCGGTCGAGGCCGCAGGCCCGCGGCCCGCGCTGGACAAGAAGAAGTCGATCATCTTCGGCCTGGTCGGCCTCGCCGTGCTGGTGATCATCTTCGTCAAGGTGATCCCGCAGATCGGCAGCTACAGCGAGGCCCTGGACGCGCTCAAGACGATGAACGCGCGCGACGTCGCGCTCATCGGGCTCGCGGTACTGGTCTACCTCGCGTGGTACCCGCTCCCCTTCATCGCCGCCACCCCGGGCCTCTCGTACGGCCGCGCCTTCCAGCTCAACCAGGGCGCCTTCGCGATCAGCAACGGCATCCCCGCCGGCGGCGCGTTCGGCCTCGGCGTGCAGTACGCGATGCTCGCGTCATGGCGCGTCCCCCCGACCGTCGCCACCGCGGCCATCGGCGCGGTCGGCGTCTGGAGCGTCTTCGTGACGCTCGGCCTGCCTGTCATCGGCGTCTTCATGCTCTACGCCGGCGGCTTCAGCGACGCGTCGTCCTACATCAAGTACGCCGCGATCGGCCTGGCCGTCCTCATCGCGATGATCGTCGTCTTCGCGCTCATCATGAGCAGCGAGAAGCTCGCGGTGAAGGTCGGCGAGCTCGGCGGCAAGGTCATCAACCCCCTGCTGCGCCGCTTCAAGCGCGACGAGATGGATGTCGTCGCCGCCGTGCTGAAGTTCCGCAACGACATCGTCGACCTGGTGAAGCGCCGCTGGGCCGCCATCACCGTCACCCAGCTCGGCGTCTCGATCACGCAGGGGCTCATCCTGCTGGTCGCCCTGTGGGGCGTGGAGGGCGACGGCGCCCGCACCAACGCGCTGATCGTGCTGGGTGCCTACGCCATCGCCCAGATCATGATCATGATCCCGATCACCCCGGGCGGTCTCGGCACCGTCGACGCCCTGATGCTCGGCATCCTGACCGCCGCCGGCGTCTCCACCGGCGCTGCGACGGCGGCCACGCTGGTGTGGCGCGCGTCGTCCTTCGTCCCGCAGATCATCGTCGGCATCCTCAGCCTCGTGTGGTGGAGCCGCACGGCGGCCAAGCGCCTCAACGAGGGCGCGGCAGCGAAGGCGGGAACCGCGCCGACCGGCTAGGTTCCCGCCCATGACCGCCACCACCGCACCCGCCGTCCCTCTGCGCAGCTCCGCGCGCACGTGGTTCTCGGCCCTCGCCGTGTGGGCCTGGCTGGGACTCGCGATCCAGTTCGTGCTGTCCTCGACCGGCATGTACCCGTCGGACCCGACGAAGCCGAGCGCCTACGGCTGGAACCCGGCCGGCATCGAGGGGCTCGTGCCGCGCGTCATCGACTTCTTCTCCTACTTCACGATCTGGAGCAACATCGCCGTCGCGGTCGTCGCGACGATGCTGGCCCTGCGCCCCGACCGCGACTCGCGCTGGTTCCGCGCGGTGCGGCTCTCGGCGCTGCTCATGATCTCGGTGACCGGCCTGGTCTACGGCGTGCTGCTGGCCGGGCTCGCCGACCTGCAGGGCTGGGAGGTCCTCGCCAACTTCTTCATCCACCAGACGGTGCCGCTGCTCGCGGTCCTGGTGTTCGTCGTCGCCGGGCCGCGCGGCTGGATCGACTGGCCGACCATCGGGCGGGCCACCGTGCTGCCGCTGGTCTGGGCGGGCTACGCACTGGTGCGCGGCGCCGTGATCGGCGCCTACCCGTACTTCTTCCTCGACGTCGCGGTGCTCGGCTACGGGCGCGTGCTGCTCAACCTGGTCGGCGTGCTCCTGCTGGGCCTGGTCATCGCGCTCCTGCTGTGGGCTGTCGACCGCTGGCTCACGCGGCGCGCGGCCCGCTGAGCACCGTCAGTACAGCGCCATCCCGGTCACGCGGGTCGTCGACCAGCGCAGGCTGCGCGCAGCCAGCTCGAGGGCCGGCACGGGCTCGCTGACGAGGTGGCCCTGGATCTTGTCGACGCCGAGGCCGCGCAGCCGCTCGAACACCAGCGACGTCTCGACGCCCTCGGCGACCACGGACAGCCCGAGCTGGTGACCGAGGCTCACGGCGTTCTCGACGATGATCCAGTCGTTGAGGTTCTGCACAGGGCTGGCCGAGACGAAGGAGCGGTCGATCTTCAGCGTCGTGAAGGGGTACCAGCGCAGCCGCTCCAGCGTGGAGGAGCCCGTGCCGTAGTCGTCGATCGCCAGCTTGAACCTGGCCAGGCCCAGCCGAGTCATCACATCCAGCGCGGTGACGGCGGTGCCGTCGGCGACGGTCTCGGTGATCTCGAGGGTCCAGGCCTCCGCGGGCGCGGCCTTGCACAGGATCTGGGTCAGGACGTCCGGCGTCTCGGACACGTTGAGGTCGAGCGCCGAGACGTTGATCGACACGTCCTCGAGGTCGGCGACCCCGGGCACGGACATGCGGTCGACCGCGACCTGCTCGGCCACATGGATGAGCAGCTCGTGGCTGCGCCCCTGCCGCTCCAGCGCCGGCACGAACTCCGACGGCGGGATGAGGCCGTGCTCGGGGTGGCGCCAGCGCACCAGCGCCTCCGCCGAGCGCACGGCGCCGTCGGCGACATTGGCGATCGGCTGGTACAGCACGTGCAGCTGGCTCGGCAGGAGGTCGTCGATGATCGTCCAGACGTCGGGCCGACGGCGTCCGCTCGCGATGGGGCGCAGGACGGCGTCCTTGCACTCGCGCAACAGCGCGCGCAGCGACGGCAGGCCCAGCGGCTTGGTGACGGTGCCGAGCACCTGCAGGCCGTACATCTGCGCCACCCGGGTAGCCGAGGCGATGATCCGCTCGGACGCGCCCGACGCGAGCACGACGCGGGCGCCCGGCGAGCGCGCGGCCAGCGTGCGCATGGCGGCGATGCCGTCGCTGCCGACGAGCGCGAGGTCGAGCACCGTGACGTCGAAGTCGGAGCCGAGCAGGACGTCGATCTCCTCGGCGGTGCTCGCGCTCTGCACCACGAAGCCGACTCCCATGGCGACGTCGGTGATGAGCTCGCAGATCATCGGCTCGTCGTCGACGACGAGCATGCGGGGGCCGCCCGGGCGGGGCAGGACCTCGTCGGTCGCAGTCATCGCGTCACCTCCGCGGCCGCGGCGGCCAGCGCGTCGAACGTGGTGGCGAGCACCTCGTGGAGCTCGTCCTTGGTGAAGGGCTTGGCCAGCACCCTGGTGCCGACAGCCGATGCGGCAGCCATGCGGTCGGAGTAGCCGGTCATGAGGATCACGGCGGCCTCCGGCCGCTCCATGACGATCCGCGCCGACAGCTCGATCCCGTCCATCTCGGGATCGCCGAGACGGATGTCGGAGAGCAGCACGTGCGGGTGGAAGGACGCCGCGAGCTCGAGGGCCTCGTGCGGCGCGTGCGCGACCCGCACGTCCGCGCCCGTCTCCTGCACCCACGCGGCCACGAGCCCGGCCAGCGCCTCCTCGTCGTCGACGACGAGCACCCGACGGCGGTGGTCGTCCACGGGCTCGGGCGCCGCGACCGGCTCCACCGGTGCCGAGCCGTCGTCGTCGGACTCCACCTCGACGAGGGGCAGCAGGACGGTCACCGTCGTGCCGCGGCCCGGCTCGCTGCTGATGAGCGCCACTCCCCCGCTCTGGGCGGCGAAGGAGTAGACCGCGGTAAGACCGAGGCCGGTGCCGCTGCCCGAGCT
>Ga0102832_1002716_pt1 | contig 10300 bp, 6 predicted proteins | sample EBPBio282013_DNA_FD_88942 | JGI IMG/M metagenome (GOLD analysis project Ga0102832, IMG submission 88942) | Wastewater treatment Type I Accumulibacter community from EBPR Bioreactor in Madison, WI, USA - Reactor 2_5/28/2013_ DNA (Illumina Assembly) | ecosystem: Engineered > Bioreactor > EBPR >... | reverse complement strand
TTTCTTTATTGAAGCAATAAAATCATGAATTGTCACAATCCTACACTGATCTTAAACTCTAAAATTAATTGTTAAAAGATAAACTTGATGTTTCAGCAAAGTATAATTAAAACATTTCATAAGTTTTAGTTAAGCAAAGCTCTTTATTGTAAAGCTTTCGGCAATTGTTATTAGGTACAAATTTGCACATAAGCCAGCAATAAAGACAAATTTTACTACAATAAATAAAAATTTGTTACTAAAATTGGCAAGGATTCAATCTTACACAATCTTTACCAACTCATGTAGGCTTTAAATATCCAGAAAGACAAGAATCGTATTCTGCATTTGACAAGCAAGCTGCACAATAAATTGCAAGATTGACTGATTAAAATCAATAACTTAATGAAAAGTATCAATAACTTTGTAAAAATTATTTGGAACTTTCGAAAGAATTAAAACTAAAATAGTTACAAATCTCAAATCTCATTGGTGACAAAAATCATCACAAAAATCACAAGGACCATAACTGTGGACACATAAGGCAAAAAAAATAACGCACGCCATCAAAGAGTCACAATAGATCATCTTAAACAAACAATCCTGACTAGATAATATTTTATCAACATATCATAAAAGAAAAATAATCGTAAATTCTTTTACTAGCTCAACAGATAGAAAAACTAAAAATATAAGAGCAAAAGAAAGACAAGCTCATAAAATAGCATCGTAAAAATTAAAAGTAACAAAAAAAATTACTTCATTCTTTAAGGACAAAGTTCAATCTCGAAGGGAAACAGTTGTCACAGATTGCCTCACATAATCGAATCAAGTCAACCCTTCATTTTGATCCGTCTCCAAGTAAAGTCTAACTCTATCCTCAAGTTGATAAAAGTAATATTCAATCATCAACCAAAAAGAAAACTTAGACATCTCCCTTAAAAGAAAGGTCATTTGATTTTAAGTATGCATCAGATAAAAAATATGAACCATTATAAAAAATTGATGAGCCCAACAGTTCAGGATTCAAAAGAACATTAATAAAAAATCCAGGTGATTTATGAGTAATTTTTCGTGTATGCTTCCTCAAATTTTATCTCAATGAATAACTTTTAACAATCTAATTAATTTATGATTTCACTTTTTTTTGAGATATTCTATATAAAAAAGAAGAATTTTTGTCTTAAAAGAAAAGTAATAATTTTATCATCTTTTGATGTTAATAATTTATAATCCTGCACTCCATTATTTTTTTTCAGTAAATGAATAGCTAGGCACAAAAATTAAAGTATCTTCATTAGCTTGAATCGATAAAAAAGTTGAAATGTTCACAAAAAATGCGAGTTAAACTGTTGGAAGGATTGGTTGAAAAATTGAGGTTAATTGATAACAATCCCTAACTTTTATCAGTCAGCCTTGAAGTTAAGAAATGTCCCATACAGTCATATGATACTCATAAGTCATTATTTTCAAAGAAAAATCCATCATCGTAATATCAGTCAACATCACACTCATTTTTTTCTGATCAGGAATCATTTGTTGACTATCCAGCATCATCATCACAAGAGTACGAATAAAAAATCATGTAAAAAAGGGTCATAAAGTTTGAAATCAATGAAGAAATTTAAGCTCTTGAAGATGACTTGTTTTAAATTGAAAAAGTCACATAAACAAAAAGGTCCCTTAATGACTAATTAGCAAAGCATATTCAGAAAAGGATGAAATAGATCGGTGAAAAATCAAATGATAAAAAGACCAAATAAGAAGGGTTTGGCTTTACGTCCTTCTCAGGTACATTTAGAAGCAAAAAGAAATAATAAGGATGTAGTTTTGACATGAACGCTACAATAAGTGGAGCATCAGGTTTCGGACTACCTTATTATAAAAGTAAAGATGTATCTGAAAATATTTCTACCATGAGAAATGACACAAGATCAAGTTATATGAATGAAGATGGATCTTAAAGCCCTCAAAGAAAAAAGGCAAAGTCTCACTATTTAGGAAAGGGATTTAGTGGGATTTTGAAGAATATTCTAAAGTGAAAGTATAACTTCTATCATGGAATAAAAGAAATTCTTTCAATTTTTTTATAGATTAAAATTAACAGATAGCAACTAATAAACTCATAGTAATAAAAATAATTCATTTATCAATAATTAAAAAAGTAAAGACTAATAAAATGGCAGCAGAAATTGGAGTCAGAGACTTATACAACTCAATGAGTAAAACAGCCGATTATGGTATTCAAGGCTATGAGGTTTAAAAAGTATATTGTGACCCTTTGGAACAAATCAAGCAAAGATAATATGCCAAAATCAAAAAGGGTGAAAAGTCACGACAGTATTAAACAAAAAGGGGAAATTATCTCGATGATTAAGCAAAATTACATAAGTTTTGTCCCGGACCTGGTACATATAAAACTGAAATGTAATGGCCTGAAAAGTAAAAACTTAAAAGAAATTTTACTGATAAAATGACTTACATAGATGAAATCATCAAGCACAATAAAAGGAATAAAATACCTGCCCCTGGCAATTATAATGTTGTTAAAACACTCAAACAGCTTGATAAGTAAAGGAAAATTCTTGCACAGAAAAAAATTAAAGTAATTGATAAAATGACATATGTTGACGCTGTTCAATTTTAGTCAACTCAAATTCCTGGTGTAGGAAACTACAATCCAAGGGTATTATTCTTTTTTTATTATTTAAGGTAAGAGCAAAGACATAAACATCGAACAGTAAAATGCAAAAGAAGCCATAAGAATGGAGAAAAATTCATGCTTAACTCGACAAAAAGAAGCCATAAAAAGTACCAGACATGAGAACGTACAATCCACAGCCATCTTTTGAACTTTTTGAGACAATGAGTAAGAAAAAGAATCCTAAAAGCGTTTTGGACAGAACCTAAAGATTTAAAACCTTCGCAAAGACAAATCCATTACCGCCCACAAAGTATTCAGTGATTCAAAAATGGAGAGGAAAAACTAACGGTCGGGAAAAGATATAACGTCATGGATACTAGTCACTATCAAAAGGTATGAGTAAGAGCGTATATTATTGAACGTGCTTAAAAGGCGATTCAATATTTTTTATTTCTTACAAGATATTTTCTTTCTTTCATTTATTTTTTGTTCCCGAAGATCATAAATATAAAAACTTCTAAACAACATAATAATATCCTCTTTGAAGATACCACTTAATAAAATTATTTCCATTTTTTAAAAATATTAATGATTGATTAGCTATAAAGTATGAGTCATCACACGACTAAGGTAAATCTTGGTGGTTCTTGTCTGGTTTTAACATAAGTCCAGAGTTCAAAGTCGATTCTGTCTAATTTTGGTCGAAGGATTTTTTATAATTATGGCTTTTCTGCTAAAACTGATTAGTAGTGTGATTTTTATTCGAGTAACCATTTCTTGCTGATTGACTTTATGTCGATTACAAGTCCGTTGTTCATCATTGCTTGCTTCTCGTTTCTCTTGAATTATGATTTTTCATCGCCAACGATTGAGACAGTTACCATTGGAGCATTGTCACCTCTTCTGTGGCGTTGAATTTTTGATACTCTGATTAAACTGCCACCCTGATATGTTCTCAATCTTGGAACCAAGTTTAATAATAATTTTTTATGAACCTTATCTGTGCTTACTCTACCTTGCAAAAAGTTGACTGGAGCCTTTTCTCCATTGGCAGCTCTTCTTGCATACTTTAATAAATGATTTGCTGATTTAACCAAATGTTTAGCCTTTACAATATAAACTTAGAAAATACTTTTGCGTTTGTTGTAACAATGCTTTCATGGATCATCAATTGTGAGGTTAATATTTTGATGAAATGTCTGTATTTTTTTGGTTGACGTCCTAAAACCATTTTCTCTTTAATGAATTGATTTAATAAATTGTTATTAACTTTTTTTTTAGATTTAATTAAATTTTTATATCATTTTAATTTACCTTGTAATGAAGTCTTAGATTTCCCAAAATAAAAAAAAGTAAAATCTGTAAATTTTTAAAAGTTTATTTTTTAATTTTATAAAGCTTTTGTTATTATAATTTTTATCCCAAAATGTCTAAGAAATCAACTTCTACAAAAGTCGTTCATTTAAATGAAGAAGATAAAGTCGATTAAAGAAAAATAATTGTTGTTCTTGAAAAAGCAAGATTGGAAGTAGCCAGCATTAAAAAACAAAATGTTTTACTCAGTGGTGAAGACCATGCCAATTATATTACCAACAAGTTGAAAACAGATCCTGCTGAGTATCGACCTGATATTACCCATCAATGTCTTCTCACTTTACTTGACAGTCCACTCAATAAAGCAGGCAAGCTCCAAGTTTACGTTACAACAACTTCAAACCAAGTCATCAAGATTCACCCATCAACCAGAATTCCAAGAACTTACAAAAGATTCAGCGCACTTTTTGCTCAATTGTTGAAAAGATTGTCAGTCAGAGCCGAAGAATCATCAACAACTTTACTTGAAATTGTTAAATCTCCCGTCAATCAATATTTACCAACAGAAGCCCCCAAAATTGCCTTTTCTACTAAAGCTCAACTTATCGACTTTTCAAAATACGCACAAAAATTAGACAATACTGATAAGCCAGTTGTCATTGTTGTCGGAGCCGTTGCCAAAGGTAATCCAACAATGTAAGTCGATTACATTACAGATTCAATTTGTATTTCAAAGTATGCCCTTTCAGCCAGTGTCTGTCTTGGAAGAATCATGTACTCGTTTTAAATGCTTTACAACATCATTTGAGAGGTTGAACATTGTAATTTTAATGGAAAGTTATTACTAAAAGATGATTCCTTTATGTTTCTAATTTTTATACATTTATTTAAAATTTACGAATTGAAAATTATAAAAAGTATCAATTCATCTATACTCATTGCCAACATCGCCCCTGAATCCACATTCCCCAAGCTGACACGCTTGACAATGCTATTTTTAATGTCCTTGGAGTCTTCTTAACCTACATGGTTTGTACCTGAGAATTGGTTTACCTTAAATTTTGTTGAAAATGTAGCTGGAGAAATTCTTTCTCATTCTTTTGAGCTCTGTCTTTCCAAAAAATGGATAACAATAGCCTTATGATTTACATGTTCTGCATTTTTGACCCATAAGCTCAATATAGAAATAGATTTCACACTTGTTATTTGTCTTTCTACTATAGACTTTTTTAAGTTTATCTAACGATTCAGGATAGGTGTAATAGCGCATGATAACGTAAGTCAGCGAAGACGACCAGCGAGTGTTTTATTTTTATTTTTCCTTTGGAATTTGTTATTCTTTTGCTTATTCTTTTACTTTTGCCACATATTTCTTTTTATTGTTAGTATTCGTCCTTACTTTAGACTCTTTTTTTGCTGATTGTTAAACTTTTACGGCATCTTCAAGATGATTAGATGGAATTTCACCCTCTTCTTTTACTTAAGGACTGATTATGGTATCCTGTTTTTTCCACCAATTTATCCAGCTTTAATCTACGTCATGATATTAATCATCAGAGTCATCCATTCTTTCATTACGGTAGGAAAATCTTTTGTCTTGTAAACAGTTGTCATTTTTGCAAATGAATCTTCCTTTAAAGACCGCCTTGACTTTCTCGAAGGGAATTTTATCATTTGGTTCTGACAAGATCATCTAGAATCTGTTTTTATTTCGATACATCAACTCTGGGAAGGAGTAAACTCCTTTGATGATTTCTTGTTCAATTACAATCTCAGCCTTTTTTTAAGTTCTTTCCATCTTGTTTGATGATTCTTATGAAGTAAGTCAATAAATTTTGTATATTAAAATAAATGCCCTCTAAAAAAGACAAAAATTTAAATTTGACTCTAATTAGTACGATATAAAAATGTATTAACAATTAACGAATTGATAAAAAATATCAAAATTAAAATCCACTCAATATTTTAATAAATTAAGCTCCTAAAATAAAAAAAATAAAAAGATCAATTTTTTTTTAATTAGTATTGAATAAAATACGATAAAAATTCGAGATTATAATTGGTTGTTATCAGTGATATTTAAATAAAACTATTCCTCAATCAACGTTATTTCATTTACATGAACACATTAGATTACTCAAAAGGTGACGTTTCTCGAGCCAAAACAGCTTAATATTTCCCAGGACAATCTGCCACCGGTCCATATTACAATCCTACCCTTAATTACTCGGGAAGAGTTGATCAAAGCGCATATGATGGTCGAGTTTATCCTGGAGATGCCAGTCAGTATTACCTACGTGTACAAAATCAACCTTCTCAAAGTTATTAACAGTAAAATTTTCGTTAATAAAGGTATGCAAGACATTTGGCTGCTTCACAATCTCTCAATCCAAAGTTGGCCCAAAGTGAACATGTTAGATTCCAAGTACCGCAAGGTTATAGATATGCTCCTCAAATGGGGCAAAGCGTTCAATATCAAGGTCAGCCTCAAGTTTATTACAATCAAAATGCACAATACATGCCACAGAAACAACAAATTCCTCCACTACAACAACCTTATCAAAGATAATTTTTGTCATTCAGACCAATGATGGCAAATGAAGTCAATCAAGTGGCACAATCAAGAATTCCTTTGGACAGTCGTTAACCATACCATGAATATGATTTTAAGATCTTTTGTCCAGCTTGCCACCAATAATATTACAACTCTCAAGTTGAGGAACATATTGAAAAACATTATCTTTACAACACTGATCAGTTTAAATTGTCAAATTTGATGGATACCAATGCTGAAGTACCTCAACTTGAGCCATCACAACAATTATTGACCAACCAGTCAAGATTTTTCTACCCTCTTATCGAGCCACAAGAATTTTAATGCAAGGAACTTGACAAAGTTAATTATTTGAACAAATACAAGCTCTATCATGAGGAACTTAACAAAAAGGAAAGTAACATCAAGGTTAAATCTCAATCTACACAATTTGCTAAACCTCCACTTCAACTCAGGTCAGAAAACACTGATATTTACAACTGTTTTGACAATATTTTCAGCTCAAATCATACCTTTGATGTCAATGACCTGACGAAAAGTAATACCATAATTGCTAAAAAGAGACATCTTGATGACTGGGAAAAACTTAGAAGTCATAAGGAAGGATATAAAATCAAAACTAATTGATAAAACCTGTTAAAAAATGAAGGATACAATCCTCATGTTAAAATTGATCACATTTTTTGTACTCTTTTGTTTGTCAAACAATTTTTTTAAAAATCAAAATCAAGTTTTCTTAAATTTAGTTTATAGAATTCATAATATTTTAATGTAATTTAAAAAAGATTGAATATACTGCCAAAGTCTTCATATTTTAAATTTTTTTGTGAAAGAAAAAAATATTTAGTTTTGCTCTTTTAAGCACCTGAATTTTACATAATTTTTCCTTATCTCTAAGACATTGAATCCTTTCTAAATAAAATTTTTTTTACAAAAATTTGATTTTCATCTTCATTCATAAAAATTAAAAAAGTTTTATAAAAAGATTAAAGACTTTTTATATTTCCAGACTTTATTATAATAAGAAACTTTTAGTAATGAAATAGATTGTTTTCAGTAATCATACTTTATTGAAGGAAGCGATATCGACAGCTTGAACTTCTTTCATACCTTCAATTTTTTAGATGACTTCTTCGATGGAAACTTTTGCTTAAATGCAGCAACCGAGGACGAGTTTCTTGATGCCATAAGCGATGTCTTCTTCCTTGCTTTCTCCCCAGCAGAGACCGTCCATTTTGATGTTGTCTGTGATGCTCTTTTTGAGTGCACAAAGATCGGTTTCTGTACCTTCTGGTTTAATATCAAGAACAACGATGGATTTTTCAGCCATGATTTTCTTGTCCATGGTTCCAGTTTGGTATGAAGATTGTTTTTATGTTTGCATTGTATGAGAGTCTGGAATAGGATAAAAATGGGTACTTTGAGAGAAACTTTGAAAGATTTAAGATAAATAATTATAGACTATTTTTAATTAGAATAGCATTTATAGGCTGGAAGCTTTTCTAAGATATATCTTAAAACATATCCCTAAAAAAAACATTTTTAATAACTAAGATAGGATAAGGATTAAAATATCTTTTCAATTTCCTTATCTTTTTGGTGACACAAATGCTCAAAACTTCTTTATTTGCAACAAGAAATGGTCGATTCCTACAAGAAAGGCAAAAATATAAAAAAAACAAATCTTATTTACGAAAAAAGTTTCCCTTCATAAATTGTCAAAAAACCTTATAATACAGTGCTAAAATATCGAAAAGGAGTTTCCACACAGGTAATTTATATAAAAAATACATAAAACCATTTATCCCATTGGTTGACATTTTGAAATCAACTAAATATATCATACTATCAATTTACCTTATATATTAAAATCATGTTAAAAAATGAGAATAGAAAAAAAAGATGAAATAATATGAATGAAATATAAGTATAGATTAAATAAAATTGATTGAGTCATTATGTATGGTCATTAATAAAAAAGATATAAAAATATAAAACACCTGTTGTGAAGAAAATAATAACAATTAATCATGCAACAACAAATCAACGTAACAGAAGAAATCACGCTGAAAAGTTTCTCAACATAAAAATAACTCGATTGGATCATTGACATTTTACGTAAGTAACTCGCCGAACCATACTCAATTTACACATACAATTATTTCTTGACCAACTGGCCATAGCTGACAATCATGGCATACTACAAGGATGAAATCATCGGGTGTATTATTGGCAACTATGACACTACCAATCCTAAAAAAGCATACATTGCAATGTTGGTCGTGTTAAAATAATACAGGAGATTAAAAATTGGTCAAAAATTGTTCGATGAGTTCTATAAAAGAGTTGAAAATAATGTCGACAAAATTGTTTTAGAGACCGAATGTATAAACACTGCAGCGTTGAAGTTTTATACCAAGTTGGGATTCTTCAAAACACGAAGAATGGAAAATTATTATTTGAGCGGAAATGATGCCTTCAGGCTCAAATTCTACATTCCTAAAACTGGAAAGTAAACTTCGCAACAAGAGTAAATCAAAAAGTAATGATTTTGTGTAACATGATATTTCTTCTTATCATTAAAGTTTATTCTTATCAATGTAAAACATCATTTTTTTAATAAAAATACAGTACTTTTTTAATTTTAATATTAGAAAAAGATATTTTTTTAAATATCGTCTTGAGCAATCTTCATTACAAAGCTCCTATTTGAATTAATAAAATCAAAAATAAAATATTTTTTCTTACTATTGTGAAAATCAAGTAATTTTAACTAACTAAAATTTTATACCTTTGATTAAATATACGTTTTATTCACAGCAAGAAGAATGATCTCTTTTTTCAGTTCGTTTGGTGCTAGCTCTAATTTTGAAAAATATCGACTAATCCTCACTACCAAAAATTATTAAGCACCTGATTAAACATCGCTCAAAAGTATTTTTATTTTTACTTGAGAAATCATTGAAACGTTCAGAGGTTAAGATGAGGAAACACGTTCGCAGATAGGATTCGCTACAATAATAAAAAAGTTGCATACATCAGACTCCAATGAAAACTGGATTTACCTCCTTAAAAATCTCATCATCTTTGATCGGTAATTCATTTCTTATCTCAGCGTAGTTTAAGAAAATTGCTTTCTTTAATAAATCGCCTCACTCAATCTAAAACCGATTGAGAGTTATCATTAAAAAAATTAGGCCGCCAAGGCACTCAATTCTTAAAATATTCTGAAATCGTATTGGACACTTATTCAGTACAAAAGCTCTTTACTGAGTCAAAAGTCATACCTCAAAGGCCTTGATAATTTACAGGTACCATCAGGTCATAAACGGAACAACTCTTTTTCAAAAACGTCAACCTATTCCTCACAATCAAAGGGGAAAAAACAGTCTGATGGTTCCAGCATATCACCAAATTAAAGCTTTTCTGAAAACTAAAGAAGCATACTTTCCGTCTTAAGGAGTCAAAAGCAATAATTTTTAAAAACATTAAGTGTACACCAAATATACAAACAATCACTCCAATTATAAAGACTTTTTGAGCTTATTTTTAGAGTTATAGCCTCTATCGAGCCTAATATTTCGAGATTTAGACAAAAAATGTCATTTTTTACTGGTTTTGATGGATAATAATTTGATAAAAAGCCTAAAAGTTCAAAAGAAATTGATATATCTCCAATACCAAAATTACGAGCTAAAAATGAAGACACTGGACTGTTATAAAATCTTTTACCAGCCACATCAATGCCAGACGTCCTTAGAACCAATAATGAATACAATTAAAAATATAAATCGGCTCGTTAATAATTT
>Ga0102832_1002715_pt1 | contig 10302 bp, 7 predicted proteins | sample EBPBio282013_DNA_FD_88942 | JGI IMG/M metagenome (GOLD analysis project Ga0102832, IMG submission 88942) | Wastewater treatment Type I Accumulibacter community from EBPR Bioreactor in Madison, WI, USA - Reactor 2_5/28/2013_ DNA (Illumina Assembly) | ecosystem: Engineered > Bioreactor > EBPR >... | reverse complement strand
CGACCCGTTGCTTCGTGGCAGCCGAGACTGCGCCGCGGCCCGAGAGTGCGCGCGAGACGGTCGCTGTGGAAACTCCCGCTAGCCGAGCTACCTCGGAGATGCCAACTGATGCCACTGTATAAGCCTACTTAGTTGCTGCTAGACGGCGAGCCAGACGGTCGCATCGGCGGGCAGAAGAACGCCGCCCTGCTCGTCAACCACGAGCGGAATACTTGAAGCGATGACCGTGCTGGCGGGAAGAGCGGCGGCTTCGCAGCCGAAGTTCGCAATGACCCGCACCGCCCCGTTTGTGAAGTCGAGCAGATCAGGCGATTCTGCCCCCCAAGTGAGCACACCGGTGCCGAGGCCATACTCGCGTCGCGCCTTGAGTAGGGCAGCGTAGAGGTGTAGCGTCGAGCTCGGATCTGCGCGCTGCGCATCGCGTGCGAGGCCAGCCCACTCGGCCGGTTGGGGGAGCCAGCTCTCACCGCTTTGGTTAAAACCGTAGGCCGGAGATGCGGCTTCCCAAGGAATCGGCACGCGGCAGCCGTCACGGCCATAGCGCTCGCCGCCGGTTCGGGCCCAGGTCGGGTCTTGCCTAGCCTCATCTGGAATCTGAATTACCTCTGGCAGGCCAAGCTCTTCGCCCTGATAGAGGTAAGCTCCGCCGGGCAGCGCGAGCATGAGGGCGGTTGCTGCCCGTGCGCGGCGCAAACCGAGCGCTGGATCGCCGATACCCGTCGACTTTGGGCCGATGCCGTGGCCCTGCAGGTTCTCCTCGGTGAGCACAAGACGGGTCGCGTGCCGCACCACATCGTGGTTTGAGAGCACCCAGGTTGCGGGGGCGCCGACCGCGCCGAAGGTGGCGAGTGAGGTGTCGATGACGTCGCGCAGCTGCTCCGCATTCCATTTCGACTCAAGGTATGCGAAGTTGAAGGCCTGGTGCATCTCATCTGGGCGTACCCAGAGCGCGGTGCGCTCGAGCGGGTCGACCCATGCCTCAGCGGCGAGAATTCGCTCGCCAGGGTAACTATCGAGCAGGGCACGCCAGTCGCGGTAGATCTCGTGTACGCCGTCTTGCGCCCAGTAGGGTGCGGGTTCTGAGGGAGCCGCGCCGCCACCGCCCATGCTGCCTGCGTCGATGGGTGGAGCCCAGTCAGGTAGACCCTCAGCTTTGACGAGACCGTGCGCCACATCGACTCGGAAGCCGTCGACGCCGCGGTCGAGCCAGAACGCAAGAGTCCGCTCGAACTCGGCGCGCACATCAGAGTTAGTCCAATCGAAGTCGGGCTGCGAGGAGTCGAAGAGGTGCAGGTACCACTGGCCCGGACTACCGTCGACCTCGGTGATGCGGGTCCATGCCGGGCCGCCGAACACTGAATACCAGTTGTTCGGCGGTAGTTCGCCGTGTTTGCCTGTACCGTCACGGAAGAGGTAACGGCCTCGTTCTGCGCTGCCTGGGGCGCTCGAAAGTGCTTGTTGGAACCAGACGTGCTGGTCGGAGGAGTGGTTTGGCACCATATCAATGATGACTCGAATGCCGAGCCCGTGCGCCGTGGCGAGGAGGCGGTCGAAGTCTGCGAGGGTGCCGAAGATGGGGTCGACACTGCAGTAGTCTGCCACGTCGTAGCCGGCGTCTTTCTGGGGTGAGGCCATGAAGGGGCTTAACCAGACGGCGTTAATGCCAAGTTCGCCAAGCGCTTCAAGTCGGGAAGTGATTCCGGGGAGATCGCCGATTCCGTCGCCGTTCAGGTCAGCGAACGACCTCGGGTAGATCTGGTAGATCACAGCGCTGCGCCACCATTCGTTACTCATGATTGGCAACTGTAAAGCATTGACCCCCACTTTGTGCAAGCGCTTGCAGACAGAATTTTCATGTTTCATGTTGATAACGCTCGATAATGCCTCTTGCGCGCTAGTCAAGAAGATGTCATTGTGTAAGCGCTTGCATAAAGCAGGCTAGTGGCGACGGGGCCATACGGACCGGTCGCACTCCGATTCTCAGAGAGGCACACCGATGAGGGTGAAGACCAAAACAACGATCGCATTGGGAGCCGTGCTCGCCGGCGCGCTCGCGCTGAGCGCGTGCTCGAGCGGCGGCAATTCGTCAGAAGGTGGCGGTGACGCCGAGAACTCGACCCCGATCACCATCTGGGTTGACATCGAGCGTAAGCCAGCTCTCGACGCCGTGGCAGAATCGTTCACGAAGGACACTGGCGTTCCTGTGAAGATTGTGACCAAAGACTTCGCTAATGTCGACCAAGACTTTATTAGCCAGGTGCCGACCGGCAAGGGCCCCGACATTATCGTCAGCCCACACGACAAGCTTGGTGCCTACGTCTCGGCAGGTGTTGTTGCACCCATTGAACTCGGCGATGTAACTGACAAGCTCGCAACGGCAGCGGTACAAGCCGTCACCTACGATGGCAAGACTTACGGTATGCCATATTCGATCGAGAACGTCGGCCTGGTTCGCAACACCGAGCTCGTACCCGAAGCAAAGAGCAGCTACGACGAAGTGATCGCGGCGGGTACCACGGCAGGTACGGAATACAAGTTTCTCGTCGGTCTCTCGCCCGAGCAGGGCGACCCTTACCACCTGTACCCCCTGCAGACCTCTTTCGGCGGCCAGGTCTTTGAGCAGAACGCAGACGGATCATACGACTCATCGAAACTCGTGATCGGCGATGAGAGTGGGACTGCCTTCGCGCAGTGGCTCGCTACCCAGGGCGCCGCAGGCGCGGGTGTGCTCAACGCAAACATCGATGGAGATCGCGCTCGCGAGTTCTTCATCGCAGGCAAGTCGCCGTATTACCTGACCGGCCCGTGGAATATTCCCGCGATTAAGGAAGCCGGGATCAAGTACGCGATCGATCCACTGCCGAGTGCCGGCGGCGAAGATGCGCGCCCCTTTATCGGCGTCAACGCGTTCTTCCTCTCGAGCAAGTCGACGAACGCGCTCGCTGCGACGAACTTCATCGTCAACTACCTGAGCACTGATGAGGCTCAGCTCGCGCTCTACGAGGTAGGCGGCCGCCCGCCCGCCCTTACCTCGGCATACGAGGCAGCCTCAGCGAGTGACCCTGATGTGGCAGCGTTCGGTGAGATTGGCCAGAACGGTGTTCCAATGCCGGCGATCCCTGAGATGGGTGCCGTCTGGAGCGACTGGGGCAATGCCGAGCTGCAGATCATCAAGGGTGAAGGTGGCGACCCTGCCGCGATCTGGGCAACGATGGCTGAGAACATCGCGGCCAAGCTCGCCGGCTAACGCTGCTGGTGGGAGGAGCGCGAGAGCGCTCCTCCCACCACTGCTGCGGGCGATCCTCGGATTGTTCAATCGCTGGCCGCAGCGTGTGATCGTTGCCGCCCACCCATCCCATCGAAGCCATAAGCTTCATTCAAGAATCAGCAACGAGGGAGTCCCGTTTGATGCCCGGTGTGAACACAGAACAGAACCCGAGTGAGCGTCAGATGCGACCTAAGCACCGTGCCGGCAAAATGTTTGACTTCTCGACACCCGGCGGCATCGTCGCTCTGCTCATCAAGGTGCTGTTGCTCGGTATCATCGATGCCGTCGCGGTCGTTGCAGTGTACGTGCTCATCGGCAAAGAACAGTGGATCGCGCTTGCAGTATTCGTGGTGCTCGTCGCCCTGGTCAACCTGATCTACCTCAAGCCAGGCCTGCTCCCCGCAAAATATCTCACACCGGGGCTGTTCTTTCTCTTGATCTTTCAGGTCTTCGTAATCATCTACACGGGATACATCGCCTTCACGAATGCCGGTGACGCGCACAACAGCACGAAATCTGACGCGATCGAACAGATCATTCGTACCTCGCAAGACCGTGTGCCAGATTCTCCCGCCTACACTGTGCAAGTGTTGAGTAATGGCAACGAACTCGGCCTGCTCGTCATGGAACCCGGTGGCGACCTCGCTTTTGGCACAGCTGAGCAGCCGCTTGAAGAGGTGAACGCGAGCCCGTCGAGCTGGCAACAGCTGAACCTCAGCCAGATAATAAGCGCTCAAGATGAGGTACTTGCCCTCCAGGTACCGGTATCGAACGATGTCAACGAGGGCACTCTTCGCACCTCAGACGGCCAGAACGCCTACGTCTTCATTTCGAGCCTCGCCTACGACGAGGCGGCCGATAGCTTTACCGACACGGCAACGGGCACCGTCTACACCGATGACGGGCGGGGCGCATTCAGGTCTGAGGATGGGAAGGCGCTCACGCCCGGCTGGCGCGTTGTGATCGGCGGCGATAACTTTGCTTACGTTTTCACCGACGCGCAGATCCGCGATCCGCTGCTGCGTGTGACTGTCTGGACCTTCGTCTTCGCGCTCGGGTCGACACTGCTCGTCTTTGCGCTCGGTCTGCTGCTTGCGCTTGTGCTGAACCACCCAACGCTGCGTGGTAAGAAAATCTATCGTGTGCTCGTAGTGCTGCCGTATGCTTTTCCCGCGTACCTCACTGGCCTCGTCTGGGCAGGTATGCTCAACGAGCAGTTTGGTTTCATCAACGAGGTGCTTCTCGGCGGGGCTGAGATCCCTTGGCTTTCTGACCCGATGCTCGCCAGAATCAGTGTGTTGCTCGTCAACATGTGGCTGGGCTACGGGTACATGTTCCTTGTCTGCACCGGTGCGCTGCAATCTCTTCCAGAAGATATCGTCGAGGCGGGTACGGTTGACGGCGCGAGCGGCTGGCGTATATTCCGTTCCATCAAACTACCGCTGCTGCTCGTTGCGGTTGCACCGCTGCTGATCGCCACTTTCGCCTTTAACTTCAACAACTTTGGTGTGATCTACATGCTGACGAGAGGCAACCCTCGTTTCTCAGACACCACGCTCGATGTCGGCGCGACAGACATCATGATCACCATGGTCTACAAGGTCGCATTCGGCAGCGGAGGCGGCCGCGACCTCGGCCTCGCCTCTGCGTTGTCGATTCTGATCTTCATCATCGTCACTATCGTCGCCGTCGCGAGCTTCCGCCGCACGAAAGCCCTGGAGGATCTGAACTGACATGTCGCAGCCAATAGAACCCCACCCCATGCACATCGGCTCTGACGGCATCGGTGGCCCGGGACGTACCGGCGGCTTCAGCCGAGTAGATCGCACCGAAGAGCTGCACACTAGGGCTCTGCTTCTGGGCGATAAGCCGGTGCGGCAGCGTCGCCGCCGGAGCTTCGGCCGCTGGTTCACCGACACCGGCTGGCGGCACATCGTCGCATGGGTGGCCATCGTCTTCGCGCTCTTCCCACTGCTGTATATCGTCTCGGCCTCGTTCAACCCGATCGGCACGCTCACCGGCTCGAACCAGCTCTTCTCTGCGATCTCGTTCAAGAACTATGAACGCCTGTTCACCGATGCGAGCGTGCCCTACGGTACCTGGTATCTGAACTCACTCATCATCGCCGTGGTCACGAGCGTGCTCGTGGTCATACTCTGCGCACTGGGCGCGTATGCTTTCTCGCGCATGAGATTCAGAGGGCGTCGTGTAAGTCTCGCGACCCTGCTCGTGGTGCAAATGTTTCCACAGCTACTCGCGATTACAGCGATTTTTCTGCTCATGATTCAGATCGGTGACGTCTTCCCTGCCATCGGCCTCGGCACACATGCCGGGCTCATCATGGTCTATCTCGGTGGCGCGCTCGGAGTGAATACTTTTCTCATGTATGGCTTCTTCAACACCGTACCAAGGGCGATTGACGAGGCTGCACGCATCGATGGGGCTGGTCATGCGCGCATCTTTTTCACGATCATGCTCCCACTCATCGCCCCCATTCTGGTGGTCGTCGGGCTACTCACTTTCATTAGCGTTATCGGTGAGTTTGCGATCGCGAGCGTGGTGCTCACCGAGCCGTCGACGCAGACGGTAGCTATTGGCCTTTTCCAACTCGTATCTGGGTTTCAGTCTCAGAACTGGGGGGTGTTTTCAGCCGGCGCACTGCTCGCAGCGCTACCGGTGATGGTGTTTTTTCTCATGTCACAGCGGTATCTCGTCGGCGGTATGATCTCCGGCAGCGTGAAGTAAAGGGTCGTGGTGGTCATGCAGAACATTCTCGGCACTCAGCCTCACCACGATGGTTCTGCGCTGCACGTCGGCACTGAATCACTGAATCTTAATGACCCAGTTCGGCTCAGGTTGCGTGTGCCAACCGCGGTTGAGTTTACTGGTAACGATGACAGCGTTGGTGTCGTTGCCGAAGCTGCCCCGCTCGCGGTGTGGGTGCGAACGGTTCGGGATCGCGATCTTGAGTGGACTGCCGCCACACGCATCGGCACAGTCGATGGATGGGATTGGTGGGAAGCCGAGATCATCGTTCGCAACCCGCGCTGCAGCTACCGCTGGATGATCGAGAGACCCTGTGGTTTCGTCGAATGGGTGAACCAGGCCGGCTGCCATGCTGATGAACCACGCGATGCTGACGACTTCGCCCTGCTCACGAGCCCCGCGCCGCCATCGTGGATGACGGACGCTGTGATGTATCAGGTGTTTCCTGACCGTTTTGCGCGATCAAACGCGGCCGACACCCGCAAGACGCCAGAATGGGCGCTGCCAGCACAGTGGGGTGATCCTGTCGACAACGTCATGCCCGGGCGCTCGCAACAGTTCTACGGGGGCGATCTTGATGGCGTCGTAGAGCGACTCGATCACCTCTCTGAGCTCGGTGTCACCTTGCTCTACCTCACCCCGATCTTCCCTGCTGCCTCCAACCACCGCTACGACGCGGCGAGCTTCGACACGATCGACCCGCTGCTCGGCGGCAACGAGGCCCTGATTCGACTCGTTCGTGCCGCCCACGAACGTGGCATGCGCGTGATCGGCGACCTCACGACGAACCACTCGGGCGATGGGCATGCCTGGTTTCGTGCGGCATACGGTCGCCCGAAGGTCGCTGAGGGATCGTTCTACTACTTCAAGGATGACGCGCACACCGAATATGAAAGCTGGTACGGCCACCCGTCTCTGCCCAAGTTCAATTGGTCGTCAGAAGAATTGCGTCATCGATTTGTGACTGGGCAAGACTCGATCGTGCGGCGCTGGCTAGAACCACCGTATTCGCTCGACGGTTGGCGCATTGACGTCGCGAACATGACGGGCAGGCTCGGCGATATCGATATCAACGACGAAGTGCGCGGTCTTATTCGAGACACCATGCACGACATCAATCCCGAAGCGCTGCTGCTCGCGGAGTCGACGAACGATGCCACAGTCGATCTGCAGGGCGACGGCTGGCATGGAATCATGAGCCATGCGATCTTCGCGCGACCACTCTGGGCTTGGCTTAGCCGACCTGGTGCGACTGCGCCTGAAGATTTGAACAGAGGATCGGGTGGTAGCGACGCTGGTTCTGCTGCGGTAGTCTCTGGTCGGGTCGCTCCATGGTTCTTCGGTCAGCCGCTCACGCAGATGCCGCGGTACACCGCGCGGCAGTTTCGCGAATCCATTGTGCGGTTCGCGGCAGGGGTGCCCTGGCGGGTGCGGCTCGGCGGAATGCAACCACTCGACACCCACGATACCGCGCGGTTCGCGACGCACGCACGGCCTGGCACCGTGCCTGTTGCAGTTGGGCTTTCGATGACACTTCCGGGTATTCCAACACTGTTCGCAGGCGACGAATTCGGTCTGTTCGGAGCAGACGGAGAGGCGAGTCGCACGCCGCTGCCATGGGGAGAGGTTGAGCGGCCCGAGGTCGCTGAGCGCATCGCCCTCTACCGAGAATTCATAGGTATGCGAGGCGAGCATGCATCACTTCGGGAGGGCGGATTGCGTTGGTTGTACGCCGACGAAACCGCACTCGCCTTTGTTCGCGAGAGTGCAGAAGAATCGGTGTTGATTGTGGCGTTCGGCGATGCTGGGCGATGCGAGATCTTGCCTGGTGCTCTTCTGGGGGCTCTGTGCACTTCAGAGTTTGTGCCGCTCGTAAATCACGGTGGTGTTGCGTTTAGTGCTGTCGATGCTGCCGATGGCGCTCATGTGTTGATCGCAGAGGGGCCGGCTTTCGCTGCGTGGCAGGTGCCGGGGGTGGTTTCACCAGGATCTTCGGCGCCCGAGTTGTGTCTCGATGAGCGGCACTGACCGGTATTTTTCAGCCGGTAGGTGCTCTTAGCGCACCGAGGCAAGAGTGAGCCAAGCAAGATACCTTCGTGGCTGGATATTGATTTCGGTAGTCACTTCTTGGGGTTCTTCTTCACATACCTGGCTGAAATCGGCGACTTTAGGGAAGGAGCGACCGAGCCTAAGGTAGGCTGCCCAGGCCCAGGACACGCAACCACGACTCGCTTGTGGTGATTCAAGAAGAGCGGGCTATCGGCCAAAAAGAGTGGATACGATTGGGCGTGTCTAACCTCTGCCGGCCCATCCTTGGCGTAGCCAGAGCCCTTCTCTAGCGTCGAGTCCGGTGTCGTAGAGCGTGGGGCCGGGGTCTGGTTCGGTGAGCGCCGGCTGTATCTGCTTCGCTGGTTGTGACGTGTGTTCAGTAAGCACTCTGGCGGGGTCGGGGAGTTCAGAGTGCATATACAACCACCACTCGATGAGGCGGCGTTGATGTTCCTCGCTCATACCGCGGTGGTGGAGCAACTGGAGCCGCATTGGTGAGTTCGTGCCACCCTCGATCCCATTCGTTGTTGACGGCACGCTGAGGTGCTGCAGTTCTTTGTCGAGGAACGTGAACAAGTGACCTCGGTCGATCGCTCGACGGAGTACCTGGTAGCCGGAGCGGAGCCGTTGATGGGTGTACCACCACTGCTGCGTCTCTCGCACCCAGGACGGCACTTCAGGTGTTTAGCCGAGCTTGTCGGTAGCAGGCGTGGGTCGATCTGGTTGCACTCGTGGGTGCATCTGGTAGCACTCTGGCGGGACTTCGCTGAGGATTGCTTTCACCCGCAACCAACGATGGTTGTGGCGGAGGAAAGGAAACCGGATGGCTGACTACCGACTCATCATGGCCCTGCTTCTGCAGGAGCAGCCCTATCGCCAGATCCAGGTGATGGCTGGCTGTTCGCATCGCGCGATCTCCAGGGCACGCCGCGTGCTCGACGCCGAGCACTTGACCACGCCCGAGCAGATCCATGCGCTCACCGCAGAAGACCTGGAGCGGTTCTTCACCGACGGTAGGAGAAGCGTGACAGGCGAGTTCGTGCCCATCGACATCGACAAGGTCATCGCGGCGCGGATCGGCCGGAAGAAACCCCCGCTGAAGGTGCTTTGGGCGCAGTATCTGAAAATTGAGGCCGCTCCCGGGGCCAGATTCTATGGGTATGACCGGTTCTGCGAGATCGTCACGGAGCATGCGCGTGTGAACGATCTCACTTCCCCGATTACTCATGTGTCGGGACACACGATGCAAGTGGATTGGGCGGGCACCCGAATGCAGCTCACCGACCCGATCACCAGGCGAACCACTGGCGTATCGGTGTTCGTGGCGTCGCTGCCATACTCCGGGCTCGTATTCGCGTACGGCTACCTGGACGAGAAGCAACCGGCGTGGCTTGACGCGCACCGACGCGCGTTCGAGTACTTCACTGGGGTTCCTCTGGTCGTCGTCCCGGATAACGCGTCGACCGCGTCGAACCAGATCAGTAAGACCGAGCGTGCCCGCGATGTGAACCCTGCCTATGCCGAGTTCCTTGAGTACTACCGGACGGCCGCGGTCCCGGCCCGCGCTTACCGGCCACGCGATAAGGGGCATGTTGAATCCGGGGTGAAGGTCGTCACGAACTGGGTCATTCATTACCTCGCCGACCAGGTCTTCTCGTCGCTGGATGATCTGAATGAAGCGATCGTCACCCAGATTGAGGCCATCAACCATCGCACCCCGTTCCGGGGTGAGGCGCGCAGCCGCAGGGACTGGTTCGAGGAGCACGAACGCAGCGAACTTCTCGACCTCCCCACCCAGCGTTGGGAGCCGGTGGTGTGGCGCAAAGCGAAAGTGCATCGTGACTGGCACATCCAGATCGATTCGGTGAAGTATTCCGTCCCTCACGAATTCGCTGGCCTCACCGTTGACGCCCGCATCATCGGCAACACCATCGATGTGATCGGAGGGGGCGAGGTCATCGCGACGCATCAGCGCGGGGATCGGAAGAATGGGTACGTCACGAACCCCGAGCATCAGCCAGCCCATGTTTCAGATAGCACCGATCTTTGGACTCGCGCCTATTTCCTTCGCCAAGCGGTGAAGACCGGCCCCGGAACCGTCCGCGCACTTGAGCAGCTCCTGGACGGGAAGAAGATCGAAGCGCAGGGGTTTTGATTCGCCCTGGGTTTAGTTCCGACCCGTTTGTCCGTCACCGAGTCAGTGCCGGAAGCGATTCAGT
>Ga0102832_1002714_pt1 | contig 10305 bp, 6 predicted proteins | sample EBPBio282013_DNA_FD_88942 | JGI IMG/M metagenome (GOLD analysis project Ga0102832, IMG submission 88942) | Wastewater treatment Type I Accumulibacter community from EBPR Bioreactor in Madison, WI, USA - Reactor 2_5/28/2013_ DNA (Illumina Assembly) | ecosystem: Engineered > Bioreactor > EBPR >... | reverse complement strand
TATGTGGAAGGCATGCGAACTGTTATCCATTAAGGTCCAGGGTGAGAAATGAAGTCTATTTCGTAAATAGGCAGTCTGTTTTTTTCACAGAAATTTGTTAATAAATACAGTCCAAATGACAATGCAAGGACTTTAGATCCTGATCGAATGTCTTTGGGATGTTAAGACAGCAACTCAATACTCGTAATCCATTTTTATTCTATCTGCAATATCAAGCAACATACATGTAGGTTTAAAATGTGTAAGGGTAGGATCAATATCGATGACTGCCATACATTCAATGACTCTTGTTTAAGATAATTAACGTTCTTATTTCATTCTTTTCAAAGTTTCGGCTTATTTATTTTATCTCGAAGAAAGGAGTGAGATTTTGATTTAATTTTTAAAAAGTGATTCCAAATATATTATACAAATTTTCTTCAAATTCATAGCAAAAAGAAGTCTTATTCTTTATGTTTTTCATTTTATTTTATTTATTCAATTTATTTTTTTATTTCATTCAGTTTTTTATACATTTAATACAAAGCTAGAAATGTAAAATAAGATTAATAAGATAATATTAATCATTCAGAAGATTCAAAGGAATCACCCATCTCAGATGATGAAGTGTCTCTATGGTCCTCTGCTTTGATCAAACTCATTAAAATTGTGTTTTTATAGTCGACATAAGCTTTCTTATGATCCATTTTTCCTTATAAAATCAAGTATCGGAGATATCTTTCCTTCAAAAACCAGATAAAAAACTATTTGAAGGCTCCTTTCATACCGACTTCTTCTTCATTTTTGGGAACGACGAGAGGTGCAATATGACTGGGACCAGTGATTTTTTCAATTTTGCTTAGGTAGTAAGTTTTAGAACTTTGGTAAGAGCATCCGTGTTTTTAGCATAATTTTTAAGTCAATGATTTATAGTTGGGACCTAAGTATTCACGAATGACTTTCTTGGTGATGTACCCACAAATATTTTTGCGATAATCACACTACTTTTTCTGTTTGGGTTTTTTGGTTCGTGGCTTGAAGATTTTAACCTTCTAACTCTCCCCTTCGAGGGGCACTTGGGATGTGAAATCAAAGACAAGACTTCTCTTTTCATAAACTGGTCCATTAATCAGTTAGCCGAGAAGGGAATCGTTAGATCGTGATCGTTTTACATTGAGAAACATCTCCAACTGGAAATCATTAAAGTTTTAGTCAGAGTCAGAGAGGTTTATCTACGGTTCCTCCATTGAAATTATTATAAATTGACTCAATAAACAGGGATTTAATTTAACATTCCCAACTGTTGAATTCTGAATTAATTCTTTTATTAACTTACTATACACCTTTAAAGGCTCTCTTATATATCAGAATTGTCAGAAATTTCTTTACTTAAAAATAGATGAATGAAAAAGACAAAATTTGGGATAGAATTTACATTAGAAAAATATCAATATTAGATTGTAGTTAGTTGTTTGCTCACACTTTTACAATTTTTCGTAACTTTGGACCACGCTCGGTTACTTAAGTAAGTTGGGGTGAGCTGAGTTCTTTTTCATATTCAGTGACCTTCATGTCGCTGAAGTAGCCGTGTTTAAGAGCCTCACTAGCTGTAATCCTATCTTTTGGGTTTTAAGCCAACATTTTTTTCATCAATTACATCTCATCTTTTTACAATTTTGAGTAAAAATTTGAAGATAAATCGAATTTCATCAGTTTGTTGTTTCGATAAACTTATTAATACTTTGTTCCTTAAAACAAAGGTCTTCTTGTCAATAAAATATGGAAAATAACCCCTGCAGAAAAAATGTCACATTGGGGCTCAACATGAACATTATCAGTCAATGCGACTATTTAAGGAGCTACGTAACCAGGAGTACCACAACGATAAAACAAATATTTTGGAAGGTCAACGTTAGTGGCAAGACCGAAATCAACGATAACAGGATCCATCGATTTATTGTCTCTGAACATAATGTTTTCTGGTTTTAAATCTCTGTGCATAATTCTATTTTCATGCATATGAGAAAGGCCCTCAAGTAAGCCTTTCATAAAGGTTTTAATTTCTTATTTTGTAAAATGACCTTTTGTCTAAATTATTAAAAAAAAGTTACCTTTTGTATTTTATGAAATAATTGATCACCCTCTAAAACTTATAAAACCACATAAATTGAGTTTTATGATTCAAAGACACTTTATAATCTGAGAAGGTTGGAGTGGCTAAGACCTCTCATGATAGAAAGTTCATTCATGAGGCTTTATTTGCCATTTTTTGCGGCAAATGTATTTTGTTTAGAAAAGGCTTTAACAGCAAATTTTTTAGAATCTGTAAGTCTTTCAACCTAATAGACAGAGGCGAAATTTCCTTTTCCAAGTTTTTTAATTGGTTTGAACATTTCGTGAAACCCTTTCTGATTGATTAGTTTCGACAAATGAATGATCCATGACTCAATGATTCCACCGTCATTTGAGTAGAAACAGTTGAAATCATTATTTGATGTAAGCAGTTTTATTCCTACTTTTTTTGATCGTACATTTTTCTGAATCTTAAAACAATAAATACTTCTTAGGAATAAACAACTTCGAACTTTAAGTCAAAGTTAATCTGACAAATAAACAAATTGTTAGTTGCTGGGCTGCGAGCAATTATATAACTTTTTGTCAATGTAAGGGTAATGTAGTTTGGTGAGGTTGGATGTTAAGTGAAAAAGCTCTCACAGAGTACTGTTTATGAAGGGCCTTAAGCCAAAATCGACGCAGAAACTGGTACAAAAGCTGGTTTAGGTTGTTGTTCTGACTCCATTTTGTTTTTAATATTTGATGTGTTTTTTTAAATTTTTCTAATTTTTTCTAAAATCGAAATCTCTTAAAGCCAGAGGGTAAGAGTAAAAAACAAAGGAAATAATATAATGGACAAATTTTCGAGGATATTCAATCAAAAAAAGAATCTATCAATAATACCCGTTGGAGACATAAAAAATTAGCTTGAAGAGGTATTTTGAGTATGACTTTTTTGATGAAATTAAATGAATTTCTAAGTTTGCGATAAATTTATTGAGATAAACAGATAAATTTATTTTTAAAAAATATTAATGAATGATTGATTGATTAAGAATACGATAATTTCTGGTGAATGAAATCTTTGTGAGTTTTCTTTTTCTACAAATAAATTAAATTTCTTATTAAACACTGTAATCTGGGTCAGCAATATGTGTAATGACCTAATTTGAAAGAATTGTGAAAATTTGCCACCAAAAAGTGGTAAGATGTGATTTATTTCAACTTTGAGTTTATAAGCAAATGTAAAAGGAATATAAAAGATGATAGACCTAAAGATGTATAAAAGATGATGAGGGAAGGATTCTGAATGTGTAGGGTAAAAAATAATGTTAAATAAAAGTTGAATAAATTAAAAATCTTGTAGTGCTATTAGATTCAAGTAATTAATTCAATCAATACAAGAATCAATGGGTAAAACCAAGACAAAATACCCTGTTGAGATTACGATTCAGTTCATTCACCCTGTAATAAGAGAGTCATACAACGAGAAGGTTGTGATAATGAAAATGAATAGTTCTCCATTACGTTTCGGTCACATTTAAAATGTGTACAAATAATTTTTAGAGGAGTTCAATATAAACACTCCTGCAATCTTGGAATGGATCTCTGATGATAATCGTTAGTAAATTACCTAAAACTTTTAAATTGATGTTGTCAAAATATTGGACGAATTGGGAGGTACATTCACCATCATTGTTCAAAGCTATATTCAAGTACTTATCGAACAAATCAACGATGATATCGAAATGATTCATCATTAAATTGAATTTATTAAAGACAGATTGAATGATCTTCCTACGCGGGAAGAATTGATGGCCATAAAAAAACCTTCCACTCCAGCATTAACGCATAATCAGACTAGTGTGACTCCCCAAATTATTACATCCGATAAAAAATTGGATATTTTAGTGCTTTTTAGTGAACCTTACTTTGATTAGATCAGAAAAACACCAGCTTCGAATCCAGTAGATTTCAAATCATAAATACAAAGACTTCATACTGCTTTGAAAGTAAATCTTTTCTAAATTAGAGCTCTATCAAAGCTGACATTAATTTAAAATGTTAAATTGCTACAAAGTAAAATTTGAAGCATCTTATCAAATTTTTAGAACCTAAAATTCTCCATATTATCTGTCATGGTACAAAAGATGGTGCCCTTTAATTTTAGGATGACTCCAGAACTGTCCTAGGTGCTCTTCAACTGGTTCGATCAGAATAAATTATTTAAACACTTCGTTCATCTGTTTAATGTTTACCATAAGTTGTTTTTGTTAATTCTTGTTACTCTTAGAAAGTCGGTGAGGCATTTTTTAAATTGGGTGTTGGTTATGTAATTGCAATTTAATCTGAAGATACGATCGAAGATTAGGCTGCACAAATATTTAGCTAATATTTTTATCGTAATATTTTTAATGGTGAAAAAGTTATGGATGTCTTTATTCAAGCTAAAGAAAGAGTAAAATTGAAACATAATTCTTTTGGATGTTGTTGTCGTCATTCTTCAAAATAAAAACATAAAAAAAACTGTCGATGGCTTGAAATGATTCGTAAAAATCCCAACAGTTAAATAATTGATGTGTAATAACAGATTGAAAAGCATAAACTTTTTCATGTACCATCGGATTTATGTAAATGTGAACTAAAACATTTAAACAGACATAAACGTAACTGCTAATGGGCGAGACAAGCTCTTTTTCACATAAATAATGACTTTCGAATTCCTGAAGAGGATGGATTTAGATTCCCAAAGGTAAATAGTGAATTTCCAAGTTACCTTCCAAAAGATTAATTGGTGATTTGTTGTTGCTTTAATTATGAAGATAGCGATTAAATAACTTAGTTTCGTCTCCCTCACAGTGAGTCTAATAAGTTTAAAATATTTGAGAATAAGTAAAAAGTAAAAAATTAAGTCTTATTTGATCTATCAGCCTATGTAGGTAAACAGATGTCTAAACAAATTAACGATTTTACTGCTCCTTAATTGGTCGAAACTCATTAAAAAATCGAATATAGTATCAAAAGCAGACAACGTGAGATTTTTTAATTCATGAAGCGTATTAAAGATTTAAGCCAAAACATATACATAGTCTATGGTCCAGTTGGTGTTGGTCGTACATCATTTGTTCTTAAGTGTGTCACTTACCTCATATAAAGGAGGGCATTTTAACTTTACTTTTACATTGACCTTTATGGAATTAAGGATAAAGATGTCTTTAGATACAAGTTTAACTAAATCACTAAATTTAACTATGACGGACAAGTAAAGCTGAAAGAAGTAAAAAATAAAATGATGATTATAATTCTCGATAATGCAGATGACTTCTTCGAGCTTTAACAAAACCAGTTGTATGATTAACTCAAAAATCTTAGGCATTAACTTTATAAAAGCAAAATTATTCTAACTTTCAAATAATAAAATTGTAATGCTTTTGACTTTTAAAAGATCCACTCTGAAAAGTTTGCACTTTAACCTCTTCCTATTAGGTTCGCAACTGAACTTATTTTCCAAAAAATGAGACATTTGATTGATATTTCTGTCCAATGCAGTGATGTTGGTGCACTTGTCAGAAGTAATAATGCTTTAAGAATTCCTAAATTTATAGAGAGTCTCTGTCAATCTTTTAGTTCACCAAATAACAAGAAAAAGATAAAAATTGGAGAAATCAAAAAGAAACTTGAGACTATACTTTAAAGTGAAATGGGAGGAAACAAACTAATTTAATAAAATCTTAAAACTTTAAAATAAAATAATTAGGCAAGTTACAATCTTCTACTTTTTATATCTCAATTTTCTTAAGGAATCTCAATTGATGACTTTAAAATGCTGAGTATTTATGACAAAAAAGACAGTAAGATTCATTTGCCAATTGGTAAAAACTGGGAAATAGTTTTTGCAACTTTATTTGAAAGAAAATACGTTGAAGAGTCGTAACGATAATCGACATAAACAGACAGCAACAGTGAAGAAGACTCTGAAATATCAAACCCAAGTTTGAAAAACATTCTCAGTATTGCTAACCACCGCAAATAATCAGAAACAAGTTAAAAGATAAAAGGAGAAAGCTACTTTTTAGATTAAGTAAGTGACAATCGTTATATCGTTAAAAGATTTATTAGAGACTTCATCTGGAAAAAGCATTAGAGCCCTTAAAATTTTTATATGAAACATATTTTTGTTGGGTACATGGCTGTAATGATAGAGATTTATTTCAAGTGGCTTGTGAACTCAAAATATATTCATGAGGATCTTATCGAATACTCAGCCGTTTCTTAAGCAGGTTTGTTTGGATTCAAAAATAACGTATTTAATGTGTCATTTAGTCTCACTGAAAGTGTACGTATAGCAAGATAGTACAATTCCGAATTCTAAAGAATAGTATCCGAACACCCCACAGTAGTTGATAAAATAAGAAAAAGTGACCCATCAATTTTTATCGCCAACCATAAGCAAGATTTTCTTAACATCTATTAAAAAAGATGGGATCATGTGTTTCAGCACTTGAAGGAAAAAAAGACTATGGAGGATAAAATTTGTCTTGGTTATTTATAAAATCTTATGATCTTTATTCCAACTGCATTCAAAATCGCCAAGGTTTAAACTTCCTTGTTGAAGTATATCATAAGTAAATCGTAAAGTTTGCTTTAAAGACTTCGAAAATATTCAGAGGAGCAGAAATATTCATAAAACCAGAAGATTTTAGCAATTCAATTAAAACTGCAATTAATGAGGGCAAGTATTGATATTGAAAAAATCGATGTGGAGACATTAAAAGGCTAACTTGAACTTAATAAAGATTTGACAATAAAACTGGTAAGAAGCATTAATGATACTACAGTTTTAGAATACATGAAAAAGTATTGGGCTTATTAAAAAACTTACATGATTATGTACAAGGAATTTTCGAGCAGAAGGTAGTCATCGTCAAAAAGTTACATTGAGAAGAACAAAAGCCCATATTAAAAGATAAAGTTAATGATCGAAAGCATAGTGGCATGGTTAAATGAGAATTGGGACGAAGCTGAAGAAGTATTGACAGCTAAAAGAAATCTTATTATCGGATTGACGTATTTGAACGTGTTGAAAATTAATTCTGGAGCTATTGGTGTTCATACTAACACTGTCAGGTTAAAAAAATAGCATTAGAAAACCATACTCAAAATGCTACATTAAAGCGCCTATATTTTCAAAACAAGAGATCTCATGAAATTATGTCTGAGAGCCAAACTTACATTTATTTAAATCTATGCTGCTTAAATTATCAACCCGAAAAAAAAACTTATCAAAAGTGAGCAATTGACAAACCAAAACAATCAACTTTACTAAGAATTAACTGATACCCAAAAGAAAATTCAAGAATGTTAAAATATTTACATTGATAGGAAAAACAATCTCATTGGTTTTATGGAGTTTTAAAACGAAATTAAAACATTAAAGAAATTACTAAAATAAAAGTTTTGGAGTCTTTCGTCAAACACTTTAGTTTGTATGAGGCCTGTACCTTTGACTTTAGATGAAGGCAAAAAACCAATCAAATAAAATCTAGTGCGCAAAAAAAACAGATTTAGAAAGTAAATTTAAAGGATAGTGAATCCTGAAATTGATTTGTGCTCTAAATTTTAGATTCTTACTACTTCAAAGCTTAAATAAGAAGTTCAAAATGGCTGTACAATGCTTCAATTAACGACTAACGTCAAAATTTTAAATAAAAGACCATTTTTAGTGTTTGAAGGAATCAGATTGGAAGAAGATCTTGTTGAAATTAATAAAAAGTTCGTTCAATAATACGATATGTCCAAAATAAAGATTTTGATGATTGTTGGGAATAATGGTTACGAAGCAATTCGCTAATTTTCTAATATACTCTAGGATCCTCCAATTTTAATTTCACTTGGTAACTCGACGAATAATAATTCTGATCAAGTCTTTAAAGAAGATCCAAATAATTACGAATAGCAATAAGAACTATAAAATTTTGCCATCATTGAAGACAAGAGAAAATGTGAGATCGCTTTCTTAAAATAATTTGTAAGACTGTTGATGAGTACTGAAATTAATTCAAAGTAACAGATTTTACAAATATGTGCTGATTGCTAGCACATTGTGAAAGGCACATTAGAATTGAGAGTGTTGTCAAAGAAAAGAAAATCACCGATATAAATCAAGCATCAAAAAGGAACTTATAAAGATCTTTCTCCAGGTTATCAAAAGAATCATAATATCGACATGAAAACAAGAAATTCTGATAATGCAACCAACTTTATTTGTCTTCGGAGATGGAAAGACACATATCGGGTCTTTTAACATATAAGAAAACGCACATAACAGGCTAAAATTCTTCAAAACGATTCCAATAAAGAAGAAAGCCCTGCAGTTTACCTTAATGTTTTTGGCGATATTGGAGTGGGTAAAACGACATTTGTTCATTAAATAGCAAGATTATTTGTTTAAAGAGAACGGTATTCGTCAGGTGTTTATATTATTGATGGAAAGGTGTTAGAAAATAAATATCATAGTGAATTCGAAAATTATTTTACTAAGTAGTCTTAAGTAGGCAAAATTATGACATTATAAGAATTCTAACAAAACGGTAACTAAAACCTTATGCTGATTATTGACGATTTTCATATGATTAAGCCAAGATCAAACGGTCGATTTAATCTTTTTTTACAGAAAATTATTGACAAAAAAGTAAATCTTATTGTAGTCACTAACACTATTTATCAGCAAGAAAATAAAATTGAAACAAAAAAAGATTCTGTTTTTATATTCAAAAGAATTAGACCTATCAAAATTCCAAATTTTTAACCATTTTAGATTAGTCTTATTGCCTCAAATATTTTAGATTTGACAAATCAAAATCTTTTTGAAAAGTATGAGGAACTAAAACGAAAAAATTATGGTAACATTAGAGTCCAGGACATTTACAATTTAAAATAATCATTTTACGGCAAAAAGAAACAGCACGATTTCCTGGTATTTGACAAAAAATAAATGAAGAAAATGCAGTCATCGAACCAGGGTTGAAATTATTATTAAAAAATTAAAATTAAAATACTAATTGATTACTTTATTGCAATTTATACACACTTTATGATGAATTTCAGTTAAATAAAAAGTAAAATCGAGCCTAAAATAATTAAAAATTTTCAATAATAATTTATTGTTGACAATAGGAAAAAGATATAAGTAATAAATTACAATAATTAATTCGAGCTTAAGTCATTACTGATGCTCCTCTTTCATCTGTTAGTGTTAATAAGGATATTATGATTGATATTCGTCCATCGGCTAAGAGTCTTAATTCTAGCCTGAAAGTTTCTATTTTTTTATTTCTTACAACTCCATGTTCTAAAATTTTAGTTATTGTTTTTCCTATTTTTATTCATTTTCTATGTCATTTCTTAGTTCTGAAGGATCATTTCTAAAGTCCTCGCCTTCGCTGTGGAAAAGAGAGTCATTTTGCAAAAGTGAAAGCACATCAATCATCTTCTATAAAACTCCAGAAAAGGAACCCTCACCTGCTTTTTTGTAAAGTTCCTATGCTGTTTTTTCAATCCATTCATCTTGTAGGTTTAGCGGGTTCTAGTCAGCCAAAATTTGGTTAAGGTGACGATTATCTTGCGTTAAAATTATGGGATCTTAATAAAAGGAAAAAAGTACATAAGGAAGGTCCCTTGTTAGATGTTGAGGAAGTGTTCCTTTTGAGGTCAGAGATGACCTTTTTATTACTGAGAGACTCATTATTCTGACACTCAATACACTTGCAGATATCTCGACAGAGGAGCCCAGCCTGATAACATTCACAATATTTTTTTGTGCAGCCTGACTTTCTACATGCACAACCTTTATGTTATCGCACGAGTTCTTACTTGAAAGTTTTTCTTTCAGAGTTATTGTAGTCCTTGTAGATTTTGAGGTGTTCGGCATTGTTTCTATTATGACAGTCGACACAGTGGCAATAGAATCCGCATTATACACGAGCTGCAAAACACTCACAGTAAAGTTTCATACATTTTGAGTTTCTACAATTGCAAAATTTGACCACTTCGTTTTTTTATAAACTCATTTGATAAATATATTTTTAAATTTAAATTAGATATTCTCTTTTTTTATATCACTTTACTCACTTTCTATTCTGGCATTTATCTTTGTTTATTTATTGTTTGTTTGTTTTACTCAGTCAATTTTTTTTTATTTAAATCAATTAATATTTTTTTGAACTTTGGAATCGATAGTGTTTCAAAGAAATAGTTCTTTAAAAGACTCGA
>Ga0102832_1002712_pt1 | contig 10307 bp, 10 predicted proteins | sample EBPBio282013_DNA_FD_88942 | JGI IMG/M metagenome (GOLD analysis project Ga0102832, IMG submission 88942) | Wastewater treatment Type I Accumulibacter community from EBPR Bioreactor in Madison, WI, USA - Reactor 2_5/28/2013_ DNA (Illumina Assembly) | ecosystem: Engineered > Bioreactor > EBPR >... | reverse complement strand
GAGACCGGCATTCCGTTGATTCCTGCGGCACACTGGGGCACGCAGAAGCTCATGCCGCGCTACGGCAAGGGTATTCACCCGATTCCACGCAAGACCATCGAGGTCGCGGTGGGCGAGCCCCTCGACCTGTCGAAGTTTGATGGCCGCGATATCGATCAGAAGACGGTGAACGAGGCCACTGTGATGCTCATGACCGAGATCACCAAACTGCTCGCAGGTTTGCGAGGCGAAGAGCCCCCGGCTGAGCTGTGGGATCCGTCAAAGCATCAGCAGACTGAAACGGGCCGCTTTTGAGCGCGGCCGGCGGTTCTAGCACGCGCACGGGCAGCATCGCGATTCCGGCTCCTGGGCAGAAACGCAATAGGGGCCGCAAGGTTGCCATGATCGGTGCCGGCAGCTGGGGCACCACCTTCGCAAAGGTCCTGTGCGATGCTGGCTGCGACGTGACCATCCTTGCCCGCCGCCCCGAGCAGGCGAACGAGATTCAGGTTGCCAAGCGCAACAGCCAGTACCTGCCAGGCATCAATCTGCCGAAGTCGCTGCAAGCGACGAGCGATCCCGCTGTCGCTCTGCGCGGCGCTGAGCTGGTGTTTCTTGCGGTGCCCAGCCAGACGCTTCGCGAAAATCTTACGGCGCTTGAGCCCTATCTTTCGAGCCGCACCGTGCTCGTGAGCCTGGTCAAGGGTGTCGAGAAGACAACCACCATGCGCATGAGCGAGGTTATCGCCGACACGCTCGACATCGATCCCAGCCGCATCGGCGTGGTTTCAGGGCCAAACATTGCCCTCGAAATTGCGAAAGAACAGCCGACAGGTGCGGTTGCGTCGTGCGTTGACCTTGAGGTTGCTACAAGGATCGCAACAGCCTGTTCTGCGCCGTACTTTCGAAGCTACGTCAACACCGACGTGGTGGGCACCGAGCTCGGCGGGGTGCTCAAGAATCTCATTGCGCTCGCGATCGGCATTGTCGATGGCGTGGGATATGGCGAGAACACTAAGGCAGCGATCATTACGCGAGGTCTCGCAGAGATGACTGAGTTTGCTGTCGCCTCTGGCGCCGACCCGAGTACGCTCTCGGGGCTTGCGGGGCTCGGCGATCTCATCGCCACCTGCCAGTCGCCGCTCTCGCGCAACCGCTCCTTCGGCGAGCACCTCGGCCGCGGGCTGTCGCTCGAGGAGGCCACCCGCGAGATGAAGCAGACCTGCGAGGGCGTGAAGTCCTGCCGCGCGATCCTCGAGCTGGCCACGGCCCACGGCGTCGACATGCCCATCACCGAGCAGGTCGTGCAGGTCGTGCACCACGACCTCGACCCGCGCGAGATGCTGCAGGCGTTCATGTCGCGCAGCCTCAAGGCCGAGGCCGAGGTCTGACGTCGGGCTCAGGCCAGGCGGTCCAGCGCCTGGGCGAGGTCGGCCCAGATGTCCTCGACGTCCTCGATGCCCACCGAGAGGCGGATCAGCGTCTCGGGGATGTCGGGGCGCTCCTCGATCCAGCGCCGGCGCCGCTCCCACGACGTCTCGACGCCGCCGAGGCTGGTCGCGTGCAGCACGAGGCGCGCGGCGTCGCACATGGCGTCGACATCGTCGGGCGTGCCCACGGTCTCGAACGAGACGATCGAGCCGAAGCCGTCCATCTGACGAGCGGCCAGGGCGTGGCCGGGGTCGCCGGGAAGTCCGGGGTAGCGCACCCGTGTGACGGCGGGGTGGCTCTGCAGCCGGACGGCGAGCTCGAGCGCGCTGGCCTGCGCCTGCCTGAGCCGAAGGCCCAGGGTGCGCATGCCGCGCAGAGCGAGCCACGCCTCGAACGGGCCCGGGATCGCGCCGACCAGCGTGCGCACGCGCAGGAGCCGGCCGTAGAGCGCGTCGTCGCGCGTGACGACCGCACCCATGAGCACGTCGCTGTGGCCGGCGATCGCCTTCGTGGCCGAGTGCATGACGATGTCGAGCCCGTGCTCGAGCGGGCGCTGCAGCAGGGGCGTGGCGAACGTGTTGTCGCAGACCGTCAGCACGCCGTGGGCCCGGGCCGCCTCGGCGGCGGCCGAGAGGTCGCACAGCTCGAGCGCCGGGTTCGTCGGGGTCTCGATCCAGAGGACCGACGCTCCCTCGCACGCCGCGGCCACGGCGTCGGCGTCGTCGATCTGCACGAGCCGCACCTGGGCGCGCCCGGCCGCCTCGAGGTCGCGCAGCCGGGCTGCCGTGCCGGAGTAGGTGTGGGCCGAGAGCGCGACGACGCCGCCGGTCGGCACGAGGTCGAGCACCGCCGACACCGCGCCCATGCCGCTCGCGAACGACAGCGCACGGCCGCCCTCGAGCGTGCCGAGCACCTCCTCGAACGCCTCCCACGTGGGGTTCGACGTCCGCGCGTAGCCCACGGGCCCGCCGGCGTGGAACGTGCTGGAGAGCACCACCGGCGGGTTCACCGGGACGTCGGGGCCGGGCGCGGGGCGTCCTGCGGCCACAACGAGCGTCTCGGGGGAGAGCCCGTCCGGCAGGTGCGGGGAGGGTACGGCGTCGGTCACGGCGGCGAACCTACCGGCCGCCCCGGCGGCGCGCGGGTTCGGGCGGGCGACGGCGACCGCCTAGGGTGGCGGTATGAGCGAGGGGCGCCGGATCCGGGTGGCGGTCGTCTTCGGCGGCCGGTCCAGCGAGCACGCGATCTCGTGCGTCTCCGCCGGCTCCGTCCTGCGGGCGCTCGACCGCGAGCGCTACGACGTCGTCCCCATCGGCCTCACCCCCGACGGCCGCTGGGTGCTCGAGGCCGACGACCCCGACCGGCTCCGCATCGCCGACGGCAAGCTGCCCGAGGTCGACGCCGCCGGCGCGGCCGTGGTGCTCGCCGGCGACCCGACCCGACACGAGCTGCAGGTGCACGAGCCCGGCGACGTGCCGCAGACCCTCGCCGGCGTCGACGTCGTGTTCCCGGTGCTGCACGGCGCCTACGGCGAGGACGGCACGATCCAAGGCCTGCTCGAGATGGCGGGCGTCCCGTACGTCGGCTCGGGCGTGCTCGCATCGGCCGCCGCGATGGACAAGGGCGTGATGAAGGCGCTGTTCGCCGGCGCCGGCCTCGAGCAGGCGCCCTACGTCGTCGTCACCGACCGCGACTGGTCGCGCGACCGCGAGGGCGCGCTCGAGCGCATCCGCACGCTCGGCCTGCCCGTGTTCGTCAAGCCGGCGCGCGCGGGCTCCAGCCTCGGCATCACCAAGGTGGTCGACGACGCCGCGCTCGTCGAGGCCGTCGAGGAGGCCCGCCGCCACGACCCCAAGGTGGTCGTCGAGGCCGGTGTCGTCGGCGCCCGCGAGATCGAGTGCGGCGTGCTGGCCGACGAGGACGGCGCCCCGCGCGCGAGCGTGTGCGCCGAGATCGTCGTCCACGGCGACCACGACTGGTACGACTTCGAGGCCAAGTACCTCGACGACGGCGCCGACCTCGTCGTCCCCGCGGACCTGCCCGACGGCGTGGCCGACCGCGTCCGCGAGCTGTCGGTGCTCGCCTTCGACGCACTGGGCTGCGAGGGCCTCGCGCGCTGCGACTTCTTCGTCCTGCCCGACGGCCGCGTGCTCATCAACGAGGTGAACACCATGCCCGGGTTCACCTCGATCTCGATGTTCCCGCGCGTGTGGCAGGAGACCGGCGTCGACTACCCGACGCTGGTCGACCGCCTCGTCCGCGACGCCCTCCGCCGAGGCACCGGCCTCCGCTGACCGCGTGTCAGGGCGAGGGCGACGGCGAGGCTGCGGGGATGGACTCCGCGATCGAGCGTGAGATCTCGGTGAGGGCGTCGGCCTCGGGCGCGTACGCCGAGGGGACGCTCACCTCCACGTTGAGCGAGAGCCCGTACGTCGTGAACAGGTAGCCGCGCTCGAGCTGCTCGGGGAACCAGGCGACGCCGTCGATGGTGATGAGCTGCGACGTCGGCGTCAGGGCCGCAGGGGCCGGCACCCCGCAGCGCAGCACGATCGCAGGATCGCCCCACGCCGTGGTGAGCGAGCTCCACGGCGTGGTGGCCGTGGTGTTGTGCCCGAGCACCTGCTCGGGCAGGTCGGCCTTGAGGTTGGCGCACGCGAAGTACGCCGAGCCCGACGGCTGCGGCTCGGGGGGAGGCACGGGCACCCCGCGCGAGCAGCCGCTCAGCGCGAGGCAGACGCCGGCCGCGACGAGCGCGACGGCGGGGGAGCGGGAGGGCCTCCGCCGCACCGTCAGAGGTGGACGACGGGGCAGGTCAGCGTGCGGGTGATGCCCTCGACCGCCTGGATGCGGGCCACGACGAGCTTGCCGAGCTCGTCGACGCTGCGGGCCTCGGCGCGCACGATGACGTCGTAGGGGCCCGTGACGTCCTCGGCCTGCGTGACCCCCTTGATCTGGGCGATCTCGGCGGCGACGTCGGCGGCCTTGCCGACCTCGGTCTGGATGAGGATGTAGGCCTGGACCACCACGGTCGTCTCCTCGGGTCGGCGGGTCCCGGGCCGGACGGCCTGGGGCTCGGGACGACACTAGCGTCAGCGGGAGGCCCCCGGTGACCCCGGTACCGGACGTGAGGAGCACCACGTGGGCGCGAGCGGCACGGGCAGCAGCGGCGACGGCACAGTCGGCGGCCTCGGCGAGTTCGGCCTCATCGACGCGGTGGTGTCGCGGTTCCCCGTGACCCCCGACGTCCTGCTCGGACCCGGAGACGACGCCGCGGTCGTGGCCGCGCCGGACTCGCGCGTCGTCGCCTCGACCGATCTGCTCGTCGAGGGCCGCCACTTCCGCCGCGACTGGTCGAGCGCCCACGAGATCGGGCGCAAGGCCGCGGCGCAGAACCTCGCCGACATCGTGGCCATGGGCGCGCGGCCGACGGCGCTGCTCGTCGGGCTGGGCGCCCCGCCCGACCTGCCGTCGGACTGGGCGCTGGGCCTGGCCGACGGGCTGGCCGAGGAGTGCGGCCAGGTGGGCGCGACCGTCGTGGGCGGCGACGTCGTGCGCAGCGACGACGTCGTGCTGGCGGTGACCGCGCTCGGCGACCTCGAGGGCCGCGACCCGGTGCGCCGGTCGGGAGCCCAGCCCGGCGACGTCGTGGCGGTGGCGGGCCGCCTCGGCTGGTCGGCCGCCGGCCTCGCCGTCCTCGGGCGCGGGTTCCGCTCGCCGCGGGTGCTCGTCGACGCGCACCGCGTGCCCGCGCCGCCCTACGCCGCCGGCCGGGCCGCAGCCCTGGCGGGCGCGACGTCGATGATCGACGTGTCCGACGGGCTGCTGCAGGACGCCGGCCACATCGCGACGGCGTCGGACGCGGTGCTGGCGATCGAGTCGAGCGCCGTCGAGGTCGCCGACCCCGTCCGCGACGCCGCCGCGGCGTTCAACGCCGACCCGCTCGAGTGGGTGCTGCGCGGCGGCGAGGACCACGCCCTGCTCGCGACCTTCCCGCCGGGCGCCGACATCCCCGACGGCTTCGTCGTCATCGGCGAGGTCACCGAGGGCGACGCCGGCGTCCTCCTCGACGGCAGACCCGTCACAGGCAAGGCAGGCCACGACCACTTCGCGTGACGTACCCGCTTTGGATGGGTGAGCGACGGCTATAGCCGTCGCTCACCCATCCAAAGCGGGTCCTAGCGGATCCGGTAGGTGATCCAGGGGAGGGAGACGACGTCGCCGGGGCGGAGCTGGGCGCCGCGGCGGGTCTCGACCTCGCCGTTGACCTCGACCTCGCCGGAGGCGAGCAGGTCCTTGGCCTCGCCGCCGGTCTCGACGGCGTTGACGTACTTGAGCAGCTGGCCGAGCCGGATGCCCTCGGGCCCCACCTCGACGTCCTCGGTCTGCGCCACGGGCCGATCCAACCACCCGCTGCCCGGCGCCGGCACGGGGCCGGACATGCGAGGAGGCCGCGACCCCTCGCGGGGTGCGGCCTCCTCGGGAAGCGCGGGCTCGCGTCAGACGCGGGCGACCTTGCCGGCCTTGATGCACGAGGTGCACACGTTGAGCTTCTTGGGGGTGGCACCCACCATGGCGCGCACGGTCTGGATGTTGGGGTTCCAGCGGCGCTTGGTGCGGCGGTGCGAGTGCGAGATCGAGTGGCCGAAACCAGGGCCCTTGCCGCAGACGTCGCAGTTGGCAGCCATGGCGGTAGTCCTTCGGTCGTATCGGGTGGAGTCGCCCGCGGTGCGGGCGCACGCCCGGACGGCCGGGCAACCCCGCAAGAGTACAGGCCGACGGCGGCCAGCCCCAAACCGGGCGCAGCCGCCCGCCGCAGCGCGACGGGGCGGCACGGCGGCGGCGGTCGGGCGGTGGCGTGCGCGAGCAGCCCGGTTCCGGCGGCCGCGGGCGTTACGCTCCCGGCGGCGGGGTCGCAGGTGACGCCCGTCACCCCGGACGCGGACCCGACGCCGCGCACCTGCCCCAGGAGCCAGCCCCGTGCCCGACGCACTCGAGACCCGCCGCCTCGACGCGGCCGCGGTCCGGCGCTGGCTCGACCTCGGGCTCGCGGGCCTCGGCCACCGGCGCGCGGAGATCGACGCGCTCAACGTCTTCCCGGTCCCGGACGGAGACACCGGCACCAACCTGTTCCTCACCCTCGAGGCCGCGGTGTCCGCCGTCGCCGAGGGCGCGCCGCCGGACGACGACCTGCCCGCGCTCGTGGCCGCGGTCTCGCAGGGCGCGCTGCTCGGCGCACGGGGAAACTCCGGGATCATCGTCAGCCAGCTCGTCCGCGGCTTCGGCGAGGTGCTCGCATCGGCGGGCCCTGACGACGACCCCGGCATCACGGTGGCGGAGGCGTTCCGCCGGGCAGCCGATTCCGCGTATGCGGCGGTGGCCGAGCCGAAGGAGGGCACGGTGCTCACCGTCGCCCGGGCCGCGGCCGACTCCACCGCCGGGCTGGGCCCGGGCACGAGCGTCGCTGCCGTTCTCACCACGGCCGCCGACGCCGCGGCCGAGGCGCTCGAGCGCACGCCCGACCAGCTCGAGGCCCTGCGCCGCGCGGGCGTCGTCGATGCCGGCGGCCGGGGCCTCGTGGTGCTGCTCGACGCGCTCGTCGAATCGGTCACCGGCGAGCACCGCGAGCAGGCGCCGACCGCGCTGCCGGTGCACCACCCGTCGGACGGCGTCGAGACGCAGGAGGAGGGCGGCGCCTACGAGGTGATGTACCTCCTCGACGCCGACGACGCCGCGGTGCCCCGGCTGCGCGGCGTCCTCGCCGGGCTCGGCGACTCGCTCGTCGTCGTCGGCGGCAACGGCCTCTGGAACGTCCACGTCCACACCGACGACGTCGGTGCCGCCATCGAGGCCGGCATCGAGGCAGGGCGCCCGCACCGGATCCGCGTGACCGACCTCTGCAAGGACACCGAGCTGCGCCGCTCGGTGCAGGCGCCGGGCGGCCGCGTCGTGGTCGCCGTCGCCCACGGTGCCGGCACCGCCGCGCTGCTCGAGGCGTCGGGCGCCCGGGTCGTGCGCGCTCACGGCAACATCGCGCCGTCCACCGGCGAGGTGCTCGAGGTGCTCCGCTCCACCACCGAGGCCGAGGTGGTGCTGCTGCCGAGCGAGAGCGACATCCGGCCCGTCGCCGAGGCCGCGGCCGACGTCGTCCGGCGCGACGGACGACGCGCCTCCGTCGTGCCCACCCGCTCGATCGTGCAGACCCTCGCCGCCGTCGCGGTCCACGACTCCTCGGCGACGTTCGAGGACGACGTCGTCGCCATGACCCGGGCCGCCGGGGCCACCCGGTACGGCGGTGTGTCGGTCGCGGTGAAGGACGCGGTCACCTCGGCCGGCGTCTGCCGGGTCGGCGACGTGCTCGGGATCGCGGGCGGCGACGTCGTCGAGATCGGGTCGTCGGTGGAGGACGTCGCCGTCGCGCTGCTCGGCCGCCTGCTCGCCACCGGCGGCGAGCTGGTCACCCTCGTGCGAGGCGACGAGGGCGGCGAGGCGCTCGTCGACGCCGTCGCCCGGCGGGTGCGCCGCGGCCACGCCGGCACCGAGGTCGTCGTGTACGACGGAGGCCAGCCGTACTGGCCGCTCATCCTCGGTGTCGAATAGGGGCATGGCCGCGCTGCGCCTCGACGAGAGGCTGACCAAGGTGCTCGGCCGCACGGCCGAGGCGCTCGAGAAGGGCCTCGGGCTGCGCACGGTCGAGGACCTGCTGCGGCACTACCCGCGGCGCTACGCCGAGCGCGGCCAGCTCACCGACCTGCGCTGGCTCGAGGTCGACGAGCACGTCACGGTCCTGGCCCGCGTGCAGAAGGTCGACGTCAAGACCTACACGGACCGCCGCAGCGGTCGGCGGGCCGAGCGGCTCGAGGTCGTCGTCACCGACGGCACCGACTCCCTCGACCTCACGTTCTTCAAGCAGAGCTGGCGGGCCAAGGACCTCAAGGTCGGCCGGGTGGGCCTGTTCTCGGGGAAGGTCGGACGGTTCCGGGGCCGCAGCCAGCTCGCGCACCCCGACTACGTCCTGCTGCCCGACGACGCCGAGCTCGCGCCGGTCGACGAGGTCGACGACGACACCGTCCTCCGCTACGCCGGCGCGCTCATCCCGGTCTACCCGGCCACGGCCGCGATGCCGTCGTGGAAGATCGTCACCGCCGTCGGTATCGTCCTCGACCAGCTCGACGACGACCTCGACGACCCGCTCCCGCTCCGCACCCGAGCGCGCCACGGGCTGCCGCCGCTCGCGGGGGCGCTGCGCAGGATCCACCAGCCGTCGACGCGCGAGGACGTGCGCGAGGCAACCGACCGGCTCAAGTGGGACGAGGCGTTCGTCCTGCAGGCGGTCCTCGCGCAGCGCCGCAAGGCGGCAGCGGCGCTGCCGTCGGTGCCGCGCCGGGCGAGGCCGGGTGGGCTGCTCGAGGCCTTCGACGACCGTCTGCCGTTCACCCTCACCCGGGGGCAGCAGGAGATCGGCGCCGTCATCGAGCAGGACCTCGCCGCAAGCCATCCGATGCACCGGCTCCTGCAGGGCGAGGTCGGCTCGGGCAAGACGCTGGTGGCGCTGCGGGCGATGCTCGCCGTCGTCGACGCGGGCGGGCAGGCCGTGATGCTCGCGCCCACCGAGGTGCTCGCCCAGCAGCACCACCGCTCGATCAGCGCGATGCTCGGCCCGCTCGCCGAGCGCGGCCTGCTCGGCGGCTCCGACGAGGGCACGCGCGTCGCGCTGCTCACCGGCTCGGTCACGGGCGCACGCCGCAAGGAGGCCATGCTCGACATCGCGTCGGGGGAGGCGGGCATCGTCGTCGGCACCCATGCGCTGCTCGAGGACAAGGTGCAGTTCTTCGACCTCGGCCTCGTGGTGGTCGACGAGCAGCACCGCTTCGGCGTCGAGCAGCGCGCGGCGCTGGCGGCCAAGGCGCGCGACGACGCCCGGCCCCACGTGCTGGTCATGACGGCCACCCCGATCCCGCGCACCGTCGCGATGACGGCGTTCGGCGACCTCGAGGTGTCGGTGCTCTCCGAGCTGCCCGCCGGCCGTTCGCCCATCGCGACGCACGTCGTCCCCAACGCGGAGAAGAGCAAGAGCCACTTCCTCGAGCGGGCCTGGACGCGCATCCGCGAGGAGGTCGCCGCGGGCCGCCAGGCCTACGTCGTCTTCCCGCGGATCGGCGACGGCGCCGCGTCCGACGACGTCGACGAGCCCGCCGACCCCGAGGCCGAGGACGCCGAGAAGCGGCGTCCCCCGCTCGCTGTGCTCGAGGTCGCACCGACGCTCGAGTCCGGGCCCCTCGCGGGCCTGCGCATCGGCGTGCTGCACGGGCGGATGCCGTCCGACGAGAAGGACGACGTCATGCGGCGCTTCGCCGCCGGGCCGTCGTCGCCGGAGGGCCTCGACGTCCTGCTGGCCACCACCGTCATCGAGGTCGGCGTCGACGTGCCCAACGCGACCGTCATGGTCGTCATGGACGCCGACCGCTTCGGCGTCTCGCAGCTGCACCAGCTGCGCGGCCGGGTCGGCCGAGGTGCCCACGCCGGCCTGTGCCTGCTCGTCACCGACATGCCGCAGGGCTCGCCCGCCCGTGAGCGCCTCGACGCTGTCGCGTCCACCAACGACGGCTTCGAGCTCTCGCGGCTCGACCTCGAGGCGCGGCGCGAGGGCGACGTCCTCGGCTCCACGCAATCCGGCCGCAAGTCGTCCCTGCGTGCGCTGTCGGTGCTGCGCGACGAGGATGTCATCGCGGCCGCGCGCGACGAGGCGGCCGAGCTGGTGGACTCCGACCCCGAGCTCGCGACGGTGCCGGCGCTTGCCCGCGCGATCGCGGCGCTGCTCGACGAGGAGCGGGCCGAGTACCTCGAGAAGTCGTAGGAGACCCATGACCGCCATGGACCGCACGACCCTCCGCCTCGCC